>Ga0163149_10001722_pt1 | contig 27684 bp, 19 predicted proteins | sample OliLakLV19MP5G1_FD_148604 | JGI IMG/M metagenome (GOLD analysis project Ga0163149, IMG submission 148604) | Freshwater microbial mat bacterial communities from Lake Vanda, McMurdo Dry Valleys, Antarctica - Oligotrophic Lake LV.19.MP5.G1 | ecosystem: Environmental > Aquatic > Freshwater > Lake >... | reverse complement strand
AAACGTTCGATGAAATTTAAACTAATAAAAAATATTTATGACTTGTTCATCATGCAGAAAACCCAATCAAGAACTTATTGAATGTTCAAACTGTGGAAGAACATCTTGTGATGCATGTTGGGGAGGAGGAGTATCAATACTTTCTATAATTGGGTCAATTTTTTCACCTTTCAAAGGTTTTGTAAGGAAATGCCCTTATTGCGGCTCATTAAAAGGCTATAAAGTAAGGGGCGGAAGTTATAGTAATTCTGAAAAAACATTGTCAAATTATTAGCAAAATTGTACTGACGTGAAAGTAGCTAATTTTCTTAAAAACTCATTTATCTTGCTTGGCGAGTTAGTCATATTCATTGTAGCACTTTCGTGGTTTTACAACTGTAATAATAATAATAATGACGATTGCCATGAGCCGCTTATTGCAGTAATAGGGTCTTCTTTGCCATTAATAGTCGGTCTTTTATTACGATTGGTTGATTGGTTTAAGAAAAGTGAAATTAAAAAATATTGTGAAAGTCTGTACAAGCAGTTTAAAGATGTAGACCTGCCTTTGGTTTCCAAACAAACACTGCAAAGCTTAGGGCCTGATTATTCACTTGCCAAAAGTATACCTATTTCAGATATTTATATCGACCTTCCTCTTCAAACGCTAAAGCAGCCCACAAACACATTCTATCCCCAAAAGAATAAAGCCCAGATTCTTAATTTTAAACTCATTAAAGGATTTCAAAGGATAAAACGATTTTGGGGTAAAAAACCAAAACAAAAAAAGAATTCATTTTTCGAATATGGTATTAAAACACATACTGATTTTACGCCATCTTCAATAATCTCGACCAGTTCTATAAGCGGTGTTCTCGATAAAGAGAAAAAAATTATTATTGTTGGAGACCGGGGGTGCGGCAAAAGCACCTTGCTAAGCTATCTCGCCTACACATACTCATATCAACTTGCCGATCCTAAAAATTTTAACCGTGATAGAGCCACGCAGTTGCCAAAAATTAAATGGGTTCCGATAATTATTCCATGTGGCAACCTGAATCTTACTTCATCTACCAGCTTTTCTGTAATACTACGGCAGCATCTTTCAGGCATAAACTTGTATACGGAACAAACAAATGCGCTTCATGAAAGAATTTTCAGCGAATTAACTAAGGGTAATGTATTGCTCTTAATTGATGGCATTGACGAGATCAGAGATATTGATTTTAGAAAGCAATTCTGCACTAGTCTAAATAAATTTATCCAAAATTATTCTGAAATTACCGTCATAATTACCTGTATTGAAAGTATATTTTCAGGCATAAACGGATGTTTTGGTGATTGTTTTGAGGTGATGAAAATTTCAAAATTAACGCTTGATCACAAAAAAAGATTTATTCAACAATGGGTACAAAAGACTGAGCAGAGAACGGAATTCATCGAAGATTTGCAGAATGCGCTGATCACTTCCCGTAATTTAGATGGTCTTACAAATAACATTCAGGCTTTATCCCTGATTATTCAGTTACCCAATATCAACAGCCTGCATCAAGTTAACTTTGCTACTATTTTACGAGAAGTAATTAATCTACTCATTAAAAAAAGTGAAATACAATTGAAAGAAACCATAAATATCAATGAAGTAACGATAAACTTATCTGAGGTGGCACTTTTTATGTCGAATCATAAAAGTAATGCCATCGAAGAAAGCGATATAATCAAAATAGCGAACGCAAATAACCAGCAGGCGATTGCAAATTCGGCCTACGAACCTCATTCACCTCACATATTGTTAAGCGTCTTTAACAAGAACATGGGAATTTTGGCGGCGGCTTACCAGGTGATTAGTTCGACAGGTATTGAACATACATTTTACAAGTTTATTCATCCTACTTTTCAAGACTTTTTCAGGGTTCAGGCCATGATGAAGCACTTTAATATGGATGAGGTGTTATCACAATTGGGCATGCCGGATGAATCGGGAGGTATTTATATATCTTCAGTTAACGGCAATCTCATGCCGGACGGTAATGCTTCAAGTATTTCGAAATTAGTAATCTCTGAGCTACCGCCCGAAAGAGCAGAGGAAGTGCTATTAACTATATTGTACCCACAAACTCATATAGGTGCCGAAAGATCGAGAAATAGAGTCATATTTGGTGCCAATCTGCTATCTGCCGCTCCTTCCGTGTCGAAAGATATAGCGGTTAAGGTCATCAATACATTACTTGAAAGCGTCAATCCTGACATTGATGGCAAGGGGAATACAACCAAAACGCCTCTCGACGAAGCAATGTACAACCTTTTGCATTCTCCCTGGGGCGATGTATTTGAGGCATCTCTCTTCGAGGCATTTGTAAACTGTGTTGGCGACAAACGAATTGCAATAGGTTCGATCATCAGTATTGAGATCATTGATAAGCTTGCTGATTTAAAATCATTGTCTGTACAAGACTTTTGTACTATGATCCATACTCGAACAGGCAAATCGGAAACAGAGCAGGTTTTCGACCGCTTAAAGCTGATGAGTATTGCTTTTGATCAATACCGAGGCGCTTATACCGGATATTTTGACAACCCTGATACAAAAAAATTATACGACCTACTGCTTGATTTTAGCAACGCATCGGAGGCGGTACAAATGGCATCTACTTGGGCTTTGGGTTGGATATTAAATGCAAGAGACAATCGTTTCATGCCCAAAGTAAAACTTAATGAAGCGCATATCTCCATTTTAATGGAATATCTAAGTCATTCCAATAATGATTCGCGCGGATTATATTGGGCTGCTTTGTGCTTGAGCCGATGTGAACCTATCCAACTTCAACCAGACTGGATTTATGAGTGGGCAACGGTTGCAGATAGTCACCGTCCGCAATCCGATCTTTCGCTACCTTTGTGGTACAGGATAAAAATTATCGATAAAATTGCAAACTTATTGAAGTATATACTCTCTTCAAGTTACTATTCTTTAGCGAAAGAAGGAGCTGCATTGACACTTGGTCGCTTGGGGCATTACCCCGGTGAGGCAGAGGTTTTGTTCCTTCGGATTTTCGAGGATTCAAAATACACGGAAGCAACGAGGCAGGAAGCACTGAACTATCTTGTACAAATAAAAGATAAGGCAGTAGCGCAACAAATACATTCTATTTACAAATCAGCCTTTGCTGACAAAAATGAATTTAAAAGTAATTATACTTATCTCGCACTTCTTGCAATAGGAAATGTTGATATCCTGAAGGAAATTATTTTTCAGGGGATTACCGATCTTTATGAAGTAGGCAGTATGCATTCTGCTTTTTTTGTCCTTAAAACCAATAAAAATCAAAACGACGCACGTGAAATCTTGAATGAATTAAATAAATCTGTAAATCCTGAAATTCGGGAATTGGCTAAGATAGCGTTGATGGACTTTACCACCGGACAAAGCAAAGCACAAGTTGTTCAGACCGTATTAACTCAACTTGCAGAAGGCGAGTTAGGCGGCGATGCTTCGGAAGGGCTTGCCGATAAAACGGTATGTATTCTGTTAGTTCGCGGTGAAAACCCTAATGGCGGAACTATATTCACTTATGTTGCCGTTCGCGCAGATAAATTACAGGAGTTTATGGAGGCGCAAAAAAGCAGCGTTTTTTATCCTGAAGATTACGGTGTAATCATCGAGTCTGGTGAAGGCGAACCGGCTGAGGAAATCAGAAAGAAAATGGAAGACGAATATGGATTCAATCATGCAGGTATGATCGACTTGTAATTACTGTAAAGGCGCACCAATATCTTGGCGACCAAAATATTGGGAGTTGCGCGATTAGAGTATGTTTTATCACTACTGTCGGGTAAATATTAATCTTAGTTTCATCCAACAATCGCTACCCGAAAATACTTCCTAAGCGTCGCACATTCGGGAAGCGTAACGTTGGACGAAATTAATAAAAAACCATCTATTCTTTTGTTTTTCCTGCACTTCGACAACTATAGAATAGGACTTAGCAATAGCCCTTAAATTTCCCAACAAAATTCGTACCTTTCCCTCTTCCAATTCAAATCTGCCCGTATGAAACGCCTATCCAGCAAATATGCTATTGTCTATCTATTACTCCTCTTGGGATTTACCTACGTCCTGTGGACGAGTTTTAGTACCCGAAAGATTGATTTTAATACGCAAGTTAAACCATTATTAAATAAAAATTGCATCGTGTGTCATGGCGGTGTGAAGCGTCAGGGCGGCTTTAGCCTGCTCTTCCGCAGCGATGCGCTGGCAGTGAACGAATCGGGCAAACCTGCTATCATTCCTGGTAAACCCGACGCCAGCGAATTTATCAAACGCCTCACTCACCACGACCTCGAAGAGCGAATGCCGTACCAAGAAGAACCCTTAAAGAAAGACGAAATCGAATTACTCCGCCAATGGGTGAAACAAGGTGCGGAATGGGGCGACCACTGGGCATATACCCCGATTGCGGAAACGAAAGTACCAAAACCGAAAGGCTGGTTGTGGGGATTAATTCCTGCTAAAAAACCAGCGCGGATAAATAATGATATAGATTATTACATTTTAGATAAATTAAATCAGGAAAAGTTAAAACCATCCGGTGAAGCCGACAAGCGAACTTTGCTGCGCCGCGTGAGCCTTGATTTAACGGGTTTGCCACCGTCGGAAGATTTAAAGCATTGGTTTTTAAGTAATAATTCGCCGAAAGCGTATGAAAATCTGGTAGATTCTTTATTAGCAAGTCCTCAATATGGGGAGCGCTGGGCGGCGATGTGGCTGGATTTGGCGCGTTATGCCGACACAAAAGGCTACGAGCGCGATGATGCTCGCAATATTTGGCGATACCGCGATTGGTTGATTAAAGCATTTAATGAAGATAAACCATATAATGATTTTCTGACCGAACAAATCGCCGGTGATTTACTCCCCAATGCGACCAATGAGCAACTCCTCGCCACTGCTTTCCACCGCAACACGATGACCAATGATGAAGGTGGAACGGATAATGAAGAATTTAGAACCGCCGCCGTGATGGACCGCGTGAACACGACTTGGGAAACCTTGATGGGCACGACTTTTGCTTGCGTACAATGCCATAGCCATCCGTATGATCCTTTCCGACATGAGGATTATTATAAATTCTTGGCTTTTTTTAATAATACCCGCGATGAAGATACGTATGCAGACTATCCATTATTACGAGAATATCATGGAACGGATAGTTTGAAATTTTTGGGATTGCAAACCTGGCTGCAAAAAAATATGCCCAGCCGTAAGGACGATGTTATTCACTTTTTAAAAACATTACAACCGAGTATTAATTCCCTGACGGCTACCCTACTGGAAAACAGTGCTTTGGCAGATGAAAAATGGCTGGTGCTGCGCAAAAATGGCGTGGCGAAGTTTAAAAATGTTGACTTTACTGATAAAAATCGAATGCTTTTCCCTTACTCTACCAATGCCAAAGGCGGTATTCTAACGATTACTATTGATTCCGTACAAGGAAAGATTTTACAAAAAGTCCGAATAGAGCCTACTAATACTGCACAATTTGCTGATTTTGATTTACCTGCTGGCATTTTCGGTATTCATGATTTGATATTACATTATTCCAATCCAAAAATGCAGACGTTGAACGAAACAGGTATTTCTTTTGATTGGTTTTATCTGACTAAAAAATGGGAAACAACCGCCAAAGATGCGCCCTTAGCCTACCAACAATTCTGGGATTTAATTAAATCTAACCACTTTGATGCAACGCCTATTTTACAAGAAAATCCTGCCGATATGCAGCGTTCGACACACGTATTTGACCGAGGCAATTGGCTCACGCTTGGCGAGGAAGTGCAGCCGAACGTGCCAAAATCCTTGAATCCACTGCCCGATGGCGCACCGCGCAACCGCCTCGGCTTGGCAATGTGGCTCACTGACGAACGCAATCCGCTCACCGCTCGTACTTACGTGAATCGCATTTGGGAACAACTTTTCGGACAAGGTTTGGTAGAGACGCTCGAAGACATGGGTACGCAAGGCATTCCACCTACGCATCGGGAGTTATTGGATTATTTAGCTTATAATTTTATGAATCAAGATAAATGGTCTACCAAAACATTACTCAAAAAAGTAGTAATGTCTGCCACTTATAAGCAAGATTCTAAAATAACGCCAGAATTGCAAGAAAGTGATCCATTCAATAAATTTTACGCCCGTGCGCCGCGCGTACGCCTCTCTGCCGAGCAGGTGCGCGATCAGGCGCTCGCCGTGAGTGGTTTGTTGAGTTTGAAAATGTATGGCAAAAGCGTGTTCCCTTACCAACCCTACGGCATCTGGAGTTCACCTTGGAATGGTGCAAGTTGGAAACAGGACACCACCGAGGATGCCTATCGTCGCGCCCTTTACACCTACTGGAAGCGTAGCAGCCCCTACCCTTCTATGGTTACGTTTGATGGAGTCAATCGGGAAGTTTGTGTCGCGCGCCGCATTCGTACCAACACGCCGTTACAGGCTTTGGTGACGATGAACGATTCCACTTTTTTAGTCGCTTCGGTCGAGTTAGCTCGAAAAATGGTAAAGGTAAAAACAGGCTTGGCGCAACAAATTGAAATTGGTTTTGAAGCCGCTGTCGGTCAACCCATTGACACTGAGAAAAGATTAGTATTAGAAAAATTATATCAAACCGCCTTGTCCGAATTTTCAAAACAAAAAGCAGAAAAGAAATTATTGACAAAAAAAGAAAAACAGTCGCAAACGCCGGAATCTTTATTATTAAAAGAAAAACCGGAAATCGCCGCCCTTGCTATCGTCGCCAATACGATTTTGAATTTGGATGAATTTGTGAATAAAAGTTGATGTGCTGATGTAATAATTTATCAATTCTTAAAAATCCGCGTGAATCCGCTCAATCCGTGTCATCCGCGTTCCAATTATGGTAAAAAGGGACGCTATAAAAGTCAAAATATGAAAAATCAAGATATTCATCAAGAAGCCCAAAACGAAGCCTTACGATACCTCAACCGTCGCCATTTCTTACAGCAATGCGGCTTGTCCCTCGGCGGCATGGCATTAGGAAGTTTAATCGGTGGCTGTTATAATAACAATAAATTATTTACTAACAGGGAAGATTATTTAGTCAACGTTGACCCGATTAATCCCTTTTCGCCCCGTATGCCTCATTTTGCACCTAAAGCCAAATCTGTCATTTACCTCCACATGGCGGGCGCACCCTCCCAATTGGAATTGTTTGATTTCAAACCTGAACTGACCAAAATGAACGGGCAAGATTGTCCGCAATCGTTTTTAGAAGGAAAGAAATTCGCCTTTATTCGCGGTGTACCGAAGATGCTGGGACCGCAAGCGGTTTTTAGTCAGCACGGGGAGAGTCGCGCTTGGGTTTCCAATTATTTACCTCATTTACAGACGGTTGTAGATGATATTACTTTTTTGAAGGGCGTGACGACTGACCAATTTAATCACGCGCCCGCGCAATTGCTCATGCACTCTGGCTCTGCACGTTTGGGGCGACCTTCGCTGGGTTCGTGGGTCACGTATGGATTGGGTTCAGAAAATGCCAATTTACCGGGTTTTGTGGTATTGACTTCCGGTGGAAAAGACCCCGATGCAGGCAAATCGGTGTGGGGAAGCGGCTTCCTGCCTTCGGTTTTTCAAGGGGTGCAATGCCGCTCGGAAGGCGACCCGATTTTGTTCCTCAACGACCCGAAAGGCATGAGCCGCGACCTGCGCCGTGCCTCCATTGACGCGATCAACGAAATCAACCGCCTACAACACGAGCAAGTGCAAGACCCCGAAACCGTGAGTCGCATCGCGCAGTATGAAATGGCGTTCAAAATGCAACTCTCCGTTCCGGAAGTGATGGACCTGAAAACCGAACCCGCCTCCATCCACGAAATGTACGGCTCCACGCCGGGCGGCAAGGCGAGTTTTGCTAATAACTGCCTGCTCGCGCGCAAGCTCGTAGAAAAAGGCGTCCGCTTCGTGCAACTCTTTGATTGGGGCTGGGATACGCATGGTACTGCCGAAAATTTATCCATTGATGTAGGTTTAGTAAATAAATGCCGCCAAAGTGATAAAGGGGTGACTGCCTTATTATTAGATTTAAAACAACGCGGCTTGCTCGACGAAACGCTGGTAATTTGGGGCGGCGAATTTGGCAGAACGCCCATGATGGAAAACCGCGAAAACAAGCCCAATCCCTTCAAAGGGCGCGACCACCACACCGAAGCCTTCACCATCTGGATGGCGGGCGGCGGCATCAAAAAAGGCTTCACCCACGGCGAAACCGACGAAATCGGCTACACTACCGTCAGCGGCAAAGTCTCGACTTATGATGTGCAAGCCACCATTCTCAACCAACTGGGCTTCGACCACGAGAAATTGACGTATCACTTTCAGGGAAGACCGTTTCGGCTGACGGATGTAAGTGGGGAGGTGGTGAGGGAGGTGATTGGATAATTTTTAAATTCTCAAGTTAAAATGTAACAATTTTGGGTGACCTGTGTATTATGGATTGATAGCCCCTCGAAGTTAATAACATTACAGTATTTATGAAATCAAAACTAATTTTTATGAATTACAAATTATTAAAAAATATTCTTACTGCTACTATTATTATCTTAGTCTTATGCGAAAATTCTTTCTCTCAATCAACTACCCAAGAAGAATATAACTACATTACAAAAGGATATAAAATTCAAGTAGAGAGCGGTTTAGATATGAAGAAGGGATACATATTGACTGAACTTGGAAACTCGGGCTTAATTATGGTGATGAAAGAAGAATGATAACTTTTAAAGGATTATTCAGGATAGGAAAGTCAACTCCCTGTGCTGTTATGATGATTTATAAAAGAACTGACATTACAAACGGAGCAGAGTTTTACATTTGTATTCCTAGTAAAGATGCTTCTCCGGAAATTTGGCAACAAACCCTTGATGTAATTAACTTACAATTTAGAGATAATATATCCGCGAATAACACTTTAATTTGGGCACTAATGAAATTAACTTCATAAGAAATTGAAAAATAAAATGACTAAAAAATACTTTTTACACGACGGTAATAAAGAAATCAGTCCATTTTCAATTGAAGAACTATCAGAAATGAAGCTGAAACGAATTGATATGGTATGGTTTAATGGATTGGAAGACTGGCAAGAAGCAGCATCAATTGAAGAGTTACAAAATATTTTAATTAATACATCACCCCCAATTATAAAAAAAGAAGAAGTAAAGCCTCCACTTATAAAGCCGGAATCAGATGTAAAAAACTCACATTCGTCGGAATACAAATCAGTTAATCATATCCAACATTCTAAGAAGCAGACAAGTGGATTATGGAAGGTTTTAGCATTATTATTAGCTATTGCAGCAATTGGGACATATTTATATAGTAGTAAGAATTACTCTGCTTCATCAACTTCATCAAATCAGTCTTATGAACAAAAAGTGATTTCTGTTGAAGAACAAGAGCAAACAAATCCAGCCAGATTTTTAAATGCAACTGGCACCTACCGAGAAGCTGTATTTGGTAAAAAAATTAAAATTGAAGGAACGGTGACTAATAATGCAACAGTTGCAAAATTCAAGGATGTAAAAATAGAAGTAAGGTTTTATACAGATACAAAAACATTTTTGGGTTCTGAAAGATACATATTATACGACTATTTTTTACGGAGTGATACAAAAGGATTTGAACTTAAGATTAAGCCTCCCAGAGGTGCAACAACTTGTGGATGGGAAGCTATTGATGCTACTCCATATTAAACTTATTTCAAGTTTTGCTGAGACATAGCGAAATTCTGTGAAAGAACTCGTATTTCTACTTATTTGGAAATAAAGAATGGAAGAGAATCGCTATCTTTGTTAAAAAAATTATTTTAAACAATGACCACCCTACTCCAACTTCCCATCCGAAACCTCTCCCCAGCCGAGCTACAAGACTTACAAACAAAATACCCTGATGCTACCTTACGCGTAGAGGCGGAAACCGGTTTGCACACAGGCGGTATGGACGAGGCGCAGTTTTGGGCAATTATGGAGTTATTTAATTGGCGAATGCTTGATAGTGAGGCGATTATAGCACCTGCTATAGAGGCATTGAGTCAATTTTCAGAAGAAGATATTCATCGCTTTCACGATATTTTAAATGAAAAATTATATGCGTTAGATGGAGAACGATTTGCACAGGAATTGGGTAGTAATCGGCACGCTCCGAATGAAGACAAGCACTTTTCGGTAGATAGCTTCTTATACGCGTGGTGTTGTGTGGTGGCAAATGGTAAAAATTTTTATGAAACAGTGCTGAATGACGCAACCAAAATGCCGAAAGAATTTACGTTTGAATCTCTGCTGTATTTACCAAGAATGGCTTGGAAATTAAAAACCAGGCGGGATGATTATAGTTATTTCCCAGCAATTTGGTATGAAACCTTTAGTAATCCCGACGGCTGGAAAGGTATTACACCACTTAAAGACCGATTTTCTAATCTATTATGAAGCCCCACGCCAACTCTCACGAAAATGATGCCGAACACCATCTCTACGAAATTTTTGACGTAGAGCGGGATAATGTTTATAAGTATGGCATCTCTGGGAAGTCTCTCCTTACAGCTTTCGCTCTCTACCTCGTCCCCACCATTTCTATCTCCAGTCCCTCAATTTTTGTCTCCCCATTCACTTCCTCCACACGCAAGTTACCAATTAACGCCTTCAATTGTAAAAGCGTGTTTGAAACTTCACTCTGGCGAATCGCTATTTCTATAACTGCCTCATTTTCAAAATGTTGTTGTATGATTACCAAATTTAATTTCTTTACGGCATTCATTACATTGCTCATTAAAGCATAATCAAATTTTAATTGGTACACCTCTTCTACGATTCGTTCTATGATATTCGCTTTTACTAAAGCATCTGCTGCGCTACTTTTATAAGCATTTATTAAACCAGACGTACCCAACAACGTGCCACCAAAATAACGAACGACTATAATTATTACATTGGTCAATTCAAAACTATCAATCTGACCCAGCATCGGGCGACCTGCGGTGCCGCTGGGTTCGCCGTCGTCATTGGCGCGGTAATTATTTTTATCTAATCCTAAGCGATAGGCGTAGCAGTGATGACGGGCTTTTGGATGTAATTTACGGACGGCTTCAAGTTGTTGTTGACACTCACTTTCAGTAAAAACGGGGTACGCATAGGCGATGAATTTACTGCCTCGGTCTTTGAATTCGCCGATGGTTTCGGAAGTAATAGTTTGATAAGAATCTTTCATTATAGCAAAGATGCACCCGGGATGCGATAGTACACTGATTTTAATAAGATTATTATGATTTTAACTGATTTCAGGCGCTTAAAAAATCATAATAATCAGTGTACTATCAAGGAATGACCTTCCGCGTTTGTTAACAAATCGTCAATTCCCAAGTCTGGTGTCACAAATCCCGTTTCCCTGTTTATATTTGCAGCAAAAGGAAGCACCTGTGCAGCAAACGTTGGAGCAATATGATGCGATTGTAGGAAATTGCAAAGCGATTTTTACAAAAAAAAACCACGATTATGGGACGGCTTGGCGTATCCTGCGCCCGTCGTCGCTGACTGACCAATTGTATATCAAAGCAAAACGAATCCGCAGTATTGAGGAAAAGCAGGCGCAGCAAGTGGAGGATTCGGTTGAGTCTGAATTTATAGGCTTGGTGAATTATAGCGTGATGGCGTTGATTCAATTAGAATTGCCGGAAAATAAACCATTGGAATTGAACGCTGTTGAAACGGAGACATTATACGATGCACAAATTCAAGCGACGCGGGATTTAATGATTGCCAAAAACCATGATTATGGAGAAGTGTGGCGCGAAATGCGGGTCAGTTCCATGACAGATTTGATTTTAATGAAATTATTACGTGTCAAACAAATAGAAGATAACGACGGAAAAACCTTGATTTCAGAAGGTTTGGATGCGAATTATCGGGACATTATAAATTATGCTATTTTTGTGCTGATTAAAATTAGTATTTAGAACTTGGTACTTGGTATTTAGAAGGTGGAGACTAAGATTGAGTTGACGTAGTACTTAAATTCTGTTGACTTTTTCCTACTAAGCGTAAGTAGATAGCGACTCAACCTTAATCTCAACCTAAAACTTAAATTAAAAAAAAATGACTTTAGCTACTTTAATTATAATGTTTGCCATCGCCGGAGCGATTTTGACGGCGTTGATTGGATTTAGTAAAGGCGGAAAAATTAATTGGCTCGTTTCGTTTTTGCAAAATTTTACGGGCACTTGGTTTATTTTTTCGGGGGCGGTAAAGGCGATTGACCCGCTGGGCACGGCTTTTAAGATGGAGCAGTATTTTGCGGAATTTGTGCGCGCGTTTGAGGGGACTTGGTTGTCATTTCTCGTGCCGGTATTTCCGAAGTTATCTACAGCTTCTGCTACGTTTTCGGTGGCGATGGTTACGCTGGAAATTATTGTCGGATTGGCACTTATTTTGGGCGGTCGTAATAAACTGACGAGTTGGGTATTCCTTATCACACTAGCATTTTTTACATTTTTAACAGGTTTTACGTATTTGACAGGTTATGTGCCAGATGGGGTGAATTTTTTCGACGTTGGCAAGTGGGGACCGTATGTAGAGACGAATATGAAAGTAACGGATTGCGGTTGCTTTGGTGATTTTATAAAATTAAAACCTTACACTTCTTTTATAAAAGATTTATTTTTATTAATTCCGGCATTCATTTTTGTATTTCGCAGTAAAAAGATGCACAGTTTATTTACGGCTCCGGTGCGTAACGTAGTGTTATCGCTGACGACGGTGGGTACGGTGCTTTTCTGTTTAAGCAATTATATTTGGAATGAGCCGATTGTAGATTTTCGTCCATTCAAAAATGGCGTGAATATCCGCGAGCGCAAGCTGGCAGAGGAAGAAGCGGCAGGTGCGGTGCAAATTACAGCGTATCGTTTGAAAAATAAAAGCAGTAATCAAGTGGTAGAATTGCCGTATGAGCAATATTTGAAAGAATTTAAAAACTACCCGAAAGAAGAATGGACCGCCGAACAAGTGAAATCAGAGCCGACGATACCGCACACAAAAATCAGCGATTTTGATATTCAAGATGTGCAAGGTAATAATGTAACGGAGCAGATTTTAACCTTGCCGGAATACACGTTTATGCTGGTAGCGTATAAATTATATGGTAAAAATAGTGGTAAAGAAACCATCTCGATGCCCGACACGATTTATGGCGTGGATAGTCTGCGCGTAGGCGATTCCTTACAATTGAAACCAAAAGTGCTTTCGGTAGCCAATAAACAAGTAGAAAAAGACTTATATGAATGGGATAGTAATTATGCGGCTCGTTGGTCGAAAGTCGTGAATCCAGTAATTCAAGCGGCAGAGAAAGATAAGGTTAGAACTTTTGCGATAACGGGCTTCGAAGACCCTGGCAAGATTGATGATTTCCGCCACACGGTGCAAAGCGCCTATCCATTTTTGACAGCGGAGGATATTATGTTGAAAACGATTATGCGTTCTAATCCTGGTGTGGTTTTATTGAAAAATGGGACGATTGTACAGAAGTGGCATTATAAACAATTGCCGAGTTATGAGGAGATTAAAGCGAAATTTATGAAATAAGAAGATAGGAGGATTTACAACGTGTTCCTATCCTCCACTCAAAAAAAAATTGGACTTTTATATAAAATTACTCGTTATTTGTAGCGTTATTAAGTACCCATGAAGATTTTCAAAGTTGAATTGACAATATGTTGAGTAGAAGGAACGTCCGCATTAAAGTAATGCAGATGCTGTATGCGATGAGCAGAGACCCAAAGCTGGGTTACGAAGAGGCACTGAAGCAGTATCGTGACAGTATACGCCAGTCTTTTGAGCTGTATTTGTTTACCCTATTGCAAGTGATGCGTATTGCAGAATATGCCAAGCAAGATGCCACCAATCGCATGGCAAAATTGTTGCCCAGTGAGGAAGACCGGCAGTTTCGAGCGAAATTTGGAGACAACGTGCTCGTTCGTTCTATCACCCAAAATGAAGGATTTAACCGCTTGGTTCGTTTGTACAAACTCCAAGACCGCATAGACGAAGGGAAAACCCGCCAGCTTTATGCCGAATTTGCCAAGACAGACGAATATAAAGAGTACGCATATAACCAAAGCACAAATATAGAGGACGATGGTAAAATGCTGCTGACACTCTACAAGCATTGCGCTGGTAATGAGATGTTTAATGATCTGATTGAAGATAATTATTCGCTCTGGGAAGATGATGAGTCGCTCATCGTGGGTGCTATGAAAAAAACACTCAAAGCATTGCCTGCGGCAAGCAACTTTTATGAAGAATACCGTCCAAGTCCAGAAGCCACTATTGAATTTGGAGAGACCTTGTTTAAAAAAGTAAATCAGGAAGATGAGTTATTATTGCAATTAATAGAGCCAACCCTGAAAAACTGGGATGCCGAGCGCGTCGCCATCATGGATATGATTATGTTGAAAATGGCGCTGAGTGAACTCATGGATTTTCCCTCCATCCCAACCAAAGTGACGCTCAACGAATTTGTAGAAATTTCCAAATTATACAGCACGGATAAAAGTAAAGATTTTATAAACGGCATCCTCGACCGCCTGATGAAACAATTGCAAAAAGATAATAAAATAAAAAAAGAAGGGAGAGGTTTGCAAGAATGAAGGGAGACAGCGTGAATAAGAGACCAAGAGAAAAGTGACTAAGCCTCCTTACCTAATTTCTGTAGGAATAAAATATTTGTAACAAATGTGACTTTCTAACCCATTGCTCGTCCTAATAGCAACACAATCCTACTTTTTAGGCAAATGTACCGTTCTGCGCTCTGGCATTCAACTATCGGAGGGCTATTGCGTATTAGTATTATGAAACGAACTCATTCCCTAAATCTTTACAAAACGAATAATTATGAAACGAATTCTTACTACCTTACTTGTAGCAGTGCTACTCGTACACACTGCTTCTGCTCAGTACCAAGATGCTAAAAATGCGTTGGGTCTACGCGCCACTTTTGTCAATTATCAATATCCGATTACTGATAATTGGAATAATGAACAATTCACTGGTGGTGCCGAAATAGAGTACATCCGACATTTAAACAACTGGTTTAATTTGGCTTTTCCTTTGAAATTGGCAAAAGCTGAAATTCCAATAGACGAAAAAGGCGGCTTTGATGATGCTTCTATTTTTAGCTTAGATGCTTTATTGCAACTCAAGTTCTTCCGAGAAAGCACTTTTATTTATCCACTTATTTATGGTGGTATCGGTGCTGTGAATGAAGAATTTGACGATTTTACCTTTGCTGCCCCGGTCGGGGTTGGTTTAAATTTCCGATTGGGACGACACACGTATTTGAGTACAAAAGCGGAATATCGCTTTGGTTTTGAGGATTTACGAGATAACATTCAGGTAGGCGGCGGCTTGCTACTTCTACTTGGCGAAGGCTTGCCAGAAGTGGCACAAGTTTTGGATGCGGATAAAGACGGGGTGGCAGATGCGCAAGACCTTTGCCCGACGGTGGCTGGTCTGGCAACTTTCAATGGCTGCCCGGATACGGATAGAGATGGCGTGCAAGATGGAGAAGATGGATGCCCCGACGTAGCCGGTATAGTTGCTTTAAAAGGTTGCCCAGATGCAGACAGCGATGGCGTGGCAGATAAAAATGACCAATGTCCAAATGAAGCCGGTACGGTTGCAAATAATGGCTGCCCCGTGCGCGATGCGGACAACGATGGCGTAACCGATGCAGAAGACGACTGCCCAACGGTGGCGGGTAAAGCCGCTACGCGTGGCTGCCCAGACCGTGACAATGACGGCGTAGCGGACAAAGACGACCGCTGCCCGGATGCTGCCGGCACTGCTGCGATGAATGGCTGCCCGGATACCGATAGAGATGGCGTAGCAGATAATGTAGACCGTTGTCCGAATTCAGCGGGTCCAGCTACTAATAACGGTTGCCCAGAAGTGAAACAAGAAGACAAAGAAAGACTGACTTTTGCAATGAAAGCGGTGCAGTTTGAAACTGGAAAGAGTACCTTACTGAAATCTTCTTTTACTATTTTGAATGAAATTGTAGAAATTCTCCAACGCTATCCAGATTACAAAATGCGGATTGGCGGACACACCGACAGTATCGGCGAGGCAAAACCAAATCAAACCTTGTCCGAGCGTCGCGCAAAAACTTCCTATGATTATCTGATTGCAAAAGGTATTTCGGCAGACCGCCTGAGTTTTACGGGCTTCGGTGAAACCAAACCAATTGCAGACAACAAATACAAACCGGGTCGGGAGCAAAACCGCCGCGTAGAATTTGATATTTATTTGCCGGAGTAACAACCAAACTTGTTTGGTTAGAAAAATAAAAGGGCTTTTGAGGCTGATACAGTTTCAAAAGCCTTTTTTCATTCTAACACCAAACGTGTTTGGTTAAAAGAGAAAAGCCGCTATCTTGAAAATCCTACAAATCTTGTTTTATATTTACGGCATGAATGAAAAAATACTCATCGTAGACTTTGGTTCTCAATACACACAATTGATTGCCAGACGAGTACGCGAATTACATATTTACTGCGAAATTATACCTTTTAATAAAATACCCATTCTTGATGATAGCACTAAAGCTGTCATTTTATCCGGTAGTCCTTTTTCGGTAACGGATGATAATGCATTGAAAATCAAAGTGGATGAAATAGTCGGCACGCGACCTGTGCTGGGGGTTTGCTATGGCGCGCAATTAATTGCAGATTTTTATGGTGGTAAAGTGCAAAAATCCAGCAAGCGCGAATACGGCAAAGCGAATTTGACTCAGATTTATAAAGAAGACCAATTATTGCAGGATTTACCGGCGAACGCTCAAGTTTGGATGTCGCATAGCGATACGATTATGCAAATTCCACCGCAATTTGAATTAGTTGCCAGTACCGATAGCGTGGAAGTTGCTGTTTTTAAATCCAAAGAAAATGCTTTTGGCGCGCCGGTTTATTGTTTGCAATTTCACCCGGAAGTGACGCATACCTTGGATGGAAAAGCGATTTTACAGAATTTTTTGTATAACATTGCAGGTTGTAAAGGCGACTGGACACCTGCTCATTTTGTAGAAGATACGGTTCGAGCATTAAAAGAAAAAATCGGCGAACAAGACCACGTTTTAATGGCACTTTCCGGCGGTGTGGATTCTACAGTGGCAGCAACTTTGCTCGACCGCGCGATTGGCGACCGTTTGAAATGTTTTTTTGTAGATAACGGATTGCTGCGTAAAAATGAGTTTGAAGAAGTATTACATTCATATAAAGATTTGGGTTTAAATGTAAAAGGAATTGATGCGCGCGACCGATTTTATAAAGAATTAGCCGGTTTTTCTAATCCAGAAGAGAAACGCAAAATTATTGGGCGTGGTTTTATTGAAGTATTTCAAGAAGAAGCAGCAAAGGCTGGAAAAGTAGAATGGCTGGGGCAAGGCACCATTTATCCCGATGTGATTGAATCTATTTCCGTTCATGGTCCGTCTGTCACTATCAAATCGCATCACAATGTAGGCGGTTTGCCCGAAAAATTGCACCTGAAAATTGTAGAGCCGCTGCGGATGTTGTTTAAAGATGAAGTCCGGCGCGTTGGAGCGGAGTTGAACGTCCCGACTAATATTTTACAACGCCATCCGTTTCCCGGTCCGGGCTTAGGCATTCGCATTCTGGGCGATATTACCCCCGAAAAAGTGGCAATGTTACAAGAAGCAGATGCAATATTCATCAATAATCTCAAAAAATACGACCTTTACGATAAAGTGTGGCAAGCGGGTACTATTTTACTGCCGATTCAATCCGTAGGTGTGATGGGCGACGAACGAACTTATGAGCAAGCAATTGCGTTAAGAGCCGTTAATTCTACGGACGGAATGACTGCAGAATGGAGCCAACTACCCTATGAGTTTTTGGCGACCGTTTCCAGCGAGATTATCAATCATGTAAAAGGCATAAACAGGGTCGTGTATGATATCAGTACCAAACCTCCGGCAACCATTGAATGGGAGTAAATGGTTTCTCATTTTTGTAGCATTTTCGATGCTTACGTCTTGCGAGCTATTCAGACCGGTGCAAACGGGCGCTCAACAACCAGTACCCGAAGCGGCAAAGCCCAAACCAACCGACCGCGAGTTGGACGCTATACAGGGCAGAAGAGTCTATGACCCTTCCACAGGCACTTACGTAACGGTGGAAAACGCTCCGGTGGAAAAGATGGACACCCTCCGATGGACGACCGTAGCAATCAATCCAGACCAAATAATTAAGTCCAGCGGGGATACGTATGCTGGTACGTCTCCTACTCCACCCACGCGCACCACCGAAATAAGAACCGACGAGCGCACGAATTCCAAAATTTTGAGTGCCTATAACGTCTCTATTGTGCTGCCTTTTCTGACCGACCGATTTTCTACAACGAGTGGCTTGCCGCAAAATTCAGACTGGGCACTTGGTTTTTACGGCGGCGTTCGATTGGCACTCGAAGAGTTGGAAAGAGATAATATAAAGTTGAATGTATCGGTTATTGATGACCGTGCTTCCGATACGTACACGCCTCAATTGCTTCGTACGAATGCAGATTTGCGTGCGGCACATTTGATTATTGGACCCTATCGCCGCGAAGTCGCGCGTCAAATCGCTGATTTTGCGCAAACAAATGACAAAACGGTCATCTCACCTTACACCACTTCCGATTCGGTGACGATGAATAACCCGAATTATATACAAGTGAATCCGAGCTTGAGAACGCATTGTGAAGCCCTTACCCGCCATGCTCGCCAGCGTTTCCGTCCGGAGCAAATTGTGCTGGTCGCCCGCAATCGGGAAATAGACCGCTTTGCGTTTTTTCAACAAGAAAATGCCGTTATTTCTAATGGTCGAAATGTGCGCCGCTTCCGCGAATACGTCGTGCCGGAAAATGCAGAGGTAAGTAGCGGGCAATTGCTGTCTTTGATGCAAACAGATACGACCGTTTTTATGGTTCCTTCGTGGTCAACCGAGGCTTTTGTCAATTCTTTTTTGCGAAAGTTGGAATCTGCAAAACGAGATAACCAAGCAGTAATTGTGTATGGGATGCCGCAGTGGATGGAATATGAAACGATTGAATATGATGTTTTTGAACGGCTGAATGTGCACGTCAGCAGCAGCACATTTACCGACCCTTTATCGCCGGATGTGCAATTTTTTAAACGACGCTTTTTTGACCGTTATGGAGCTGTGCCGCGAGACGAGGCTTACCTCGGTTATGATGTGACTTTATTCAGCGGTAAGATGTTGAAAAAATATGGCACTAAATTTCAATATTATTTAGAAAGTGAACCGACGCAAGTGCTGCATACTCGTTTTGATTTTGAACGGGTGGTAAATATTCCTGCCACAACTGCCAATGTTGAAAATCTACCGATTCAGCGGTTTGAAAATAAGTTCGTCAATATTCTGCATTTCCGCGATTATCAGTTCAAACTGGCGGAGTAAGTAAGTAGGCAGTTTACAGTAAGCAGTTGGCAGTTCGCAAAACATTGAAAATCAATTAATTATTCTAAAATAAAAATGTCGTTTAATTCTGCTCAATTACTTAGCTTTTTAATGAATGTGCCGCGCTTTCAAAGTGTGGCACATTTTTGCATTCAAATTACACCATCCATGTTCGCCACCATCAATCCATTCAATAATCAACTACTCGCTTCTTTCCCATCTTTAAATGAACCCCAACTTTCTGAGCAATTACTGCTTGCCCAATCCACTTATTCTAATTACTGGCGCAACACTTCCATCGAAGAGCGAGCCGTTTTTACAAAACAAATAGGCGAAAACCTCCGTGCCAATCTCCAAGAGTATGCCGCTTTAATCACCTTGGAAATGGGCAAACCCATCACCCAATCCCGCGCCGAGATTGAAAAGTGTGCTTGGACGTGCGATTATTTTTCGGACAACTCGGCTGCATTTTTAAGAGACAAAGTAATTGAAACCGAATACCAAAAAAGTTACGTTCGCTACGAGCCGCTCGGCGCGATTTTAGGCATTATGCCTTGGAATTTTCCCTTTTGGCAAGCCATTCGCTTTGCAATTCCTGCTTTTTGCGCCGGCAATGTGATTCTACTAAAACACGCGCCAAATGTCCCTCAATGTGCATTGATGCTTGAAAAAATATTTGCAGGTGTGATTGGAAAGTCAGGCGTTTTTCAAACTTTGTTAATTGAAGTAGAACAGGTAGAAACCGTTATTGCACATCCAATCGTGCGCGGCGTGTCACTCACAGGTAGCGACCGTGCAGGTGCAAGCGTAGCGGCATTGGCTGGCAAGCACCTAAAACGCTGTGTCATGGAACTCGGCGGCAGCGATCCGTTTATCGTTTTAGAAGATGCCAACGTGGAAGAAGCTGCAAAAATTGGCGTGCAATCTCGCATGAATAATGCTGGTCAAACCTGTATCGCCGCAAAACGCTTTATCGTGCACGAATCGGTAGCTCCAAAATTTATTTCGGCAATTAAAGAAAATGTAAGTCAGCTAAAAATCGGCGACCCAACCGAAGAAGACACTACCCTCAGCACGATGGCACGCCTCGATTTGCGCGACCAACTCCACAAACAAGTCCAAGAATCCATCGCCAAAGGCGCAACTGTTCTTCACGACGGCGGCATAACTGGTGAGAAAAACAATTTTTTTGAACCCATGATTTTAACAAACCTCCAGCCTGGAATGCCCGCGTATGATCAAGAATTATTTGGTCCAGTTATTTCCTTATTTACTGTTAAAAATGATGCGGAAGCAATTGCTTTAGCAAATAATACCCAATTTGGTTTAGGTGCTGCTGTCTGGTCTGAAAATCTGGAACGTGCGCAAAACATTGCCAATCAATTGGAAGCAGGTTTCGTCGTCATCAATGATTTTGTAAAATCAGACCCGCGTTTGCCGTTTGGCGGTATGAAACGTTCAGGTTATGGACGGGAATTAGCAGCAGAAGGCATTAAAGAATTTGTGAATATAAAGACGATTGTTATCAAATAAAAAAGGTGTGCCGTACCTCAAAGGTGTGCCACATCTACAACACAATGAACGAAAAACGCCTCGAAAAATTCCGCCAAGTCGCCGCGCGTCGGCAGCCGGATTTGACCGTCATTTTGGAAAATGTGATTGATTTGCACAACATTGGTGCAGTGTTGCGCTCTTGTGATTCGGTGGGCATCGGGGAAGTTTTTGTATTACATACCGAAGAAGGGTTAAAGGCAGATTTTATAACGATTGGTAGAAAAACGTCCGGCGGAGCGCGCCGCTGGATTGATGTGCATTATTATACCGATGCAAAAAAATGTTTTGAAGATGTAAAGAATCGTTATCAACGAGTGCTAAGTACAAAACTGAGTGAAACGGCAACTTCTATTTATAAATTAGACCTGACGCAATCTACCGCTTTTTTATTTGGCAATGAACATGATGGTATCTCCATAGAAGCGGCGGCTTTTGCAGATGGTAATTTTGTGATTCCACAAATGGGCATGGCAGAAAGTTTGAATATATCGGTGGCTTGCGCGGTGACGTTATATGAAACTTTTCGGCAACGAGATGTTAAAGGATTTTATGACAACACTAACGCACCAGACGCAGTCCGGCGCGAGCGGTCCGAACAATTATTTCAGGAATATATACGCCGCCACGAGGAGAAAGAAATACGCGACATCATCTGGGTGAAACAGTAGGCAGTGGGCAGTAAGCAGTCCCTTGTTGCTTGTTCCGAGGGAATCCTGCCTACTGTCTACTGCCCACTGCCTACTCTTTCATCACTTTCAAATTCTTTCGTCCATCCTGCACTTGCAATTCTAAAAAATAAAGCCCCGCCGGTTGATTACTCAATTCAATTTCTAATTGGCTGTTGCCCAATAAATTGCGATGTACTTGCCGACTGATTTCCATGCCCAACGCATTTCGTATAATTAAAATAGCATCTGTTGTTGTATTCAAACCAAAGTTTAGCCAGAGTTTTCCATTAGTTGGATTTGGAAAAAGATTCAAATCGCTCACCAATTCGTTAAATCGCTCTTCCGTCGAAGTGGTACAACCTGCAAAATTTGGGTCGTAGGTCACAATCCGCGAAAAACGATTCGAACAGCCCGTTGCATTATCGGTGATTTCTAATAAATAACTTCCCGATGCTTTTGCACAATAGGTTATATTCGTAGCACCAGTTATTACAACGTCATTCAAAAACCATTGCGCTTTATAATTTACAGGTAATTTTGCAGGCTCAAAAAGAGATAAAGAATTTTTATTATTTAGAAAAACAGGCGCAATTGGTGGCGGTGGAAAGTTAAGCGATAACGGCTGCGAAAATGCTCGACAACCATCCGCTGAGGTATATGCTACACGGTAGATTCCAGTCTCCGTCGTTTGTAAATTAGCATTACTTGCACCGATAATAGATTCGTCATCTTTATACCATTGAACGCTGGTCGCATAATTGGTCACTAATTTGACCGTATCTCCTTTACAAAGTTTTGCACCATCGTATCCCGTCAGACTTGGCGGCGCTGGTTGTGCGTACACGCGCACAATATCCTGCGAACGAATCGTGTCCACCGGATGAACTATTGCTATAACTGCTTGAAATTTAACGCCTTCCAACGTGCCATTGGAAAGTTGATTGAAATTTACAGTGCCACATTCGTCGTCGCCGCCTTCCAAACCTTCGTCGTCGTCAGTCACGCGAATTTTATAATTACCATTTGCAATTTTTAGATTCAAATTAAAATTCAAAGGCAAAACAGCATTGTTAAACGTAGCAGAAGTATAAATCACCGTATCTCTGGCATCATAAATTTCTAACTGCAAATCAGGACGGTTGAATAAATCGTCACAATCCACTTTTTCGATACGCAGACCCGTTAAAAAATAGCCTGTCGTATCCACAATTGCTCGATAATCAACGGTATACGTGCCGGGTTGTTTATAAATTTGACTTGTAGGATTTTCATCAATCGAAGTCTGTCCATTACCAAATATCCAATTATACGCAAAACCCGTTTGACCGCCAGAAGGCACATTATTTTTAAAACCGGCCGCTACTTCGCCGCAGCCGCTACTATTCTCTATGGTAAAACCTTCCGTCACGCTCACCGCCGGTTCGATTAAAATGGGAAAAGAAAAAGACGTGGTTTGGCTGATGACAAATATTTTTGCCGTGACGACTACTTCTACCTCGTACAATCCGGGTTGCAACGGCGTTCCGCAAAAACGCACACAGCCGTCCGTCTCCTGTGACACGTTGAATTCCGTTTGATTCGCTTCCCAACTGAGTCCCGGCGGCACATTGGACACCGAAGTGATATTAATTTGTGAAATGGTAATGCCGGGTGCCACCGATGGGTCTACTGCTGCGACGGGCGTGGTGGTTTTGGGCATTCTAAAACTGATGTCGCCCTCGTAATACGCACCTGCTCTGCCATTTGGCGCATTGGAGATGTAAATGGTGTCGGCTGAAAGCGTAGTAGGCACGCTCACCACGCAATTTGGGCAGCCGGATTGGGCATTCGCGGTAAGCGTTATTATAAAAAATAAGCAAATACTAATAAGAAGTAATTGTTTTCTCATGTTGTTTGAATTTTAAAAATGTAATAACAGTTCGTTCTGATGGAGACGAAGGGATGCCTAATTTGTCACAGAAGGGAGACGGAGAGAATAAGTGACTTGAAGAGGTAGCAATTTGAAAAGTCGCTATGATGTATTTCTCCCGCAGACTTATGGAGGATTTTGCCAATTAAAAAAAACTATCTGCGAAATCTGCGGGAGAATTCTTCTAAAAATCAATTTCGATAAATACTCATTTTGCCGGAAAAAGCTTTATCGCCATTACTAATGGTGTACACGTACACACCCGCCGGAAGCCGTGCGCCGTCAAAATCTACAGTGTTCTCACCTTCCCAGAGGTTGATACTTTCGCGGTGCACTTGCCTACCAATGATGTCATTTACTGTAAAATCAAAATCACCACTTACTTTAGAATTGATTACTAATTGGGTCAACCCACTAAATGGATTGGGGCGGTTAAGGGCGTTTATTTCCAGGTCGGCGATGTCGGCTGTACCAACGGTGCGGCAACTGGCGGAGCCTTGGGGTCTTACAAATAAATAATAATTGCCGGGATAAATAAGGGTACTCGGAAAACTCAAATCAAAATCTATAAAGCTTCTAATCAGTCCTTTAATTTGCAAATCATATCTTCCAACGGTATCAGTAGGCGTACCATATACGACCACACAACCTTGCGTATTTTTGGGAAAAATACAGTTGGGCGGATTACAAGCATAATCCAATCCCTTCGGCAAGTTCGTTATCGCACCTTCCGGATTCAATTCTACACTATTAAGCGTTACCGTTCCAAATGTACCCGTATTGAACGTTTCTGCCACCGCAATCGTAAAAACATAGCGGTAAGGCGTATTCACACAAGCTGTATCTTTTATACCACCCGTTGGATTTCTATCCAGCGAGTAAGGCAGCGGAAACACGCCCACTGCGGTATCGGAAAGTGTCGTGTCGGGCATACAGTCTTGAACCGTCTGCGCCTTTACACTTCCCAAAACGAACAAGGTTGCAAAGAGTATACAAATTTTCTTCATAGTAAAAAACGTTTGTTTGTAATGTGTTTCATTTTAGAATTTTGGCAATATATGACATTTGGCAATGGTGGCGAAGAAAAAAGTTTCGTTTTGTACAATCCCTTACACGCCTCGCAAAAAAAATTGTTGTTTTAACTTACATTCGCTTAACTTTCGGATTCCATTGCCCTGCCGAACACTCCTTTTTGAGACTTTAGATTTTAGACAATAGACTTTAGACACCCGCTGTGCGAAGTTTATAACAGGTTTTGTCTGCAATTACAAACTTGAATGAGTGAAATCTATCGTCTAATATCTATCGTCTATCGTCTTTAAAAAATCAAATATTCAAATGAGAAACTCCTTTTTATTGGCAATTTTCACCTTGTTTGCAGGATTTATGATGGCTCAAAAAGCCACGCTTACTGGAAAAATTACAGATTTGGATACTGGCGAACCGCTCGTCGGTGCTACGATTCAGGCTGGCAACAAAGGCATTGTTTCAGATGTAGATGGCAATTATAATCTCATCTTGGACGCTGGCACGTATCAGTTGGAAATCAGTTATATCGGCTACAAAATTTTTACGCAAAGCATCGAATTGTCGGCTGACCAAACGCTGACGCTGGATGTCCCACTTTCCACAGAATCCAATATGTTGAACATGACGACCGTCACCAGTGGAAAGTACGAAAAACCACTGAGTGAAGTCACGGTTTCGCTGGATGTACTCCAACCTCAATTGATTGAAAATACCGCTAAAGTTTCCATTGACGAGGCGTTGGATAAAATTCCGGGTGTGAATATTATTGATGGGCAAGCCAATATTCGTGGTGGTTCTGGCTATTCGTATGGTGCTGGAAGTCGTGTTTTGTTATTGGTAGATGACGTGCCGATTTTGCAAGCAGATGCCGGTTTCCCGAATTGGGATGACGTGCCAATTGAAAATGTAGAGCAAGTAGAAGTGGTGAAAGGCGCGGCTTCCGCGCTGTATGGTTCCTCGGCTATGAATGGCATTATCAACGTACGCACTGCCCTGCCAAAGTCAGAGCCAGAAACGAAAATTGCAACGTTTTATACTGCTTACCTCTCGCCAGATGACGAGCGACTAAAATGGTGGGACCGCGCGCCATACGTTGCTGGTGCAAGTGTGTCGCATCGCCGAAAATTAAAGGATTTGGACTTAGTACTCGGTGGTTATTATTTGAATGAAGATACTTATAATCAAGCCACTTATAAAAAATATGGTCGCTTCAATTTCACAACGAATTATCGCATCACCGACCGCTTCACCATTGGGGTAAATGGCAATTTTAATAAAGGTGCCAGTGGCTCTTTTTTCTATTGGATAGCAGATACGATGGGTTATGTGGGCACGCCCAGCACGGTTTCTACGCGCGAGCGCTTTCGGTATAATGTAGACCCACACTTGACGTATTTTGATAATGCTGGCAATCGCCACAAAATTTTGAGTCGTTACTACCGCGTAGATAATCAAAACAGTGGTAATCAGTCCAATTTTTCGCAATTGTGGTACGGCGAATATCAATTTCAGCGGCAATTTGCAAATACGAATTTAGTCATCACTTCTGGCGTAGTTTTATCTGGAAATGAAGTGACCGCTGCGCTGTACGGCGACACGACTTTCACCTCGCGCAATATCGCTGCGTATTTGCAAGTGGAGAGAAAATTCGGCAAACGGTTGAATCTTTCCGCTGGTTTCCGATATGAAAATAACTTGTTGAAAAATCCTGGTTTCTTGTACGAAGGCGGCTCCGTTTCACCCGCAGAAGAAGAAGAATCCAAGCCAGTCGTGCGTTTTGGTGCGAATTATCAAGTTGCAAAATATACGTTCTTGCGTACTTCTTGGGGACAAGGCTATCGTTTTCCGACGGTGGCAGAGAAATTTATTTACACCGACGTAGGTGGTTTTTTTGTAACACCTAATCCAACGCTTGGCTCCGAAACGGGCTGGACGGCAGAATTCGGCGCAAAGCAAGGCTTTAAAATTGGTGGATTTGAGGGTTTTGTGGATGGTGCACTATTTTGGTCGCGCTATTATGATATGATGGAATTTAACCTTATTACTTTTCCCAATTTTAGTGCGGTAAATATTGGTGATGTGGAGATTAAAGGTTTTGAAATTTCCGTGGCAGGTCGCGGCAAAATCGGCAGTATTCCCATCGGCATTCTCACTGGCTACACCAGTATTGACCCGCGTTATCTGGACTTCGACCGTAGACCTATTCAAGCAGGCGTGCCGCGTACGAAGGGACAAATTAACGCTGGTAGTTCCTCCTCTACAACGGATGTTTTGAAATACCGCCCACGTCACTCCTTCAAACTGGATTTGGAAGCCCAATTTAAAGGCTTATCACTCGGCATCGAAACCGCCTATAATAGCCACGTCGAAGCAGTAGATAAATTATTTGAAGAGTTATTAATAAAAGGTTTAAAAAACTTCCGAAAAGAACATAATAATGGCTACTTGCTAAATAACTTCCGCACCGCTTACACCTTCAATGACCATTTAAAACTCACCGCTATTTTGGGAAATGCTTTCAATGAATTATACTCCCAGCGCCCAGGCTTGCTCGAAGCACCGAGGAATGTGACGGCACGGGTGGATTTTAAATTTTAGAGAGGATAGGAGGATGGGAAGATGGGAAGATGGGAACACGTCTGGAATCCTCCCATCTTCCTATCTTCCTGTTTCATCTACTTTTACTTTAATCCTTTTCCTATTTGCTCTTAATAAAAAGAACAATAAAATACTTGCACTTAATAATAGCGGCCAGATGTATATCAATCCTACAAAAAGACTCAATAAGCCCTGCCAACCACCAGAAAAAGCATTGCCTAAACGACTTCCAAAACCCTCATGTCGGGCGGCAATATTGTCAAAATTTTCATAAATTGTTAAAGTCCGACATTTCCCAGCCAAATATTTGAAAAAAGGATTAATCTCCATCTTTGTGGATGGAAAATTCATACAGCAGTAAAAGCCTTGACCACTTGGGCATCGTAAGTGGGATGATAGACGAATTAGGGAT
>Ga0163149_10001716_pt1 | contig 27747 bp, 26 predicted proteins | sample OliLakLV19MP5G1_FD_148604 | JGI IMG/M metagenome (GOLD analysis project Ga0163149, IMG submission 148604) | Freshwater microbial mat bacterial communities from Lake Vanda, McMurdo Dry Valleys, Antarctica - Oligotrophic Lake LV.19.MP5.G1 | ecosystem: Environmental > Aquatic > Freshwater > Lake >... | reverse complement strand
GCTTTTTATGATGGCGAAAACCCCACTCAAGGGTCTCTTTTTCTAGGGCTGGAAGATCTGATACATATAGCATCTTGTAAAGATATTAAAAATGTCGATTATTTAAGCCGAACTACTTAAGTCTTTTTTTTGAAAAAAGGCTGATGCCGCCAAAGTGCTAGCCCGGCGACAAAAGCCTTATTGTTAAATGCTATAAACCACAAAATTATGAAAAAATGGCGAAACTGCAACGACAGTTCGTAGCGTCCTCCTTTGTACCAACCTCAAGTGGACGCTCCTTCATGCTTTAAAACGGTATTTTTTAATATTGGATAGGTTCGACCCTGCTATCCCCAAGCTCGTATTTTCTAAACTTTAAAAATACATAAAAGATGAATCAAGCGTCCTTACACACTTGCGCTACCACCTTGCGTAGCCTGTACTCAATTACGATGTTATTACTGCTGACCACGACCACGTATGCTCAACTCATGCGCAAAGACACTGCTACTACGCCTACCAATGCCAAGCACTGGGAAGTAGGGCTTGACTTGAAACCCCTTTGGGAGAAAAGCGAGCCTTACAACTTTGTAGTGCGGTACTTCTTTAAAGAAAAGTGGGCGCTACGTGGAGGGGTGGGGTTTGAGTTGGATTGGTCGAATGATACATTTAATATTGAAGAAAGACAAGTATTTGCAACTGATCCTTCGCTGGGCTATTATGAATTGTATGAGCGTCAGGAACAAAAATACTTGAGTTTACAAGTTTTTCTGGGGATTCAATATAGACAAGGTAAAGGGAAGTTGCATTGTTACAATGCAGCCGATCTATTTTACCACAGAAACAAAGATTTTTATAACGTACCCGTTGCAAGTAATGGAAGAGGTGTAGAACCACCAGTAGCAATTCCAGATTTTGCCAGAATTGTTTCCATAGATAATTTAAAAAATGGTGGAGGGATTCGTGTGATTAATGGATTTGACTACCGTGTACTTTCTAATCTATCTATCTCTGCCGAAATAGCATTATTAGCACAAGGCTATAAATACAGGGCATATACTTACACTCGTGACTACAGTATATTGGGCAGTGAAACCATAAAAAACACTGTCGAGGAAGGTTGGAATTATGCTGTGAAAATAGAGCCTTTGTTTCGGGTTTTTATTAATTATCGTTTTTAATCATCTAAATTTAGAACAATGAAAAAAATCCTAATAACCGTAGCTATTCTATTTTGCTTTTTCACAATAAAAGCGCAAACCATCACTATTAAATGTACTTTTGGAAGTGACTGTTTCACGCCTAATCCAGAAGAGTTTATCACTTATTCCTTTGATGTTACGGCTGGTTGGTCAGCATCGAATATAACCTGGAATGCTCCAGGTTCAAGTGATAGAGGAACCAACGGTGGTTCATCTTTCCAAGTTATTTGGCCTAATAACACAGCTGCTAAAAGCATTAGCGTTAGTGCAACGCTTACAAATGGTAGTACGAGTACAACTAAAAGTAATACAAGAACGGTTACCGTCAAGCAAATTTCAACTATTGCTTCCATGACAGTGACTGGTACGGGTGTGAGTGGGACTTTCTCCGACAATGGTACTGTAAATGTTCCCTGTGGCACACGGACATTGAACATTAGTGTACCTACGCCTACAACAAGTCCAAGTTCAGGGGTGACTTACACCTGGACTTTGCCATCGGGATGGAGTGGTTCGTCTAATACAAATAGTATCAATGCGACCGCAAACGCGGGTGCCAATGACGGATTGATTCGCGTGCAATACAAGCGCACAGATGGTAATTTTTCACAAGCGTTTAACTTGAATGTAAATCGTCCTAGAGTAACTACGCCCACCCTTAGCTTTACAAGCGGCAGTCTGACTTGTATAGGTACTTCCGCTACACTCTCTGCCAGTGCTACCAACGCTACGAATTATACCTGGTCGAGTACGGGCAACGTAAGCGTATCGCCTACTAGCGGAGCTACTACAACAGCTACCGTTACCGGCAATGGTAATGCCACCATAACGGTTACAGCCGACAATGCTTGTCAATCACCTAAAAGTACCACCAGCAATCGTGCAGTCGGTACGCCCACTTTTTACAGCATCACGCCACCCAACTCTTTCAATTATATCAATGGCAATACTATTTTAAGTGTGCAAGCTGACCAGCCTTGTCCCGCATATTACTGGCGTATATTCGGTGGCAGCGGCTACATCAATCCTACGTCTGGCGCTTGCAGTTACACTTACAGTGGCACTACTTACAATAAAACGAATACCTGTTATGTCTCGACCAGCGACTTTGTACGAGTAGAACTTTCTTCTGCCAATGCTTGTGGTGCTGGGCAAACGCATACTTTTTACCTGCAAAATGGCGGTGGCTATCGTATGACTTCGCCGAACCCAGCGACTAGTACAGTATCCTTAGAATTCACCTCCGAATTTTCAGCAGAAAATTTGAAAAGTGTAGCGTTAATTCGGGATGGTGATTTGCGAACCGCACGCGATTTCAATCCTGAAGATAATCGTCAAGATGCAGCCTTTCGTTCCAGCCAAGCGATATCTTTCGATGTTGCCAATCTTCCAAAGGGGAAGTACTACCTACATATAGTGTATAAAGAGGGGAAGAAATTTTCCGAGATTCTGATATTACAATAGGCTGCCCTTGCGGCAGCGGAAAGAAATATAAAAATTGTCACGGTAAAAGCGCATAATAAATAGGCTTGCTGTAATAAGATTTCGTATCTTTAGTGTGGCGAAAGAGAGGTGCTAATCCTGTATACAGGATTAGTGCCTTTTTTATTGACAGTGCTTATAATTTTGCAAATCAAAAGAGGCGGTACGCAAAATTTGCATATCTTGCAAGCCGCATAAAGCTTATGAATTCAACCCAAACTATGACACACCAACCCCAAGCCGCTATTGATTTGGCGACTTATATTGACCACACGGTTTTACGGGCAGATTGTACCCTGGAAGATGTGAAGCGCGTTTGCGCAGAAGCTCGCCAATTTCAATTTCCGGCGGTGTGCGTTCCACCTTTTTATGTAAGCCATGCGGTCAATTTATTGGCAGATACGAAGGTGAAAGTGGCGACCGTGATTGGTTTTCCGATGGGCTATTCTACGACTTCCGCCAAAGTAGAAGAGATGAAACGGGCAATCACAGAAGGTGCGATGGAAATGGATGTAGTTGTGAATATTTGCGCGGTGAAAAATAACAATTGGAATTATGTGCGCAGCGACATTGACAGCATGGTAATGACGGGGCATTTAAAAGCAAAAACCGTAAAAGTTATTCTGGAAACGGGCTTGCTGAACGAACGTGAATTAGCGCAACTTTGCGAAATCTGCTTGGATATCAAGCCAGATTATGTAAAAACTTCCACAGGTTTCAATGGCGAAGGTGCTACGGTAGAAGTGGTTCGGCTGATGCGCGAATTGTTGAAAGACCAGATTAAGATTAAAGCCTCGGGCGGTATTCGCACGAGAGAAGATGCGATTCGACTGATAGAAGCGGGTGCAAAACGCATCGGAAGTTCGTCCAGTGTGATGATTATGAGCTAATTGTCGTATATTTGCCCAAAACCGACACTATGAAAAGAGGACTCTTGTCGATATTTATCTTATTTTCGAGCGGGATAATCGCCTTGGCACAGGATATTCAAGTGAAAGAAGACCCACTCATTGCACAAATGATGGAGCGATTCGCTTCGATAAACAAATCCTCCAGCACCATTGATGGTTGGCGGGTACAAATATTAGCCACGCCCGACCGACAAAAACTGGAAAGTGCTCGCTCTGTATTTCAATACAAATATCCGAACTTATCAGTGGATTGGGTGCATACGAACCCTTGGTATAAGCTGTATGTAGGCGCTTTTGCTACAAAGTTGGATGCAATGCGGCTTCAATATTTATTAAAAAGGGATTATCCAAACGCCTACTTGGTACGTGATAACACGGTAAAAACAGTGGAATTGATAGGGAGTTATTAGACAAGGAATTGACCATTTATAATTGATCATTGACCGCAGTTTAATAATCTGATAATTAAATTAATAACTATTTGACTGTGATGATTATTTAGGTCGAACTACTTGTATTGCTGCTAAAGTTAATTTATAAATATTTTGGATTTAAAGAGGTGTGGCGCATTTTGGAAATGCGCCATACCTTATCAAACAACATGAGTAAGCGCGATACGGCTGGGCTGCGGAACATTGACCTGCCCATTTTTTCCATTTTTCTGGCATTGGTAGCGATTGGCTGGCTGATGGTGTACACCGTGAGTTTCAGTCGGGAATGGAGTGTGGAAGGCGTGAATTTCTTTGATACTTCTATCGGTAAACAAACGATTTGGATTGGTATTTGTACCCTTGTTTTTGGGGTCATTTTTATAATTGATTGGAAATTTTGGCAAACTTTCGCGTACCTGATTTATGGCATTGGTGGGGTCATGTTAGTCGCCGTGCTTTTTTTGGGTACAGATATAAAAGGAGCCAGAGCTTGGTTTAGTTTTGGTGGCTTCTCTTTTCAACCTTCCGAAATCGCTAAATTTGGAACGTGTCTGGCAATTTCTGCTTTTCTAAGTTATTACAGTACGAATCTCAAAGACTTGCGGTCGCAATGGATTGCATTTGCCATATTGGCTTTGCCGATTGCACTCATCATGGCACAGCCGGATGCGGGTTCCGCTATTGTTTTCTTCTCTTTTTTAGTTGTTCTCTTCCGCGAAGGATTGTCACCTAACTATTACATCATCGGTTTTTATTGTGTTGCTATTTTGATATTGGGCATTGTATATTTGCCAGCAGATATTATTGTGATATTAGCACTCATTGGCGTATTTGTACTTGCTTTTCAATTCAAAGACAAACGCTACTGGCTCATTGTAGCCACTACCCTTGCAGTCGGAACTATTTTCGCACTTAATGAAAAAGAAGCAAAAATAGCGCTCATCTGTGTATTTATATCTTTTGTTACGTTGGCAGTTATACAATGGCGCCGGAAAAGAGGACGGGTGGTGAGTTTATTGGCAATCGCATTAGTGCTCGGAGCCGCATTATCAATCGCGTCGAGCTATGCGTATGACATTCTCAAACCGCACCAAAAAGACCGCATCACCGTCTGGCTGCGACCCCAAGATGCCGACCGCAGTGGGTCTTTATACAATTTATACCAATCTAAATTAGCAATCGGCTCCGGCGGCTTGGGTGGCAAAGGTTTTTTAAATGGCACGTTGACCAAGCTGAATTATGTGCCAGAACAATCTACCGACTTTATTTTTTGCACCATTGGCGAGGAGCAGGGTTTTATCGGTAGTTTTGGATTGATTGCATTATTTACACTTTTACTCATTCGGATTACAACGATTGCCGAACGACAACGCTCCAATTTTTCGAGGCATTACGCGTACTGTGTTGCCGGTATTTTGTTTATTCACGTTTTTATCAATCTCGGTATGACGATGGGATTAGTGCCTATTATCGGCATTCCATTACCATTTATTAGTAAAGGCGGTTCGTCTTTATTAGGATTCACGATTATGATGGCGGTTTTATTAAAATTGGATAGCAATCGGTATAGGATTTAAAAATAGATGCCAGATAATAAGATGCCAGACCGCTCGAGTCTTACAAACCACCTGCTGTCGGCAGTTTGCAACTGCCGATATAATAATAAACCCTTTGTTACATTTCTCTTACTGCCTATTTTCGATTTTTTAAAAAAAGACACTTGTTCAATTTCACTTTAGAAACGACTGATAATCAATCTGCTGCTCGTACCGGACGAATTCAAACCGGGCACGGCACGATTGAAACGCCTATTTTTATGCCCGTTGGTACGCTTGGTTCGGTCAAAGCGGTACATATTCACGAATTATCAGAGGTCATTCAAGCGCAAATTATTCTTGGCAATACGTATCATTTGTACCTCCGCCCGGGCATGGACGTGATGGAAAAAGCAGGTGGATTGCATGGTTTCAATAATTGGCAAAAGCCCATTCTCACCGATAGCGGCGGATATCAAGTGTATTCGTTGAGTGCGCAACGCAAAATCAAGGAAGAAGGAGTCACGTTCTCTTCTCATATTGATGGCTCCAAGCATTTTTTTACCCCCGAAAACGTCATGGATATTCAGCGCACGATTGGTGCCGACATCATCATGGCTTTTGATGAATGTCCGCCTTATCCGTCTGATTATCAATATGCTAAGAATTCAATGGAATTGACGCATCGCTGGTTGCAACGTTGTGTTACGCATTTGAGTACGACTGAACCAAAATATGGATATGAGCAAGTGCTTTTCCCAATTGTGCAAGGCAGCACGTACCGCGATTTGCGCGTCGCCTCAGCAGAAACCATCGCCAGTTTTGGTTTGAATGGCAATGCGATTGGCGGGTTATCCGTAGGCGAGCCGACCGAAAATATGTACGAAATCACCGATTGGGTCTGTCAAATTTTACCAAAAGACAAGCCGCGTTACCTCATGGGCGTTGGTACGCCGATGAATATTTTGGAATGTATCGCGCTTGGCGTGGATATGTTTGACTGCGTGTTGCCTACACGCAATGCCCGACATGGCTTGCTATACACTTCACAGGGAATTATCAATATCAAAAATGCTAAGTGGAAGGATGATATGAGCGCGATAGACAGTGAAAGCACTGCCGCCACGAGTCGGGTTCATACGAAAGCGTACTTACATCATCTCTTGCGCTGCGAAGAAATATTGGGAATGCAAATTGCAACTTTACATAATTTAAGTTTTTTCCTATGGTTGGTCGGCGAGGCGCGCCAAAAAATTCAAGAAGGCAATTTTTTACAATGGAAAAATAAAATGGTGGAAGAAATGCAACGAAGGGTTTAGATGTTTGAGGTTACTTGTTTGATGTTGAGGCTAAGATTGAGGTTAAGATTGAGCGATACACGTTCCTGTCTGGCATCCTCCGGTCTGGCGTCTGGCATCTTTTAATCTGGCATCTTGTTTGAGGTTTAACGTTTTCATTACAACATTCCCGCTAAATTTTTGGTAGTATTACAATCAAATAAAATTCAAAAATTATAATCTGTCTCGTTGCAACTTACGGATTATAAGTACATTAGCAAATAGGCAAAACTTGTCCCGTAAAGCGGGATTAGCACATCAACTCATGCTGAAAACAATTGATTGGTACATCATCAAAAAGTTTCTCTCCACTTTTTTCTTTACCGTACTCATTTTTACAATGATTGGGGTGGTCATTGATTTTAGCGAAAAAATAGAGAAATTTATCGAAGAGCCAATCACGATGAAGGAGATTTTGATTGACTATTATCCTAATTTTGCGCTTTACATTGCCGGATTGTTGTGGCCTCTTTTTACATTGATTGCGGTCATTTTTTTTACATCGCGGTTGGCATCCAACTCAGAAGTCATTTCTATTTTCAATGCAGGCGTGAGTTTTCGGCGATATATGCGACCTTTTTTAGTCGGAGCAGCCTTTTTAGCAATTTTAAATTTATTTGGCAATCACTTCTTCATCCCGATGGGGAATAAGAAAATGTTTCATATCGTCTACACCTATCTCGCTCGAAATGACGACAAAGGAAAAACCCAAAACGTCCACCTATTTGTCTCCCCTGACACCAAGGTTTATATCGAATTCTACCGCAAGCGCGACACGACCGCACGTGGCTTTCGCATCGAAAATTTTAAAAATAATCAATTGGTTTCCCTATTAAAAGCAGAATCGGCACGTTGGATTAGTCCGCCGGGCAAATGGCGACTCAATAGTTATGAAATCCACAGTTTTAATGGCTTGAAAGAAGATTTGGTTGTAAAACGAGGGGCGCAATTAGACACCACACTCAATCTAACGCCAGAGGATTTTGTAGATTACAAGGAGCAACATTCTATGATGACCACGCCGGAACTGAACCGATATATTGACAACCAACTTAGTCGGGGCGTCGGCAATACGGACAAGTACGAGGTCGAACTCTATCGGCGTACAGCAGATGCATTTACGATTTTTATTCTCACCATTATCGGCATGACCATTGCCTCCCGCAAAATACGGGGCGGTATCGGTATACATTTGGCACTTGGCATTGGCATTGGAGCCATTTTTATTTTTCTCTCCCGATTTGCAGTGGTTTTCGCTACTGGTAAAGTCATTCCGCCTATTTTGGGAATGTGGATGCCAAATATTATTTTTGGAATTATTGCAGTATATCTTATTTCTAAGGCGCAGAAATAAAGCCCTTCCGAAAAAAACTATTACTTCAATTTTGGCGTACATTCATTGAAAGGCATGTGTTCTCTTACACTCGTTTGACATTTTTCAAAACTTTCAAATTTTACTGAAAACTTAATTTATTTAAGATATTTTTAACAATAAATATAAGTAGCTAACAATCAACGAGATAGTGTGTTTTGATATCAGGGTTAGTGCCGAATATCATACTAATTTCTAAAAACAGTCAAAACAGACTTGGTTTTTGTTGAATAAATGCTTAATTTTGCTTTAACAAACGAGCGACACGACTATCAACGTTCAACAAAACCTGCAAACCATGTCTCCATTAGAATTCCATACTAAATTAGACCAAATGTCTGGCTTACTGCACGCTTTTGCTTATAACTTGACCAAAAATGTGGAGGACGCAAAAGACCTTTTTCAGGAAACAGCGTACCGCGCTATCACCAACCGCGAAAAATTTTCGCCGGGTACGAATTTCAAAGCGTGGCTGTTTACCATTATGAAAAATATTTTCATCAACAACTATCGCAAAAAGGCGAAAGTCAACACCATCATGGATGCTACGGATAATATGTTTTACTTGAATTCCGGTAGCGATACAATTTTTAATCGCGGCGATGCCAATATTTTGATGAAAGAATTGACGCAGATGATTGAAGAGCTGGAGAATGGAATTAAAATACCTTTTCTGATGCACTATCAAGGTTATAAATATCAGGAAATTGCCGATTATCTAGAATTGCCCCTTGGTACGGTGAAAAGTCGTATCTTCTTCGCTCGTAAGGAGTTGAAAGAAAAAATTGCGAACCAATACGAGTATATCCCGGCTGACCATACGGAGGATATGTTGCGTTGATGTGTAATAGCCAAACTTGTTTGGTTAATAAACAAAATTCACCCGATTTGTGAGCCAAATTTATTTGGCAGTTACTGCGAATGAACCCAAACAAACAATTGCATTTTCGCCAACTTCTTATGGATTGGTACGCCCAAAGCCACCGCCCCATGCCGTGGAAAGGCGAAAAGAATCCATATTTCATCTGGCTCTCCGAAATTATTTTACAACAAACCCGCGTAGAACAAGGGCTGCCGTACTTTTATCGTTTTAAACAAACTTATCCAACGGTGCAACAACTGGCAGATGCACCGGAAGATGACGTGATGAAATTGTGGGAAGGACTTGGTTATTACTCGCGCGCTCGCAATCTACACGCCACCGCAAAGTTTATCGCCAATGAATTGAATGGCGTCTTCCCAATAAATTACGAAAATATTTTAGCACTCAAAGGCGTGGGACCGTATACTGCTGCTGCGATTGCGTCTTTCGCTTATGATCTGCCACACGCCGTTGTGGATGGGAATGTGTATCGGGTTTTGGCGCGGGTTTTCGGAATTGACACGCCGACGGATAGCACTGCCGGTAAAAAATTATTCAACGAACTGGCGCAAGAAGCCCTCGACCTCACGCAACCCGGTAGGTATAATCAAGCTATCATGGATTTCGGCGCGACGCAGTGTACGCCGCAGTCGCCCGATTGTCTGCGCTGTCCTTTGCAAACCGAATGTCTCGCCTTTCAAAATAAACTGGTAGATAAGTTGCCAGTAAAAACGAAAACGATTACCAAAAGAGACCGCTTTTTTAATTATCTGGTACTTCAACACGAAGGAAAAGTTTTATTACAAAAAAGATTAGCAAAAGATATTTGGCAGAACCTGTACGAATTTCCATTAATAGAATTGCCGTTTTTTGTAGAAGACAAAAATATTATTTTTCAAAGTCCGCTTTGGCAACAATTGATAGGAGATAAGCCCTACACGATTACAAAAATTTCTAAACCATTCCGACAAATCCTTACCCACCAAACCGTGACTGCTACCTTTTGGGAAGTGGAATTGCACGAAGATTTTATACTGCCCGATTCAAAATTTATCCTCACCGAAAGAAAAAATTGGTATAAATTTGCTTTTCCAAAGGTAATTGATTGGTTTTTACAAGATAATTCCTTATATTTAAACCTACTTTGAGTACAAGTTTGAAATGTAAATGTTGAAATTTGAAAAGCGTTGACAAACAGCGTTTGTCAATCGAAAGCAATTATTTTTTCAATTACATTCAACTTCAAGGTTAGAAAAAGCATTTTTATAAAATAGGCAGCGAAGAATGGTGAACCGCGTTATTTTAATTGGCAATCTGGGGCGCGACCCGGAAGTGCGGCGGCTGGAAAACGGAGCAGTGGTGGCGAAATTTGCCGTCGCAACCAACGAGAATTATAAAGATAAGGCAGGCGACTGGCAAAAGCAGACCGAGTGGCATGATGTAGTCGTGTGGCGCAATCTCGCCGAACGCGCCGAGACGACCTTGAAAAAAGGAATGTCCGTATACTTGGAAGGCAAATTAACGCACCGCACTTGGCAGGATCAAGATGGCAGCAATCGCCGTGCGACAGAAGTAGTAGCGAGTTATTTTAGAATCATAGACAAAAGAGAGGCAAGGTTAGAGGACGGTAACAATGGTGGATATGCCTCCACGACTGTCGAGCCAGCGTACATCGGCAGTGGGTTGCCCAGTGAGGAGAACGGAAGTGCGGATGACGATTTGCCATTCTAAGTGAGTTATAAAAAAAACGGTGCCGCGTGGCGGAAGCCGTATTGTTTCACTAATTTTTATTGCTTTGGAACCAGATTCGGGTTATCCTTTGCCGGAAACCCTTCCCGTATTTTTGTTGGCTGCTCCGCCTACGGAGACGCTTTTATGGCTTTTTGCCATTTTAATTTTAGCACTTATTGCTGCTTTATTTGCTGCTTCTGAAATCGCTTTCTTTTCCTTGACTTCCACCGATTTACAAAAAATTGCGAAACAAAAAAGTGCGAACAGCCATCGTATTCTTGCCTTGTGTCAGGAGCCGCGCCGTTTGTACGCTACATTATTGATAGGTAGCAATTTAATTACGGTCGCCATCATCTTTATTGCTCATTTTTTCGTATGCTATTTATTCCAAAACTGGAAACCGGGCTTCACTGCCATTCACGTCAGCCAAAATGTCAATGCGGTATGGGCAAATGCCGTCAGTTTTTCAGTCACTGCCACGGTGGTCGCATTTTTGATGCTCCTTTTCAATGAAGCGATGCCAAAGGCTTATGCTCAAAAAAATAAAATGGAACTTGTGAAACGGATGGCACTGCCATTAACGGGTTTGGTGCGCTTACTCCATCCTTTTAGTATGTTATTGTTAAATGCAAATAGGCTCGTGGAAAAACGATTAGCGAAAATGATGCCATTCCGAAAAAAAGCGGGAAAAGTAGAAACAGAAGAATTGCTCGATTTGTCTGCAAGCAACGCAAATGAGAACGGGTCTGTAGAGCCGGAAAGAGACATCCTGAAAAGTATTGTCAAATTTAGTGACGTCACCGTTCGACAAATCATGACCTCCCGCATGGACGTAGTAGCGGTGGACGAAAAAGTGAGTTATCAAGAGTTATTAGATGTAATCAGTGCGTCGGGCTATTCCCGTATTCCGGTCTATGACGATGATTTTGATTATATTAAAGGTATCTTGTATGTAAAAGATTTGCTGAAGCACTTGAATGTGAAAGAAGATTTCAGTTGGCAGGCACTTATTCGTCCCACGATTCTGTATGTGCCGGAAGCCAAGAAAATCAGTGAGTTGTTGAAAGAATTTCAGCGACAGCGATTGCATTTAGCCGTTGTGGTGGATGAATACGGCGGTAGTGCCGGTATCGTGACCCTGGAAGACGTACTGGAAGAAATCATCGGCGATATCAAAGACGAATTTGACGACGAACCTGAAGTGCAATTTCGAAAACTCGATGATTATAATTATATTTTTGAAGGTAAAACTGCGCTATCGGACGTTTATCGCATCACGGGCATCCCAGAAAGTACGTTTGACGGCGTTCCCGAAGACGCGGATTCGTTGGCAGGTTTGATTCTGGCATTACATGGGCAAATCCCTCGAAAAGATAGCGAATTGACGTACAAAAATTTTCGTTTTAAAATAATTGCGGTAACCAAGGGACGTATTGAGCAGGTGCAGATGAGCTTTGAGCCAATGTCGTGAGGGCTTGTACCACCAATCTTTGATTGGTAGGAAGTAATAAATGGTAGTAAGAGTTCTTAGGTGCAATATTAAGGTGTTAAAATGCAAGAATGGAAAAAATCCGCTTTAATCCGCCAAATTCGTGTTCCAATTATGTAGTACGTGCTGTAAGAAGTGTCTAATTAAAATAATTTTTATAAAACGAATCTTTGTTTCCTTCACAAAAAAACCTACCTTTGTGGCTCGTTTTTAAAAAATAAGATTTTCACAGCATAGCATAAACGAAACGCGATGAAAAGAACATATCAGCCATCCCGAAAAAAACGCATCAACAAACATGGTTTCCGCTCGCGCATGGCTTCCAAAAACGGACGCAGAGTACTGTCGAGTCGCCGCGCCAAAGGTCGCCTCAAAATGTCAGTGTCTGACGAGAAAAGACTGAAAGATTAATAAAATTGGAAATACGAATTCTTTTGGCTTGAATTTGTACTTCCAATTTTATCAAGAATTTCGCCTTGAATAATCATAGCATCAATTTTGGCGATGTACTAATTAACACGGGTTGTTAAACACAACTTGTCCCGTAACTTGCGGGATCGGCAAATTGGCAGATTAATTTATTGTATTTTATCTCCGCGCAGCACACGGAAGCGTTTCTTTGCATCCACCGCCAAGGTACTTCCCGAATATTCTATAAATAACCGCTCGTATAATTCTTTCGCTTTTTCCACATTATTCAGGTGCGTTTCGTAAAGCGAAGCCAATTCGTATAGCGCATTGTCCGCCCGGATGCCATCTTTATATTTTTCTATAATTAACTGTAACATCTCCTCACGTTTTGCATGATCACGCCTCTTAGCATAAATTTTTGATTTCAAATACAACACATCATCGTCCAATGAATGGGCTGGAAACTGCGCCATCAAGCTATCTAATTTTGTAAAAGCATCCTCAAAACGATTTTGAAAAACCAACAAATCCGCCTCTGAATACATCTTCAACGCCGTAGCCGTCGTATCCAAGCCTAAATTATCCATAATAAAAACCGACATATCAATCGCATCATTTGCAATCAATTTGGAAGTTGCAGCTTTTAAAATTTCAAACTGTGCCTGCGCCCACTGAAAATCGCCAGAATAATACGACAATCGTGCATTGCGATAACGCGCCTCATTTCCCAGCGCATCTTCCTTGAAATCTTTATCCACTTGTGAATAGAGTAAGGTCGCTTCCCAAACCTCACTTTTAATCAAATAATAATCGCCCAGATTCAACTTGCCCTCTGCTTGCACATTCTTATCCACACTCGGATATTTAATCATCTCATCCAACAATTGGATTGACTTGTCTAAGTTGTTGATATACAGGGCTTCCAGTTCTGCCAATTCTAAAACAATATTTGCCGTGATGCGACTTTTCCCAAATTCATTCAAAAAACTTTCGTATTCCTGTTCCAATTGCGTCAACTCCTGCGGCGTGTATTTATAGCCTTCTACAATTTTAGAACGCTTACTGCGCAAGGCTTCCCGCTTCGCATCAATGTAAAAGGAAGACTCCATTCCCTTTTGAACCACGTATTCGTAGGCCTCGATGGCGGTGTCATAATCCTTATCATTCGCTGCGACTTCTGCTAATTGGAAAACCCGTCCGCCATTCTCTTTCAATTTTCGGTCGAGCGCACGCACTTGCCGCAACGCATTTTTATAATCTTTTCGTTGAATGAAAACCCAAGTAAGTAATTCTGTATAATAAAGTGCACTCTCGTTTTGCGCGATTCGGCTGTACAATTGCGTTTGCAATTCCTCAAAATCCTCCGGCAGAAAAGAGCGTTGAAAAATCGTTTGCACCGAACCTAATCGGTCTGGATTACTTGCCAACGCATTCAGATAAGACTCCACCATTTTAGGCGTATCGCCTTTTCGACGATAGAGTTCACCCAAGTTATAAGCAAAAACATTGTTATCTTTCAGCAACGCCGCGCCTTTTTCGTAGGTTTCAATCGCCAAGTCATATTTACTCAACACCACAAAGGCATTGGAGAGTTTGGTCACCGCAAAAGCGTCTTTGGGTAGATTTTGAATGGCAATTTTGTATTGCGCCAGCGCATCATCGTCCCGATACTGTCGCTCGAATAACTTGCCGTACGTCACGTACAAATTCATATTACTCGGACTTTTTTTTAATTGCCGTTTAATCACTTTTTCCGCTTCGTCAAACGCCTGCGTACTCAACAAACATTCAATATAACGTTCAAAATAAAAGTCGTTGTCCTCGTTGCCACTGTACAATTTCTCATACAAAACCGCCGCTTTTTCGTATTCGCCATCTTGAAAATACTGCTGCGCCAACCGATTATCCTGTCCATACGCCGCTACACTCACCAAGAGTGCCACCAGCAAAGCCAACTTCCGCATAGGGTGTTCTAATTTTAAAATGTCACTTCAAATTTGGAGATACAATATCTGTAAAAAACGTCATTTTTTCTTAAAAGTTGCTTGAAAAATAGCAGGACACATCTGCCGATTTGTTAATTTGCTGAATAAAGTATGGAGATAGTTAGCCGATTCCAAAGTTATCTGACCCGATTAATATTGTTTCATTATAATTCTAAGTTGCTACTAAGCTGTGCTACTTATTTATTCGGCTAAAGCCAAGTATAATTTTTATTCTCAACCCCGCCATAAATGGCGGGGCAATTAGTAAAGTGTTGATAGTCAATTGCCCTGCGCTTTAGCGCGGGGATAAAAATAATAAATCGTTTTAGGCTTTAGCCAAATTTAAAACCGATTGAAATAAGAATTTAAAAAAACAACTTTCATGGATTACAACAACGCATTTGACCTGACAGACAAAGTAGCACTCATCACCGGAGCAAGTAAAGGCATCGGCGAGGCGATTGCCCGTTTTTATGCGGCTTATGGCGCAAAAGTCATTATCAATTCTCGCAAGCAGGAGGAACTCGACCACGTGGCAGCAAGCATCCAAGCGGAGGGCGGCACTTGCACAGGCGTGGCGGGCAATGCGGGCGACCTTGCGGCGTGTAAAATTTTAGCTGAAAAAGCAATTGAAACCTATGGTGGTATTGATATTTTAGTAAATAATGCAGCTACCAATCCCGTGTACGGACTCGTCTTGGACGTGGAAGAATGGGCATTCGATAAAATAATGGCAGTCAACGTGAAAGGTCCTTTTGCATTGGCGAATCTGGTGCATCCGATTCTAAAACAACGTGGCGGCGGCTCCATTATCAATATCAGTTCGGTAGCGGCACACACGCCTGACGCGGGTTTGGGCATTTATTCTGTCTCGAAAGCCGCCCTCAATATGCTCACCAAAGTGCAAGCCAAAGAATGGGGACCCGACGGCATTCGAGTCAACTCGATTTGTCCCGGATTGATTAAGACCAAATTTTCAGAAACACTGTGGACGAATGAAGAAGTGCTGAAACGTTGGGTCAAGCAGGTTCCAATTTCCCGCATGGGTACAGTGGAGGAGATTGCAGGATTGGCGTTATATTTGGCTTCCGATGCGTCAGGTTATTGCACGGGCGCGATTTTTATGGCAGATGGTGGGATGACGATTTGAAACAGTGGGCAGTTAACAGTTGGCAGTCCACACCACACACTGCCTACTGAAAACTGCCTACTTCTTATCGGTCATACTCCTGCAATTCCAAATCCTCAATTAAATTAATCAATTTTTCGCCGTAATATTTATCCGTTGCGTAGCCAGCGCGTTTCAAGCCCATTGCCCAGCTTTTATAATCCGACTTACCGAGTTTGTACAAATGCGTGTAACGAGGTGCTCGCAACAATTGGCTGTGGGCGCGATAACTTTCCCAAGCATTTTGATACTTTCGAAAAAAATCTTTGTGTGAATCATCTGTAAAATTACTGCAATGCCCTTTGCGACAAGTGCGCGAAAAACATTTAATGCCAAAGTGATTATTATTATTGGTAGACAAACGACTATCACCGGCGTCACTTTCCAACAATCCTTGCGCTAGAATGATACTGGCAGGAACGCCAAATTTACTCATTTCTGTTTGTGCTACATTTGCAAAACGTTTAATGTAAGTCTGTTGCTTTTGCTTTTTGGCTTCTCGCGCCGTCGAAGAGTCGTTGGTTGCAAACTTACCTTTTGTATAAGTCAAATTAGAAAAAGTATTCGCAGCATTCTCGTCATGCGCAACGGTTTTAGCTCGTTTTCTGGCAGGCGCGGCTTTTTTTTCCAACATCGAAATATTGACTGGATGGACGGACGATTCCTGTGCGACATTTTGCATCGGCTCTTCTTCAAACACAACCGCTGCGTCTGTCTGCAACCCGTTGAGAGATACATTAATGGTAAGGTCTTTTCGGCACATAATATAGGCAAACACCAACAAAACTGCCACTTGCAGCCAATAGCGTTTTGCTTGCACATTCAAACGGTTGTATAACAGTTTGAAGGCAGTAGATAAGTCCATGTTAGAGGAAGCGTACTTGTTATTCATCGCACAAATTGTTGTATGGGATGCAAATTAAAACATTTTGTGTTTAAAACAAGTACAAAATTAAACTTTTTGTTGAAAAATTATTTGTTAGCACTTAGTTATTTGATAATCAATCTGTATTAAAGTTTTCCTAAAAAGTTGCGGTCTATTTTCTTACGGCTTACCTTTGCAAAAAATTAGAAAAAATTGGAATCAATGAAAAAATGGTTGGTAATGTTTTTGATGGGTGGATTGGCTTTTACGGCTGCCGCTCAGAAATACGGTCACATGAATTTTGGCAACGTATTGTCACTCATGCCAGAAACGAAAGCGGCGGATGAGGCGTTGAAAAAATTCCAGCAGGATATGGTCGCTAAAGGCGATACAATGTCGAAGAAGTTTCAAGAAAAATACACAGCTGCTGCTAAAGAAATGCAGGACGGGAAACTCTCGCCGCTACAACAACAACAAAAAGAAGACGAGTTGAAAAAAGAACAAGCGGTGCTTGGGTCGTATCAGCAGGAAATGCAGCAAAAATTGCAAGCAAAACGAGAAGAATTGCTTACGCCCATCGTTGACAAAGCAGATAAAGCGATCGCAGAAGTTGCAAAAGCGAATGGTTATGTGATGATTTTTGATACGAGTGTTTTCAACGCAATTTTATTCGCAACACCTACGGAAGATGTGTTTCCATTGGTAAAAGCAAAGTTGGGATTGCCTGACCCGCCCGCGGCTACGCCAGCTACTGCTACGCCGAAAAAACAATGAATGTAGAGGGATGATGGTAGAGGGTAGAAGGACTAAAAAGACGGGACAGGTTTTGAAAACCTGTCCCGTCTTTTACAATCTAAATTTGTATTGTGTTCGCAAAAAATTCTGCAACATCGTCGCGTCCACCACGCCTATGAGTTCTTGGTCTGAATTATAAACCGGACAAATATTATAGCCATGCCATTGTATGAGAGCGAACGCTTGTTTTAACTCATCCTCCGGCACCAACGATTCATAGTCACTACGCATAAATTCCTCAATCGGCTGCTCCAGCGACTTTGTTTTAATAGCTTGTAGAATCGTCTTTTCTGTTAAAATACCTTTCAAATTTTCCGTTTCATCGAATACTAAAAAATCTTTTTCTGACCCTCGTTGCCATTCATTTACAGCAGTTTGCATTGGATTTTGAAGATATAATTTTGTAAAATGTACCCGAATCAGGTCTGCCACGGTGTGCTTTTCAAGAATACTGTCAATGCGCGTCATGCGGTTTTCGCTGGCGGCAGTCACGTAGACGAAAACGCCGATAACAATCATCATCCAATTCGTATGGTCGGATATAATTCCTTGTCGGAACCCATTCGCTATCAATAGAATAGCCAAAAATTGTCCGATATAAGTTGCAATGCGTGTTGCTAAAGCTCTTCCTAATCGCAAAGAAAGTAACGCCCGCAGTACGCGCCCACCGTCCATCGGAAAAGCCGGGAGTAAATTAAAAACTGCCAATGTGCCATTCAACATGATGAGTCCGAACATTAGTAAGTCAACTGGGGTCATACTGCGAATAAATACATTGTCATTCACCCCAAAATAACCGCGCAAAATGCTTCGAAATTCATGCAGTGTGGACTCTGGCACAAAGAAAAGATACGGCGACAAAGCCAACATAATCGCCACATTTACCAACGGGCCGGCAATAGCTACGTAAAATTCCTGCATGGGTTTATCCGGCAATCGGTCAAGCCGAGCCACGCCACCTATTGGGGAGAGAATGATGTCGCGGGTTTGTACGCCAAAGCGTCTTGCTGTAAGCGCGTGCCCAAACTCGTGCATGACTACGCAAACGAACAACGCCACAATAAAAAGGACAGAAATCGTAAGCGAAGTCCAATCCCAATCTTCATCATAACCCAAATAAAACAAATATGCAAAAATCAGCACAAATGACCAGTGAATATACACCGGAATTCCAAAAAACTTCGCTATTTGAACGGAACCTCGCATCGTTGATTGTGGGTTTAAAATACTGTAACTGTCAGGAATGAGTAGTTTTATAACAACATGGCTGGCAGTTATAAGTTTGCCTCGCTGAAACGAAAAGGCAGCAAGTTTCGTACACTTACTACCTTTTGATGTTTATGACTTATGTTGCGCGCCCTTATTATAATAATTGGAACGCGGATGACGCGGATTGAGCGGATTTTCGCGGAATTTATCTTTGCACTTAATTTCTTATCCAAAGCCCTTGAAAGTTTATCCTCACGGGTATTTGTACGTTCTAATTGAGTTCTAAACTAATAGAAAAATCCGTGTGAATCCGCTCAATCCGCGTCATCCGCGTTCCCATTATGCGACAAGGGAACGCAACATTATCAAGCGAAATTCAACCTACTTTCTCCAGATTCATATTAAACATTGGTTGATATAATTGTCCTTGCAATAACGCTCTTGAAATCACAATGCGCTGTACTTCAGAGGTGCCTTCGTAAATCTGTGTGATTTTTGCATCGCGCATCAGGCGCTCGACGTGGTATTCTTTTACAAAACCATAACCACCATGTATTTGTACAGCTTCTACTGTATGACGCATTGCTACATCGGAGGCAAATAATTTTGCCATCGAACCGGCGGTGCTGTAATCCATGTGTTGGTCTTTGAGCCAAGCTGCCCGGTACACCATCAATCTTGCCGCTTCTATTTCCGTTGCCATATCTGCTAATTTGAATGCGATTGCTTGATGTTGACTGATCGGTTTTCCAAAAGTTTCGCGCGCTTTTGCATACGCCACTGCCAATTCATACGCGCCACTTGCAATGCCCAAGGCTTGTGCTGCAATCCCGATGCGACCGCCTTCCAACGTTTTCATGGCAAATTTAAAGCCAAAACCGTCCTCGCCAATGCGATTTTCTTTCGGTACTTTCACATCCGTGTACATGATGGTATGCGTGTCGGAAGAGCGAATGCCGAGTTTATCTTCTTTTGCTCCGATGGTCACGCCGTCCCAATCTGCTTCTACCAAGAAAGCATTAATGCCGCGATGTTTTTTCTCCACATCGGTTTGCGCCATTACCAAATGCAAACTGGAGGAGCCGCCGTTGGTAATCCAGTTTTTAGTGCCATTTAAAAGGTAATAATCGCCCATATCTACGGCAGTCGTGCGTTGGCTGGTGGCATCACTTCCGGCTTCGGGTTCGGAGAGGCAGAAACAGCCAATCCATTCGCCGGTGGCTAACTTGGGTAAATATTTCGCTTTTTGCGCCTGAGAGCCATACGCTTCAACGCCCCAGTTGACTAAGGAATTTTGCACGGATACAATCACCGAGCAGGAGTTGTCTATTTTAGAAAGTTCTTCGATAGCCAGTACATACGATTGGTTATCCATACCGCCGCCGCCATATTCCGGGGAAATCATCATGCCGAGAAAACCTAATTCTCCCATTTTTCGCACTTGTTCCGTTGGGTATTTCATGGTGGAATCCCGCTCAATCACGCCTGTTTTTAGTTCTTTTTGTGCGAATTCGCGTGCCACTTCCTGCACCGCCCGCTGTTCTTCTGTTAGTTCAAAAAACATGATATGTCGTTTAAAATGTGAGTCAATTTGATTGTAGCGAATTTACGCTAAATCCAGAAGAAGTGCAAAAAAAATCTATGGGTATTTGAGAGGAGTTGGAATAATGGAATGGTGAAAGGTTGGAGTAATGGAATGATGGAATGATTGGAAAATAGAAAGTAAAACAACATGAAAGCCGGGCAAAAAAATATCCGCGAAGCAAAATATCATAATATCATAACAAGGCGTAATTAGATATTATTTTTTTCTATACAAAAAAAAGGTAAATAAACTACTGAACACTGCGCCGGTCACATTAGCGACCATATCCCACCATTCAAAATAGCGGTTTGGAAAAAATAAATATTGTACAATTTCAAGTAAGATACCAAAAACGGAACTTGTTAACACGCTGATTAGCAGAGCCTTTTGAAGGCTGTAGCCTCGCTTGTAACTTCCCCAGCCAAGTAAAACTGCTTGTATAAAATAAGCTGCGGTATGTGCTAATTTATCAGGTGACAATAAATCGGGTAATAAATCCGGTGCATTCAGCCCGCCCACAGTGGACAAAATGAAAATGACAATCGCCCATAAAATAGCCGGTAAAAAATGTTTCACAAAAGGCGCTTTGGAACGTGTATAAATTTGTAATCTCAATCTTAAAAAAGATGCCAGATTAGGAGATGCCAGATGCCAGACCGCTCGAACTTCAAACTTTAATCCTAACCCACCATCGCCTTGTAAGCCGCGTCGCTCATCAAACCTTCCAACTCTGCTGGGTCTGTGATTTGTACTTTTACAATCCAACCCTCGCCGTAAGGTTCGTTATTGACCAATTCGGGTTCATTTTCTAAGCGGGTGTTCAATTCGAGAATCGTGCCGGAAACGGGTAAAAAAAGTTCGGAAGTTGTCTTGACCGCTTCTACCGTGCCAAAAACAGCGCCTGCTTTCAGCTCTTCGCCTACGGTGTTGACTTCTACATATACAATTTCTCCCAGTTCGCTTTGCGCAAACTCTGTGATGCCGATACGCGCGGTGTTGTCCGCTTCTACAAAAATCCATTCGTGGTCTTCGGTATAATGCAGATTGGATGGAAATTCCATAGCTCTTTTTATTATTTTAACTTGGTGACAAATATGCCCAAAAGTAGGGGATTTGAATCATATTTTCTTAAGTACCTGACAAAAAAGGTTTTTTCGCCCAATCTGTTATCTTGTGTGTCCCTACAACCAGTAAGATATAGTAAATCAAGCGAAAAATTAGCTAAATTATAGTGCTTTACAAACACAATTAAGTAGAGAATTAATAATAAATGGGCGCGTATAAAGTTTATTGAGCTGCTGATTAAAGTGCAAAATCTATGGAAGGACTAAGCATCGAACACGGTCGGATTAATTTGAAATGATGGACGGAAAACCCGTCTTCGGCGGCGGCGATGAAACCACCCAAGAATGGCTCGGCTTGTTGATGGTGACCTTGGGCTTGAAAGAAATGGTGAAGTATTTGGCGGCGGAAGAGTGGGCGAGCATACTACAATATTAACTAAATTAACGTGCCTTGTTTAATATTAACTTCGACAATTTCCACCGCGCCTAAGAACTCGATGCCTTTTTCGTCCATGAATTTTTCTACGCGCACTTCCGTACCAAGTTCAAAAAACGCATATTCATCCTCCTTCGTCAATCATTATCGGCGAGGACAAAAATAGCTTCATTCTTATCACTTTGCACGGCTTCCACCGATGCCCAAACCCCAAACCACAAGTCTTCCGATAATACCCGAACAAAAATGGTGGTCATTTTTTGCATCATTTCAAAATTTAAAATCAGCGGGTACAATCTGCCAAATTACACAATCTACGAAATCTACGATAATAGATGTACCATCAGGATGCACAATTCGAGTAAAGCAGTATAAAATTAATTTTTGTAAATTAAGATATAGGGGATCAGTTCATTATATTTGAAAATATTCCTTACGCTTCGTATTTTACCGTTCTAAAATATTTATACCCAATGAGTAGAGCCGGTAGAACGCAAAATTCCACGGAAACTTCCGCCTTTCAAAAAGGCGATAATCACTTGCTGGTGATTGGCATCAACCAGTACAAGGATAGCGCGATTCCCAACCTGCGCAATGCCCGCAAAGACGCGGAGGCAGTGGCGCAGTTATTGCAAGAAAGCTATGGCTTTGATACGCAATACTGCACTGTACTTTACGATCAAAAAGCGGATTGTGAAAGTATCACTGATATGCTGGAAAACTTTTCCAATCAAGTCAAAGAAGAAGATAACCTGCTGATTTACTTTGCGGGGCATGGCTCTTATAATAAGGCTACCAGAATCGGCTACCTGCTACCAGCAGATGCAAAATTGGGCAAGCCACACAGCTATCTTTCACACTCCAACTTGCTCGAATATATGCGCGCCATCAATTCGCGCCACACCTTTTTGATACTTGATAGTTGTTTTTCCGGGGCATTGTTTCGCAGTGTAGGCGATACGCATCGCGCGGCTGCTAACCTGGAGCGCCTGCCTTCCCGCTGGGGGCTGGCGGCGGGTTTGATTGAGGAAGTCTCCGATGGTTTTTATGATGATAACAGCCCTTTTGCCAAATCTTTACTCGCCTTTTTGAAAACCGCCAACGATACCTTCCTCGCTTCTGATTTAATCCAGCACGTGAAAAACGCCGTACCCAACAACGCTACCCAGCAGCCCCACGGCGGCATTTTGGTAAAAGTAGGCGACCAACAGGGCGAAATGGTCTTCCGCCGCACTACCAGCGAAGCCCTCGACTGGAAGCGCATCGCGGATTCTGACAATATCAACGACTTCCTCACGTACCTCCGAAAGCACAGCTACCACAGCCCTCATGCCGAGGATGCTCAAGCGCGCATCAAAATGCTGGAAGACCGCCAAGTCTGGGACAAAGTGAACAAGCACAGCATCTCCGCAGTGATTCAATTCATTCGGGAACATAAAGACAACACCTTTGTAGTAGAAGCCGAACTGCTCCTCGCGCAATTAGAAAAAGGCTATACCACCGCTAACACCAAACCGGAAACGCCCATCCTTCCCCCAGAAAATAATTTTAACCTCCCCAAATCAGCCGAGGATTATTACAAGGAAGCGAACGAGAAGCGCGAAAAAGGGGATTATCATAATGCCATCGCTGATTATAATAAGGCTATCCAATTGAATCCTCAATACGCCGATGCCTACATCAATCAAGGAATTGCCAAATATGATTTACAAGACTACACGGGCGCGATTGCCGATTATACCAAAGCCATTGCAATCAATCCACAGTATGCCATTGCCTACAACAATCGAGGAAATGCCAAACAGAACGGCTTACAAGACTACACGGGCGCGATTGCCGATTATACCAAAGCCATTGAACTCAATCCACAGGATGCCGATGCCTACAACAATCGAGGAATTGCCAAACAGAATGGTTTACAAGACTACACGGGCGCGATTGCCGATTATACCAAAGCCATTGCAATCAATCCACAGTATGCCATTGCCTATTCCAATCGAGGAAATGCCAAACAGAACGGCTTACAAGACTACACGGGCGCGATTGCCGATTATACCAAAGCTATTGAACTCAATCCACAGTATGCCGATGCCTACAACAATCGAGGAATTGCCAAAAAGAACGGCTTACAAGACTACACGGGCGCGATTGCCGATTATACCAAAGCTATTGAACTCAATCCACAGTATGCCATTGCCTACTTCAATCGGGGAAATGCCAAACAGAACGGCTTACAAGACTACACGGGCGCGATTGCCGATTATACCAAAGCTATTGAACTCAATCCACAGTATGGTTTAACTTATAATAATCGAGGCGTCGCTTATCAGGCTTTGGGTAAGGGCGACCTGGCTTGCTGGGATTTTAGAAAAGCGATAGAGCTGGGAGAAAATAACCATGCACCAGACAACTTTAAAAAACACTGTCAAGGCAAGTAGCATCATTTACCTCGACTAAGGGAAGCCCGGAAACCGCAGCTTTCCGCCCGACCCGTGTAAAATGAGAAAAAAGATTGCAAATGAATTGAAAGCACAGTAATTTGTGTTTTTATTAAAACCATATCTTGCTAAGATGGCACAGAAATCCTACACTTTTTCCAAACATTTGCAAACTCGAATAGAAGAACGTAACTTGAAAAAGGAATGGATAGAAGAGACGATTGAAAACCCAGATGTGACCGAAGAAATAGCCACCGATGAAACCCATTTTTTCAAAAAAATATTGGAAGCGGCGAGCCGTCGTCTGAAAGTAGTGTTTAATCCTTTGAGCAGTATCGTCATCACCGCTCATTTTGATAGAAAAAGAACCAAAAACAATTGTCAATGAAAATCACTTACGATAAAGAAGCGGATGCACTGTATATCAAATTAACCGACCAGCCTATCATAGACAGCGAGGAGGTTGAGCCACACGTCGTGGTAGATTATGATGAAAATGACCAAGTAGCGGGTATTGAAATCCTTTATTTTGTGCAAAAACACAGCAGCGAGTTATTTCCAGCGTTTAAAGCGATGGAGGCGGCAGTGTGGCAGAGGGAGTATAAGCAAGTGGGATAAGTTTCATCAAAGTCGTTCATCCCATAATTATCAAAAATCACTTCGTTGCTCACCAACATCATATCTTCTACCAGCGCTTGCGCAAGGAGCATTCTGTCGAATGGGTCGCGGTGGTGGAGCGGCATCGTACTTACCAGCAGGGTATGTTCAAAATGAATGGGTTGGATGCGAAAGTCATGTTCAAGAAAAGATTGCATCAAAGTTGGCAAGGATTTCTTCAAATCTAACTTGCCAATACTCACTTTGATAGCCATTTCCCAAAAAGAAGCAATACTCAAAAATACTTCATTTGTTTCATTCTCAATGGCTTGTCGAGCAGTTTGGCTCAATTGCGGGTCATCTTCGGAAAACCAAATCAGGGCATGGGTATCTAATAATACATTATGCGAATATCGGGTTAAAAATGGTCAAAAACCCCTTCAAATGAATGGAATTAACCCCGACGGGGTGGCATATTTATAAAAAAACCGACAAAATTTACTTTGAACCCCGACGGGGTGACACTATTTACGTATAATGTGTCACCCCGTCGGGGTTCAAAACCCGTTGATTGCCAATTGTCTATAAATATATCACCCCTTCGGGGTTAACCCGATATTCGCATACATTCATTCCATGTATTCTTTAAAGTCTTCTAAAGGCTCGTTAAAATCTTCGCCCATTACAAAAGTACCTTTTGAGAAACCTGCCTTGCGTTTTTTGGGAGCAGGTTGTTGTGTCTGCACATATCTTTCAAGCAAAAAATCAATGTAATGCTCAATTTCCATTTGCATTTCCGGCGGAAGGCTGTGAATTTTATAGATTAAAGAAGTAGCGGTCATTGTTCAGCGGTTTTATTACAAATCAAAGCATTTTAGCGGAGCAATGCAAGTTTTTTTGAATCTTAATGCTATGCGCTCAATTATCTACTTTATCATGCACCGCTCGCGCTGGACTCCCGTCCGGTGTCACTTCTCTCCTCTTTTCATCTCCCCTTCCAAAATCCCCTTCAAATCCCCAATCGTATTCGCCTCCCCCGCCGGTTTATCCTTGCGCCACCGACTAATCCTCGGAAACCGCAGCGCCACGCCCGATTTATGCCGGCTCGATGCCTGAATCCCTTCAAACGCGATCTCAAACACTTGTACCGGCTCCACACTTCGCACCGGACCAAAACGTTCCAGTGTATTTTTGCGCACCCAGTTGGTAATCTCCCGAAACTCTGCATCCGTCAAGCCTGAATACGCTTTTGTAAAAGGCACCAGCGCATCGCCATCCCACACTGCAAACGTAAAATCGGTGTACAAATTCGCCCGTCGCCCATGCCCGCGCTGCGCATAAATCATCACTGCATCTATCATCAGCGCATCCACTTTCCACTTCCACCAATCACCGCGCCGCCGCCCCGTCCGATACGCCGAACTTTTCCGTTTCAACATCAAACCCTCACTAAACATATCCCGCGAGGTCAACCGAATGGCCGTCAAGTCATCCCACGAATCAAATTTTATTTCTTCCGACAACAACAAAATCCCCGCCGTTGGATACGTCTTCACTAAATTTTCTAACAACGCCCGCCGTTCCACCATTGGTCGCTCGCGTAAGTCTTCGCCCTGCCATTCCAACAAATCATAACAAATCAGCACCACCGGCACTTCGTCCAAGTATTTTTTGGTCACGTTTTTTCGCCCGATGCGCGTTTGCAGCAACTGAAACGGCAACGGTCGCCCATCTTTGAACGGCATAATCTCTCCATCCAGCACCGTCCCATCTGGCAGAAAATTCGCCAACGCAGCATACTCCGGGTACTTATCCGTCACCAATTCCTCGCCCCGCGACCATACAAATACCTGCCCGTCCCGCACAATAATCTGCCCCCGAATCCCATCCCATTTATACTCGGCTTGCCACTCCTCCGTCGCACCCAGCTTTTCCAATTCTTCCTCCAATTGATACGCCAAATAAAACGGATACGGCTTGGAAATGTCATCCCTCGGATTCTCGCCATGCACCAACTGCTCAAACGAAATATCATCCGGCGACCAATTGCCCATCAGCCGATGCGCCAATTTATTTTCCTCCACATTTGAATATTTGGACAACGCCCGCACCATCAGCTTCTGCGACACCCCCACTCGAAAATTCCCCGTAATCAACTTATTAAAAATAAACCGCTCCCCATAATCCATACTCGCCCACGCCGCCCGCACACGCTCCCGCTTCCCCGCTTCATCCAGACTCGGAAACGCCCGAATATAATTTATCCAGTAAGTCAACGACTGTTCATCCTCCGAGTCAGGCATTGGCAACACCAGTGCAATCGTCTCTGCCAAATCCCCCACCACATGATACGACTCCTCAAACAACCACAGCGGCACGCCCGCCATTTCCGCCGCCCACAGCCGCAGCAAAGTCGTATTAATCGTCCGTTTCGGTCGCCGCTCCGCCAGCAGCGCCATTGCCCATAAGCGATCCACCTCTGTCGCTTGCGCAAAGTAGCCTACCAGTGCATCTACCTTCACATTCGTCTTCGTCGTTTGGTCGAGTTGGCTAAACATGTCTGCGAAGTCCTTCATGGTATTGTGTTCAAGTGTTTGTGTGTTCATGTGTTCTTATCGCTCGCAACTTTTACATTTTACATTTCATATTGTGTTCATGTGTTTGTGTGTTCATGTGTTCTTATCGCTCGCAACTTTTACATTTAGCATTTTACATTTTACATTTTAACTTTCATATTGTGTTCATGTGTTCTTATCGCTCGCAACTTTTACATTTAGCATTTTACATTTTACATTTTAACTTTCATATTGTGTTCATGTGTTCTTATCGCTCGCAACTTTTACATTTAGCATTTTACATTTTA
>Ga0163149_10001712_pt1 | contig 27786 bp, 29 predicted proteins | sample OliLakLV19MP5G1_FD_148604 | JGI IMG/M metagenome (GOLD analysis project Ga0163149, IMG submission 148604) | Freshwater microbial mat bacterial communities from Lake Vanda, McMurdo Dry Valleys, Antarctica - Oligotrophic Lake LV.19.MP5.G1 | ecosystem: Environmental > Aquatic > Freshwater > Lake >... | reverse complement strand
GCACTTCACCTAATCGGGGAAATACTTTCTTGGCTTTGGGCAAAGCGTTAAGCTGTCTGATTTCACTGGGAAATGGCAAGTCGGCAGCCATGATGTATTCTCGTTGAATCGAGCATCGATCGATCTGGCACTTTCGACTATTTAGCCAATCCTTGATTTCTGCCAACGCATAGTTGTAGGCTAATCGACACGTCTCCATCCACTCTGACAGTTGTTCCTGTTGAGCGATATCTGGATATATGCGGTAGCGGTAATTCATCGTTAGCATAGAGCTATTATAGCATGGTTTACTCATGCTAAGCTATACAGTAAATGTATATTAAGTAGGCATCGAGCCTACTTAATATACGCTCTTGAGTCCATGTATCCCGCCGCCAAGTGAGGCACTATGGCGGGGGTCTTATAGCTCCCCGAACCCCTCATTAGATAAAAATTTTTCGAGAGTAAGTAACTGCTAAAATTTAGGGAGTTCGGAGAATTGATTTTCGTGTATGGCTTTGCCCCCTGACTTTAACGATTTAGTTCAGCAAATCGGCATTGAGCTGAATGAGCTGAACAGCCTTTTAACCCAGTCCATCAAAATCGTTAGAGAAAGAATAAATTTATTCCCAGAAAATATTATTTTGATGCAGCTATATTCCACCCTGCACAATTTTACTCTTTTTGCCCAAAATACCCAGAGACGCACTCAGGAGACAATTCAGTACCTTGTAGTCAATGAAAATACCTCTGAAGAAAACATCCAAGAATGTGGCGAGGATTTGTCGGAGCAACTTGGTCGGATTATCGAAGCTAAAATAGTTGTCAATACCATTAAAAATCGTTTGGAGAGATAGCCATGAATGAAGTGGAGCTGACCGAAACCCTTAAAATAGCTCAAGATGGCGAGGCAAAGCTTAAAGACATGAGTGACCACGCAACAACAATGTCAGAGAAGTGGAGGGTCAAAACTAACACTGCCATAAATACTAAAAATATTCATCACCAAGATCCAAAAGTTGAATCGCTGTAGATGAGCCACTATGCTGATTTAGGCTATTCTGATTTACCTAGCTTAACTATTTTTCAATCCAAATTCGGGGTGTTATGTCTGAATACCAAAGAATTGAGTATCTAATCGGCAAAGATGGCAAAATCACCGAACGAGTGATTAATGGTTCAGGCTCCGAATGTGTGTCAGCGACTTCTGGGATCGAAACTGCCCTAGGCGAAGTCGTAAATCGGGATCTGCTGCCCGAATATTACGAAGCTACCGAAGATGTCAACATCGAACAACAAGAAAACAATTACACCACCTAGACTCAAAATTCTGAATGGATATCCTGCCACCACTCAATCCTGATACAATCTGGGCGATTTTGCATGACGAAATCGACGATGCCACCGTGAATAAATTAGTGGGATACCACCTCGGTTATCGTTACGATTCGATCGATGCTAAGTGGTCAACCATAGGCGAAGCGATCGAATGGCAAAGTGAATATCCTGAACCGCCAGATTTTATCGAACACCGTCCTCCCACCGTCAAGCTCACTCGATCGATCCCCGCCGAGAAAAAACAACTACTCAAACAAAAGCTAGGTTTTCAGGGCTATAAAATTGGTGATTTTGGTCCCCGCCAAACCCGTCGCGCCACCGCCGCCAACTGGTTACTGGGCAAGATCGACGACTAGAAAATCAGGTCACGACTGTTAAGGCCCTATTTAGGTTCGATCGATTCCGTAGGGGCAATTCATAAAAAAGGTAGAAATACCTGACGATTTCAAGGTATGTTTTTAGGAGGAATTCTATAAAGACTTACTTCGACTGATTAAAGTTCATTCTCGATCTGAGAATGTATCTTTATGTCAACCTCGGACTAAGAACCAGTTCAACCTGAGAAACCTCGATCGAGTGTGATAACAACCATGAAAAAGCGTATCAGCTACTACAAAGACCTATCAGCAGACTATTCTCGCCCAGGTCTTGTATCTGAAGAGATGAAGAAAAAGCTAATTGATGATGCGTTAAAGTACGTTGCCCTCAAAGAATCAACGTTACCCACAATTGGAGCGGACTATACTCCTGCCCAAATCGAGCAAGAAAATAAAGACTGGTGGCCGACCCATTGCGAAGCCCTACGTCAAGGTAGAGGCGACATCCTCACAGGTGAATATCGTGACGAGTTGGTCTACTTTTGCCAAGACGGTCCATACTACGGCTTAGGCGAACAAAAAGAACGGGAGCAGCACTGGTGGGCACTAATTGCTCAGCCTGGGGTGTCGATGACTTGGCCGATCGTGATGTTCTGGTCAGAGTTCGTGCATTTTGAATGGAACTGTCAGGATGATGAAACCAACGAAACGATCGCTAAAGGCACAGTGTCTTGGGTACGTCGCGGTCATCGTGGAGCCTGTTACTACAAGGGCGAACAGTTGACCTTCTATCGTGATGTGTTTGCTGCACCTGAGCTGCTGAAGTTAATCACCACCTAAATTTTAAGTAGTGATTTTTGATTAGTGATGAAGTCATCTATCCTCTCCTAACTAAGAAAAGGATAGATGAGAATCATAAATAAAGGATGTCCGATTCGCTTATCTATTAAGTTTTTTCGATTAAGTATTCGATCGATTCTTTTGATCAATTCTAGGGTGAGATGAGATGACTGAGATTAAAGGCAAAATTGGCGTAATTATTGAAGATCACTTCGACCAGACAGAATTTCGGCTGTTCAACGAATATTTCCCCAAACATGGCTACGAAGTCGAGTACATCTCGCATCTGTGGGGACAACCAGAACTGCACTTTGGCGGAAACCCTGACGATGGTAACTATGTTGATATTGAGAAAGTTACCGTCACCACAGAAATTAATGATGTCGATATCTCTGACTACAAGGGTTTTATCTGCATCGGTGCTTACGCTATGGATCGTTTGCGCTATCAAGTCAGTGTGAAGAAAGGGCAAAAAAATCAAGCTCCTGCGGTGGCTTTCCTGAGAAAAGCGATCGAAACAGGTGTAAAGCTCGGCACAATTTGTCATAGTCTCTGGTTGTTCTGTGCGGATTCTGACCTGCTTCAAGGTCGTAAGGTCACCTGCGCTCACAACATTATTTGTGATGTCGAAAATGCTGGGGCTGAAGTGATTTACGAAGGTGATGTCACCGCCGATCTAGTCGTTGATGGTAACCTGATCACAGGCAAACACCCTGGTGTAACCGAAAAGTTCATGGAAACTTTTATTAGTGAAATCGAAGCGGGTTAATTCTAGTTCCAGATTTTTAAAAACTTAGTAACGCAGAGAAAACTATGACATTTACAGGCAAAGTCGCGATCGTCACAGGTGGCACTTCAGGCATGGGTCAAGCATCCGCGATCGCTTTGGCAAAACTCGGAGCCAAGGTAGTAGTAGCAGGTCGTCGCGCTGAAGAAGGCGCAAAAACAGTCGCCGCGATCGCCGAAATCGGTGGCGAAGCGATCTTCCAAAAAACTGATGTCAGTAGCAGTGCTGATATTCAGGCATTAGTCGCAAAAACCGTAGACACCTTTGGTAGATTGGATATTGCATTTAATAATGCAGGTTATCACGGTCAGTTTGGCGCGATCGCCGACTCTAGCGAAGAAGATTTCGATCGAACCATGGATATCAACCTCAAGGGTATTTACCTGAGCATGAAGTATGAGATCAAGCAATTCTTAGCTCAGGGCAGTGGTGGCGTGATCGTTAATACTTCCTCCGTATCGGGATTACGCGCAATGGCAGGTGGATTGTCAGGCTATGTCACATCTAAGGCGGGAGTGATTGCTCTAACTAAATGTGCAGCGATCGAATATGCCCAAGCAGGAATTCGCGTCAATGCGATCGCGCCAGGCGGGATTTTAACCGAGATGTTGATGGAAGTTAGCGGCGGCAACCCCGATATGCTGGCACAGTTCAACCCGATGAAACGGTTGGGTAAACCCGAAGAGATTTCCGATGCCCTGATTTATCTGTGTTCTGATGCTTCTTCTTACGTCACGGGTCACGTTTTAATTGTCGATGGTGGACTACTGGCTCAGTAATTTTCTAGTAATTTCTTGTGTGTGAGGTATATCAAATGCATAGTTTTAAACTTTCTCAGCAAATTGTCTTAATTTCTCTAATTGCATCAGCATCAGTAGTGACTGGAGCAGGTCGATCTCAAGCCCAAGTGAGCGATCAACTGACTACATCTCCTGTAGTTACTTCAGTTACTACTAACTCATCGATCGAAAATCTCAATCGTGCCAAAAGCGCCCCTGAATCAAACATGATTCAGCAAATCAGTAATAACGATCTAGCGCAGACCGCCCAGAATGTGACTTCGGTTTCGCAGCTTAGTGATGTCCAGCCCACAGACTGGGCATTTACGGCTTTACAATCTCTGGTAGAACGCTATGGCTGTATCGCAGGTTATCCCGATCGAACATTTAGAGGTGCTCGATCTACAACACGCTATGAATTTGCCGCAGGTTTAAATGCCTGTTTGGATAAGGTCAACGAGCTGATCTCTTCAGGATTAGCCGACAAAGTTAGCAAAGAAGACCTCGTAGTTCTCCAGAAACTCCAAGAAGAATTTGCTGCCGAACTAGCTCTCCTGCGCGGTCGGGTTGATGCCCTGGAAAGCAAAACTGCCCAACTTGAAGCCCAACAATTTTCGGTCACGACCAAACTTACGGGTGAAGCCGTATTTTCGCCAAGATTTGTGTTTGCTGAGGATAAAAGACCTGATACATCTTCGATCGCCAAAGGCACAATTTCGTCTTTTGACGGACCGACGGCTAAAAACGTGACCCTCGGCTACCGCATCCGATTGAATTTCAACACCAGCTTTACGGGTAAAGACCTGCTCTTAACTCGGCTTGAAGCTTCGAATATCAATCGGTTCAGACTCGGTACGTTTACCAATCAGGGCGCGCTTCAGCCCGACAATACTACTGGCGATGAAGGTCAAAACTTTCTCGTCGGTCAACCCACGGGTCAGGTCAACAACAGCACGATTCGTCTCGACACGTTGCAATATACATTCCCAATCGGCAGCCAGCTAGTCGCTAAGATTATCGCCACAGGTGGCAAACTCGACGACTTCGCACCGACGCTCAACCCTCTGGACTTCGGCGGTGCGGCGATCGGCGCAATTTCTGAATTCGGTCAGCGCAATGCGATCTACCGACTGGGTGGCGGTGGCGGTGGTTTCGGTCTGGACTATAAATTTAACGATGCGCTACGACTGTCGATGGGATATCTCGGCGGCAACCGCACCTCTGTCGCCACCCCTTCCAACATTCCCGTAGTTATCCCAGGCCCCAACCCGATCGCGTTTCCAACTGCGGGTGGTGGTCTGTTTGGCGGATCGTATGCAGCGATCGCGCAGTTAACTTTTAGCCCCACCAAAAATATCGATTTAGGGCTTGCCTATGTTCGATCGTACATTACCACCTACGACTTGCTCAGCATCAGAACTGGTCCTGGCGGTAGCGTCGGCACTCATAATTCTGACGGACCGCTCGGTGTCGCACCTTACGAGCTGAGTTCTTACGGTTTTCAAACTCAGGTAAAATTCAGCCCCAACTTTATTTTAGGTGCTTGGGCTGGACTAACAGACGTGACTGCACCATCGGGTGGTCTCAGTCCCGTGACTGGCGAACGTCTTTCGCCTCCTGGAGCTAAGGCGACGATTTTCAACTGGGCCTTGACCATGGCTTTCCCCGACTTGTTTAAAGAAGGCAGTCTGGGCGGCATCGTGTTCGGTCAAAACCCTCACGTCACAGCGAGCGACGGGATCGAGCCAGCAATTCTCACAGGTGGCGTAACAGGACTACCACTTTCTGATAACAACGCTACTTCTTTTCACATTGAGGCGTTCTATCGTTATCCCATCAGTAAAAATATCAGTCTTACGCCAGGGGTTGTGATTATTACAAATCCTGAATACACGAGCAAAAATGCCACGCTCGTTACAGGAACATTACGTTTGACCTTTACATTCTAGGCATAACAACTAGCAAATAGCGTTGAAGTCTTAATTCAGTTAAAGTTCAAATGCTCCCTAGCGGGAGCATTCCCAAGAAGCTTTCCCAATAAATTGATGTGCTTGTGAGGCTAAAAATGTCAGAGTTTAACAGTCAACTTCCAGAATCGATTTCGCCAAATTGGAAATTAACCAGATCGCTATCGCTATTTACGGCGATCGCTGCGGCTGTATTTTCACCTGGGCTATCAGTTCAAGCGGAAACTAGCGTTGCTCAACTGGAAACTACCGTCTCAAAATCCCAATTACCTGGAGTCGGTGAATTACCTCCCTCGATCGCTTTATCAACCGCATCGACAGCAACAACTACACCAAATACGATAGGCTCAAGCCCGCTCGATCGACTCACCCAAATGAATCGCGAGGTTTCTCAAAATGTCACGGCTGTCTCTCAACTCAGCGACGTGCAGCCCACCGACTGGGCATTTACGGCGCTGCAATCTCTGGTAGAACGTTACGGCTGTATTGCAGGCTATCCCGATCGAACATTCAGAGGGGCGCGTGCCACCACTCGGTATGAATTTGCCGCAGGATTGAATGCCTGCCTCGACAAGATCAACGAAATCCTCGCCTCTGGCTTAGCAGATAAAGTTAGCAAAGACGATCTGGCAGCCTTGCAAAAACTCCAAGAAGAATTTGCGGCAGAGCTAGCCATGCTTAAAGGTCGCGTCGATGCTCTAGAGGCAAAAACTGCCAGACTAGAAGCACAGCAATTCTCGACTACCACCAAGCTTTCAGGCGAAGCGATCGTGGCAATCACTGGTGGTGGAGCTAGAGGTCCCGTATTCTTTTCTGATACCAACAGGCAGGGTCTCGCTCTGACTGAGCCAACGCCGCAACCAAGGCTGCAAAGCGAGCCGTCTGGGCCACCCAGAATTTTACCTGCTGGCACAGTGCTTCCCCCCGATGGCAGAATTCGATCGGATAGCGGTACTCTGAATGCGGCTTTTGCCGCTCGCGTAAGATTGGATTTTAATACCAGCTTTACAGGTAGCGATTTACTAATTACCCGCCTTGAAGTGGGCAATGGCGGATCTGCCGCAGGAGATATTCTCGGCAGTTTCGTCCAGACAAGTAACTACGGCAACGTTGGCTTGGACACATTTGGACTCGATTATGCTGGAGTCTCTAATACTGTGCGTCTCGCTAAGTTGCGGTATGACTTTAACGTCACCTCCGATCTGAGAGTATCGCTGGGGCCATCGATTCACTTTTATGACCATGTCGATAAAAATAGCTACGCCAATAATGAAGCTGTTGATTTCTCATCGACTTTCTTCATCAATAACCCATTTATTGGCGCGTTTAATTTAACCCAAGGTGGTGCGGGCGCAGTATTAGATTGGAACCCAAGCAAAGGCGCATTTAGCTTTCGAGCTGTTTATCTAGCCCCCTTCGGTAACGAACCCACTGGCGGCGCAACTAATCCCAACGCACCGCCACCGAATGAGGCTAATCGCGGTCTTTTTGGCAATCCCTATGCAGGTATTCTCGAACTGGAGTTTGCGCCCAAGTCCAGTGATGGCAAGAGTCCATTTGCCATTCGCTTGCAATATATCAAAGGCTACTTTGCCAATCGTGAAGGCGAAGCGGGTGGAGTGAACGTTGAGTGGACTTTTGCCAAGAATTTAGCTGTCTTCGGTCGCTACGGATTTGGTCGATTTACTCTAACTAAAGGCCTTGCCGATGCTGGTTTGAATACGTTTACTAATGTTGAAAGTTTGCGATCGCAAGTTAGCTACTATCCCAATACCTTCATGGTGGGCTTGGCTTTTCTAGACCTGTTTAAACCTGGGGCAATGGCAGCGATCGCCGTCGGACAGCCATTTATTGAGAAGCAAGTTGGTGATAGCACTCAAACTAATCTTGAGCTGTTCTATAACTTCCCGATTTCCGACAATATATCGATTACACCCGATCTCCAATTTGTATTTAATCCCAGTAACAACAGTGCTAACAGCACGATTACGATCGCAACTTTACGGACTGTATTTAGGTTCTAGATTTGTGAGACTCTCATTACTTTGATTGAAGGATCTATTTAGTTAGAAGAGGATAGTCAAATGCACATTAAGCCAAATTTCAGACCAAAGGCGGTACGGCGGATCGATCCCGATCCCATTTAAGATGCACCCCGCTCTGGTTTACTAGCTTTAGGGGCTGTTTTTGGGATTGGTGAACTCAAATCTCAACAAAAGTCAAAACAAATTTTAAACTCACTAGCAAAAAATAATCATGGCAACCATCGCGATCGACGACGTTACTTTAGCAGAGGGAAACGTTGGCAATACTAACTTCAACTTTACTGTCAGCCTGTCAGCCCCCAGCGGTCAGGTCGTTCAAGTAAATTATGGCACCACAGACGGCACTGCTTTCGCGTCGCGCGGTGATTACAATCCTGTCTCCGGCACCTTGATTTTTGCGCCAGGGCAGACATCTCAAACCATCTCAGTTCCAGTCAAAGGTGACACCCTTTACGCTCCCAACGAAACCTTTTTTGTTAACTTAAGCAATCCGTTAGGCGCAACAATTGCCGATGCTCAAGGGGTTGGCACGATCGTTAACGACGATAACCGCGTGTTTAACTTTACCAATGCCAAATGGAATCTATCTGGCACACCAACGGCGCAATTACTCGGTACTTTTGTGCTGGGTTCACAAGGTCAATTGGTCAGCACCAACATCTCCACCACATCTGGAGAATCTCAAGTTACCGATCAAGCAGCTAATGATGGTAATCCTGCTACCCCTCCTACGATCACTATTCCAGGCGCAGTTTATACAGGAGCACCACGTCCTAACGAAATCCAGCCTCGCCTATTTCAACAAGGAGTATTGCCACCTCAACCAGTCGATAATTTTTTCCGCCTAGTTTTATTTTCGACCACATTTCCATTTCCCGTGCAGTTGATGCAGCTCAGCTTCCCAGGCGATGCGATTAATTTTACGGGAGGAGCTTTTGCCCCTGACGATAGTTTTGGCATAACGATCGACCCAAATACAGGTACGCCGTTCTTATTTGAAAACTTTGAAACCAGAGTAGTCCCTGGCGGCACATTTGCAGGACAAGCTACACCCCTATTATACCAACGTCGCATTGCTGGCGGCGGCACGATCTCCAATGGCGGCGCAGTTTTAGACCCGCTTAGCGTCGAGCCGACTACTAACACTACTACGATTCCTGCAGGTCCTGGTACGCTCAAACTCGGTACAAATCTCAATGATGTGATTACAGCTAGTGCTGGTAACGATACGGTCTATGGCTATGCAGGGGATGATTTGGTGGATGGCGGGGTTGGTAACGATTATATCGATGCTGGGATCGGTAATGATGTTGTATTCGGCGGGATCGGCAACGATACGCTAATTGGTGGGGCTGGGAGTGACACCTTGACTGGTGTTGCTTTCCCGACATCAGGAAATCCTAGCCCTGGTTTGGGAGAAATCGATCATCTGATTGGTGGAGCGGGAATCGATACATTTGTGCTGGGTAATGCCTCTAACGTCTTTTATAACGATAACAATGCTGCTAGTGCTGGCTTGAGCGATTATGCTGTCATTTCTGGGTTCAGTACATTTGAGGATTTTATCCGACTCAAAGCTCCGCTGACTGGTGTGGGTAGCTATTTTGTTGGAGTTTCGCCGATCGCCTCATTATCTGGATCGGGCATTTTCTTCGACATAGATAATTCAGGCGGGCTAACTAGCAATGATGAATTGATTGCTGTAATTACTGGAATTGCCCCGAGTGCGGCGATCTCTTCTCGTTTTGTAGCTTGATGAGTTGCTAAAGCTCTGTGGTCGTGTGAGCTAAAGATCGATTTTTGATATCACTTAACATTTTTGGAGGAGGAAATTTCAATGTCTTATTTAACAAAATTTATAGCTAGTCCGTTGATCGTTACGGCGATATTTACTTCGGCATTAGCAAATGTAGAGCCATTGAAGGCGGAAGCAGTCGATCCTTTGCCAGATGTTTTACCCGCAACTTCTTTGCTGGCAGATAATTCGTCAAGTAGTTTGGCAACAACCCCATCGGCTCCATATAGACTGTCAGTAGACCAACTCAGCAATCAAACTTTACCAACATATTCACTCGCAGATGCCAAAGGATTGTTACCTGCTCCAGCCATAGAATCAAACCTGATTCAAAACTTAAATCGTGACGATCTCGAACAAACAGCCCAGAATGTAACTTCGGTATCGCAGCTCAGCGACGTTCAGCCGACAGACTGGGCGTTTACAGTATTACAATCTCTGGTGGAACGCTATGGCTGTATCGCAGGCTATCCCGATCGCACCTTTAGAGGTTCCCGTGCCACTAGCCGCTACGAATTTGCCGCAGGGTTAAATGCTTGCTTAGACAAAATTAACGAGCTGATCGCCACTGGTTTAGCCGATAAAGTCAGTAAAGAGGATCTCGCGGCATTACAAAAACTCCAAGAAGAATTTGCTACCGAACTTGCGACCTTGCGCGGTCGGGTCGATTCGCTTGAAGCCAAAACTGCCCAACTCGAAGCTCAGCAATTCTCTACTACCACTAAATTCAATGGTGAAGCGATCATGGCTCTGAGCGACTCCTTTGGTGGCAATAACGTCAATGGATTCTTAAATTTACCCACTTCCGACAAGAGTAATGCGGTGTTCCAGTATCGGGTGAGACTGAACTTCGATACTAGCTTTGCAGGACGCGATCGGCTCAGGGTTCGGTTGCAAGCCACGAATGCCAAACCAGTCCTCACAATTGGTGATGGCGTTGTTTCCTCCACCACGCTCGCGAACGATGGTCGCTTTACATTTGATGAAACCGTCCTCGCCCAAAACAATAACTCGATTTCCTTAGATCGTTTGGACTATAGTTTCCCGATTGGCGATCGCGCCAAGGTGACTATATTTGCCAAAGGTGCAGCCCACTACTATTACGCTGACACGATCAATCCTTACTTTGATGACTATACTGGCGGCAATGGGGCGATATCCAATTTTGGCGAACGCAACCCAATTTACAATATCAACGCTGGCGGGGCTGGGATTGGCTTCAACTATATCTTCAGCGATGCAATACGGCTGGACTTAGGGTACATCTCAGTAAATGCTAACGATCCCACTGGCAGTAACGGTCTGTTTGGCGATACTTATTCAGCTTTAGCACAGTTGGTTGTAAAACCCAGCAATAACTTTAAGATTGGGTTCAGCTATGCCCATGCATACAGCGCCCCAAATATTTTTCGTTATGGCACTCCAGGCAATAGCACTGGCAGTATTTACGCTAGCTTAATTGGTTTGGGTCTACCTGGGTTAACAGGCTTGCCAGACTCACCTGCATTCTTTGGTATCCCATCAACTACTGATACTTATGGTGTATCTGCCTTTTATCAGTTCAGTCCTAGTTTTGCTGTCAGTGCCTGGGGTGGCTATACTGCTGCCAAACTTAAAGGCTTTGGCGAAGGTGACATTTGGAACTATGCCATATCTCTCGCTTTTCCTGATTTATTTAAAGAAGGAAACTTGGGCGGTATTATTTTTGGCTCCGAGCCAACTCTCACAGGTTTGCGTTACAACTTTAATGGCATAGCGTCATCCGAAATTAAGAATCGCGACAATGTCCTGCATCTCGAAGCTTTCTACAAGTATCGTATCTCAAAAAATCTCTCGATTACGCCTGGGATCATCTGGTTGCCTGCAATTAATCAGCGAAGTGCGAACGATGACATTTATGTAGTCACGCTCAGGACTACATTTACCTTCTAATGTGAGTCAGTATAGGGGATTGTGGGTTTACCAAATCCCCTATACTGAGTGCAATTCTAAAAGATCGCTAAATCCAAAACCCATAAATTAGGAGATCTAATCACATGCCAGAATTTATTGCCAAAGTTGAAGAAACGCCAAAGACTAGAATGTTGCAACGCCAACTAGGCTCAGTTGAAGAAGGCAAAAACGATTTCAACTTGTTTACTCTTTGCTTCCTAGAAGACGGAGCCTATCAGTTTGGGAATTTCAATCCCAGCCTAGGGCGACAAGGAATCTTACAAGGCTTTTACAATCTCGTGCCTTTGGTCAAGGGTGATTTCTCGAAAGTCAAAGTCAATCACGACATTTGGATTCTCGAAGAAGTGGGAGATAAGATCTTCTGCCAAATGGATACGGTCTATAAAATTGACGATGAGGAAAAGCTGAGACTGCCATGCTTTGCGATGTATTACTTTAGTGGTGAGTTTGACGAAGAAGGTAGAGAGTACATCAAGAAGTTGCAGACTTTCCTCGATACTTCGCCTTTGTTTATGGATACCTCATCACTGATTCCCAATGGTGCTCCGTTCAAAGGATTACCTTAATGGCTTGGTTTGTGAAAAAACGTTACTGAGGATCTCACCTTGCGCATACTTCTGATTGCTAACACTCTATTTGAATTTGCAGTTGCGGTCGCCATGATTTTTTTCTCTCCCTCTCTTTTTCAGGGACAAGCTTTGACAGTTGCTGTAGCAAGGGTATTAGGAGGTAATGCTCTGGCTCTTGGCACGCTCAGTTTGTTGATGCAGGGTTTGACTGAGCCGTTACAGATCCGAGCTGGATTGATCGCGCTCACGGTGTTTCATATCTCGGTGTGTATCATTCAGGGCATAAATTTTTTGGATGGCAGCATTCCTCTTCCAGCGGTCATCGTGCATCTGCTATTTGCGATCGCGTTTGGATTTTTTCTGCGGCAGAACTTATCTCGACGAGGATAGATTTTGGGGATAATGTGAGATGAGATCGTTTACGATCGAAGATTTTAGCCAAATATTCTAGCAATATTCTTAATCAAGTAATATGCAGCGTTTTAACTTTCAATATCGTCTAGCTTTGGTAATTTGGGCATTAAGTGGAGTAGGACTTCAAGCTACGGCTGAAACCACACCAGCAGAGATCTCTTTCACTTCTGTTGCTGAAATCGAACAGGGCTTATCAGTCAAACAGGTAGAAGCTTCCCAGAAATTTCTCTCTGTGGAACTAGATAACAGTGCAGATAATTCAAAAGTTGCCACCAACTTGCCCGCGCCTCAGATCGATCTAGACAATAAAGCTGTGGTGGAGCGAGTTACATCTGTTAACGATCTAGAGAATTTTGCCCCGCCGAGCGATCGATGGGTCGGTCGTCCTGAACTGACTAGTTTATTTAATTTAAACTCACGGTCGATCGCGCAATCCCCACCAGACTCTCCACCCTCTGAGAACTCTAAAGAATCACCCAAAGAACCGACACCGCCACCACCAGACATTACGCTCGATAGTTTTGTAACCGATTTTAGCTACCAGTCAGATAATTTCAATCTGGTGATCTCATCAGTTGAGCCAAGTGTGATCTTTCGCCTCGCCAATGGCAACAAACTCAGCCTCAAAACTGGTGCTGTCAATCTCCGCGATCAACCAGGATTTCAAGCTGTGACGATCTATCCAGTGCGTGTTGGCTGGGAAGGGAATATCGAACGAGCGAATGTTAAAGCGGGGATCACTCTTAATACCTTTAGTCGCCTACCATCTTCAGTCGGGTTCGATGCTGGTGTGTCCATTCCTGTACTACCCAACCTGATTGTGGGAGCATCATTTGAGCGCACCCCCATGAAGTACGCGCCCTCCACACTGGAAATCCCAGGAACCACCACTTACAGTGCCTATGGTCCAAACCTGTTATGGTTGATCGATCGAGACACCAGCCTGTTCTCGTTTATCAGTTTTATCGACATCAACGATGGCAATTCTGGCAGCATCTCTTTCACCAAACTCAAGCGCAACTTCGGACAATTTTCAGTTGCAGGTAATGTCGTTACTACCTCTTACGCCAAAGACTCTGCGCCTTTTATCTTTACGCCTCAAGATTTCATGATTTACAACGGCGAACTTGGATGGCAAGGGGATCTAACTGATTTCCTCAACCTCCGCGCCCAAGTCAATCTGGGGGAGCAACGTCTGCGTGGGGAGTGGACAAACGCGCTCTACTATGAATTTCAGCTAACAGCTAAACTTTCGCCAACCGCTGACGCTTTTATCAACTATTCTTTTGGTAAACTCAGTCAGATCTCATACTTCCGAGCCGCCACAGGTGCCGACGATCTTTACAGTCGAACGCTGATCGTCGGTCAATTGCGTTTCAGGTTTTAGGTGCGAAATTAAAACATTAAAGGTATAACAGCATGTCCCCTTTGTAAGGTATGTTAAAAATAGCTGCGGGAGTAATGAGTAAAGGAGACCAGCAAGATGTCTGAGCAGTCGAGTGAGCAATCTGGAGCTAAGTCTGGATTGGGGCATTTCTTAAACGGCATCCAACACTTTGGAATTACCGTTGCTAATTTGGAGAAATCGCTCGAATTTTATACTGAAGTGCTAGGTGGGAAGCTAGCTGTCGGCGAGACAGGACTAGAAGGCGATACAATTCAAAACACGCTGTTTCAAAAAGAAGAAGTCGATGCCGAGACTTTAGGTAAAACACTCCAAGAGCTTGACGTTCCTAATATCAGAGACATTGGTAATGCGATTGATGTCAGATTTATTTCTTTTGGCAATGCCGTAGTTGAGCTAATTCACTTCCGCGATCGAACTTCCGATCCATCTACTTCACCTAGCGTAGTCAGTTCAGTCCCGTCTCACATCGGTCATGTCAATGCCAAACATCTATCCTTCCATGTCAAAGATACGATCGACCTCAACGAGTTTGCCAAAAAATTAGAAGCTGAGTGCCAGCAACGTGGCATTCCCAATGTTGTGTTTAATCGGATTGAACGGGCTAGGTCAGTCGAGGAAAGAAATTCGATCGCCCAAAAATATAACTCATTTAAATTTTGGAATGAACCAGATCCAGACACTGGTGAAATTGTCGATGCCGAATGGGGCGAATTTGAAGGCTGGTCTTTGTTTTATTGCAAAGGTCCTAGTGGTGAACAACTTGAGTTTAACCAAGTCACCCGCAATGTCAAAAAATTATTTGCCAATGCCCAAGCAGAGTACAACAAATCCAACGGCACTAGCTTTATCAGTGGCTAGTAATTGGACTTGATATCTTGGTAAAATAATGGCGTGAGTATACTTACGTTTTTACTCAAGATTAGCCTTACTCTGATATTGACTTTAGTTAAGAAATTAATAAATTAGGAGGATCGATGACAGACAGATTTCCAGGAAGCCCAACACACCGTGTTTTGAGTTTATTTTCCCGAGGCGAATCATTTGATTCAGCAGGATTTACTACCTTTTTCACGGATACGCCTGCTTATCAATTTGGCAATTTTGAGGTGGCGATGGATAAAGCCGCGATCTTAGCTTCTGCTGATAATTTCTTCAATAACATCAATGCTGTTTACCATGAAATTAAAATGATGTGGGAACATGGCGACTGTGTATTTGTCGAAATGGATGTCCAGTACTGGCGCAAAGATAATTCTTACATCTCACTGCCATGCTTTGATATCTTTCGGATGGAACCAGGCACTGACCTGTTTTCGGAGTTACGCATTTTCATGGATGTTAACCCTGTATTTGAGCCTAGTCGTGTTGCTGCCCCTAACGCTTCCATCCTGACGATCGCTGAAAACAAAACCATTACCCCACCAGGGACAATGAAAAAGTTCTTTGCTGAAGATCCTGAAGGAATGAAAAGAGTCAAGGCAGGCTTTGTGCCTAAATGGTCGATTAATGGGCCTAAATGGTCGATCGACTAACTACAAAAAACAACTAAAAAACCTGTCGGAATTTTTCAGCAACATCAGGATTTTTAGGTCAGGTTTTGTGGAAATCTCTTGATTTAGATTGATATTTAGATCGATTCGGTCACGACAAAACCTGCCCTTTCGTCATCTGTCTTCGCGTTTATCTTCCAACTAAGTAATACAAATCAGAGGACGATCGTATGTCAAGAATAGAAAAAGTTGAGCGCATGGTTGGATACTTGACTGAGCAGAATTGGGAAGCAATGTATCCCTTTTTTACTGAAGATTTAGTCTACAAAGTCGGTTCTAACCCCCTGATATCTGGGGCAAAAGCGGCCGCCGAGTACTTGGCTTCGTTTTACAAAATTGTCAAACCTGCTGCCCATGAAGTTCGAGGTGCTTGGGAACTAGAAGATGGTACCGTAATTATCGAAATGGATGCCAAATATGTCCGCCTTGCCGACAATAAGCCAATTACTGTTCCCTGTTGTGATGTCTATCGATTTGAAGGCGATCTAATTAAAGAATGGCGCGTCTACCCTGATGTCGCTGAAGTGTTTAAATAATTTCCTAGAAAGTCTTCTGAGATCGTCACAAACAGTTTAAGTCCTGCAATCGCTAATAATTTGGAGTTGTGATTATGCTCTCTTTTTCTGCTACTGTCTCCGTTCATGCCCCTCTAGAAGTTGTCTGGGAACTGCTTGTCGATAAAGTAGAGCATCCAGATCGTTATGTTTCTGGGGTGCAAGGACTGGAGATTCTAGAAAAATACCCTGACGGAGTATTACGCCAGTTAACTCATCCTATGCCGATTAAAGAGAGAATTTCAATTAATCGCGATCGACTTGAAATTATTTTTAAGCTGGTCGATCCGATCCATTTCTCTGGTTACTTCTTTAACCGTATTCATCAACCTGAATCGATCGATCAGCCCTTGAAACTAGAATATGGACTGGAAGTCGAACCTACAGACTCTACCGCTCCTTTCGACGAAAGTAAGTTACCAAACGCTTTTTTTGCCACACTAATGCATACCAAAGAGCTAGCTGAACAGAAGGCTAAAGCTGGGTAATTAATGACTTCCATATTGACTTACGACTAATGCAGAGAAAAATTTTTTTAGCCTCTTATTTGGCAACATTTACAGCAACTTTTGTCGCAGTCTTTTTATCGATCTGCATATTTGTCCCATTAACTGATGCGGCGATCGCTAGTGAGATCGACCAACTTGGTTTAGGTCAAAATCAGGTGAACTCCCAGATCGAACAATCACCCAAGGATGAACAATTCATTCTCGGCGAACAAAAAACGATCGGCGAAGGTACTGTCCAAAGTTGGGTCAAGCTCGATCGAAACCAAAAACCGCTTAGTGTTGGGATTAATCTAACAGAAGCGGCGGTAGAAACTGCTCCACCAGACGATCGATCGGCGGCAGGTAAAGACGGGATCAAGGTAAAGCTCCAAGACGGCATTGGTCATCAAACTTTTGAATATGAAATTGCGATCCCAAATATTCCCGAAGCTCAAATCCCTTTTACTCATCTAGGCGTGAACTGGAATCCGTATGGTCATGGGCCAGAAGGAATTTTTACGGCTGCTCACTGGGATATTCACTTTTATACGATCGATGCCGAATATCGCCGAAGAATTAGCCAGTATACGGATGTGCATAAACGCATATCTGACAAACTCCCACCCAAAGGGTTTACCAATCCCGACTACCAGTTAGCCCCTGGCACAGCAGAACCACGCATGGGATCGCACACTGCTGATTTTAGTTCGCCTGAATTAGCGCCTGGAAAGTTTGGCAACATATTTATCTACGGTATTCATAACGGTCAGGTGATCCATTGGGAACCGATGGTATCAGATGACTTTCTCAAAGCAAATTCTTATGCTGTGCAGCCAATTAAGCTACCTGAGCTTTATTCCAAGAGTGGTTATTATCCCAACACATATACAGTAAAGCATGACACGGCAAATCATCAGTATGTAATTTCTTTGGACAATTTGTCATATCATCCTGCATACTCAGAGTTAAAAGAAGCAAAGCTTTAAGCGTCTGGTGGTATATTAATCAGAAGTCAGCGCAAGTGCAAAAACAGGGCAAAACTCAAAGTTTAATTTGCAATGTTCGCAGTTTAAGGTTCATAATTTTTAAAGTTCATAACCACGAGGAAGTTTGATGAACAAAGTCGATTTTTCATTTTCGGACACAATTGCAGGGTATGTTACTCACTACGATCAGACTAAAGCAGTCTTTGGACTCAAGACATCAGATGGCAGGGAGTTTCAAGCTAAACTCACAGACACTACCTATGCCGAACTAGCCCGAAATTTAGGCGAACCTTATCAAGACTGTACTGGGAACATCGGCTCCATGCTTGTGCCTGGGCGTTATATGTATGCCTATGGGGTGTTTTACGCTGAGCAAGGCGATCACAAGTTTGAAGCCAAACGCATTATCTTCAACGGTCGCAAAGAGAATGAGTATAGTTTCGAGAAGCAAAACTGGTGGATCAATCAAATTCGCGAACTAGGTGATTTTTATCTGCTCGCTCAGTTTCAGGGCAAACCAGTTGACTACCGCGACTACCGCACCACTCTGGCAATTACAGGCGAAAAAAGAGGTGATTTCCGTCAGGAAACCGATACAATTTCACGTCTGGTCTATGGTTTTGCTACCGCCTACATGATGACAGGCGATGAGCGTTACCTCGAAGGTGCCGAAAAAGGAACGGAGTACCTGCGCGATCACATGCGCTTCTTTGACCCTGACGAAAACATTATTTACTGGTATCACGGTATTGATGTTGCAGGTAATCGCGAAACTAAAGTATTTGCGTCTGAGTTTGGCGATGACTACATGGGTATTCCCGCCTACGAGCAGATCTACGCCCTCGCTGGTCCGATCCAAACCTACCGCGTTACAGGCGATCCGCGCATTCTTGATGATGCCGAGAAGACGATCGACCTATTCGATCGATACTTTATTGATAAAGAGAAAGGCGGTTACTACTCTCACCTCGATCCGATCACCTTGGATGCCAAGAGTAGTTCATTGCCAGAGCGCAATCGTGGTAAGAAAAACTGGAACTCGGTCGGCGATCATGCTCCTGCATATCTGATTAATCTTTATCTGGCAACAGGCGAAGAAAAATACGCCAAGTTCTTGGAATATACGTTTGACACGATCGCCAAATATTTCCCTGACTTTGATAACAGCCCATTTGTCCAAGAGAAATTCTTTGACGACTGGAGCAAAGACCAAACTTGGGGATGGCAACAAAACCGTGCTGTAGTTGGGCATAACCTCAAGATTTCTTGGAACTTGATGCGGATGCAGAGTCTCACGCCCAAAGATGAGTATGTGAAGCTCGCTGAAAAGATCGCCGAAGTTATGCCTGCTGTAGGCAGCGATCTCCAACGCGGTGGCTGGTACGATGTCGTGGAACGCACACTCGGCGAAGATGAAGAATCCCATCGCTTTGTGTGGCACGATCGAAAGGCTTGGTGGCAACAAGAACAAGCAATTCTGGCTTACATGATTCTGACAGGCTGCTTGCACAACGAAGAATATCATCGCCTTGCCCGTGAGTCAGCTTCCTTCTACAACGCCTTCTTCCTCGACCATGATGACGGTGCGGTGTTCTTTAACGTGCTGGCAAATGGCATTCCCTTCCTCATGGGTAACGAGCGACTCAAGGGCAGCCACTCTATGAGTGGTTATCACTCGTTTGAATTGTGCTACTGCGCCGCCGTTTATACCAACCTGCTGATCACCAAGCAACCAATGGATCTGTTCTTCCATCCTTTACCAGGTGGATTTAAGGATAATATTCTGCGCGTTTCGCCTGATATTTTGCCTCCAGGCAGCATTAGCATTGGGTCAGTGACGATCGATGACGAACCATATACCGACTTTGATGCCGCAGGTTTGACGGTCAAACTACCCGACACCAAAGAAAGAGTCAAGGTAAAAGTACATATCGTGCCAAACTAGCTGGATTTAGCGATCGCATTTTCCTCATAACTCATAAGGTTTAGGGGAAATGCGATCGCAATCGCTAAATGTTTAAGATCGGGAGAAACTATGGATATTAATATCAAAACACTCGAAGATGTCACAGTTGTAGAACTGGCTGGTGATATCGATGCCAATACTGCTCCTTCGATCCAAGAAAAGGTTTTACCTTTGGTGGGAACAGGAGGTAAAGTTTTATTGGATATGACAGCCGTTCCTTATATGTCCAGCGCAGGATTGCGGATGCTATTATCGCTATTTCGGCAGGTTTCCGCTAAAGATGGAAAGCTTGTTCTGGTAGGTCTTTCCGAGGAAATCAGAGACACCATGTCGATTACAGGATTCCTTGATTTCTTTACCACCACCGAAACCATCGAAGCTGGTTTAGCCTTCCTTAATTAGAGCCACAAACAGGCGATTGTGAACAGCCACTGGAGATTGACTAAAGATGGTTATCGACCGCATTGACGTTCATCCGACTCATACTCACACCACACCTGCTGGTGACACTTTTAAATTACGCTATGGTCGCCCTTTTCCGTTTGGTGCGACTCTAGTACCTGCGGGGGTGAATTTCTCCATATTTTCGAGTCATGCCACGTCTTGTACGTTGGTCTTGTTCAAAAAACACGCGCCCCAACCGTTTGCCGAAATCCCATTTCTGAATGAATTTAGGATTGGCAATGTGTTTACGATGATCGTGTTCGATCTCGACTACGAAAATATCGAGTATGGCTATCGGATGGATGGGCCATTTAATCCCCAAGAAGGATTCTGGTTCGACGCTTCCAAGATTGTGATGGACCCATATGCCAAAATTATCGGCGGACGTGACGTTTGGGGTGTAACTCCCGACTGGAATGATATCTATCATCATCGTGCGCGGATTTCGATCGATGATTTCGACTGGGAAAGCGATCGACCCTTAGAAATTCCTGACGAAGACCTTGTGGTCTATGAGATGCATGTTCGCAGTTTCACTCGTCATGCCTCTTCTGGAGTCAAACATCCAGGCACATACGCCGCGATTCGTGACAAGATTCCCTACCTCAAAGAACTCGGAGTTAACTGTGTTGAGTTAATGCCGATCTATGAGTTTGATGAATTTGAGAACAGCCGCCCCAACCCGACTAATCCAGATGAAACCCTGCTCAACTACTGGGGCTACAGCACGGTCGGTTTCTTTGCGCCCAAAGCTGGGTACGCCGCTACAGGCAAGTTGGGAATGCAGGTCGATGAACTCAAGACGTTGATTAAGGAACTCCATAAAAATGGGATTGAAGTCATCCTTGATGTCGTGTTTAACCATACAGCCGAAGGCAATGAGCGCGGCCCAACGATCTCCTACCGAGGGATCGATAACAAGACCTACTACATGCTCACACCCGAAGGTTACTACTACAACTTCAGTGGTACGGGCAATACGCTGAATTGCAACAACCCGATCGTGCGAAGTATGGTGCTAGATTGTTTGCGCTACTGGGCATCGGAATATCACATTGATGGCTTCCGCTTTGACCTTGCGGCAATCCTGAGCCGCGATGCTTGGGGTGCGCCTCTAGCCAATCCACCTCTATTAGAAACTCTGGCTTTTGACCCGATTCTGGCGAAATGCAAACTGATCGCCGAAGCTTGGGATGCTGGTGGACTGTATCAAGTTGGCTCGTTCCCTGCATTTGGACGCTGGGCTGAATGGAATGGCAAATACCGCGATGGTATCCGTAAATTCCTCAAAGGCGAGCCTGGTTTATTAGGCGATACGGCGCAGCGCATTCAAGGTTCTCCCGATCTCTACGCCTGGGGTGGTCGTGGGCCTGCTACATCGATTAATTTCATCACTTGTCATGACGGCTTGACCTTAATGGATATGGTGTCCTATAACGGCAAGCATAACGAAGCCAACGGTGAAAACAATAACGATGGCAATAATGACAACGACAGTTGGAACTGTGGCTGGGAAGGTGAAACTGATGATTTTGGCATTAACATGCTGCGTCGCCGCCAGATCAAAAACGCCGTATCGATTCTGATGATGAGTCAGGGTGTGCCGATGATTTTGATGGGTGACGAAGTTGGGCGGACGCAATACGGTAATAACAATACCTACTGCCACGATAACGACCTCAACTGGTTGAACTGGGAATTGATCGAAAAGAATGCCGATCTATTTAAGTTCTTTAAGCACATCATTGCGTTTCGGAATGCTCATCCAGTACTGCGAAATCGTGACCACTTCCGCAATCATGATTATGTCGGTAGTGGTTATGCTGATATTACTTGGCATGGCACGCAAGCCTGGCAGGCTGATTGGTCTGAATCAAGTCAGGTATTAGCTTTTATGCTGTGTGGCAAACATGCTAAAGGTGGCACGGTCGAAGATAACTACATCTATGTTGCGATCAATATGCACTGGCAATCTCTGGGCTTTAGTATTCCAGGATTACCATCTGGGATGCAGTGGCATGTATTCGCCAATACAGGAGCTAACTATCCCGAAGACAGCTTTGAGCCAGGTACGGAGCCAGTCTTAGCAGATCAACACAATATTTTGCTAGGCGATCGATCGATTCTCATCCTCGTCGGTAAATAGTCAGTAAATAATCAGCTCTCTAATTAAAATCAAGGAGAAAATCATGGCTTTCACTGCAACGCTCGAACAGATTGATGATGTCGCCAAAATCACTCTGTCTGGTGAATTAGATGCTAGTACAGCAGGAATTTTTAAAGAAGAAATTGAAAAGGTTTCAACCGAAAACTTTAAGCATTTGGTCTTAGATATGGGAGACCTCGAATATATGGCGAGTGCAGGTTTGCGTGTCCTAATCTTTGCTAAACAGAAAATGGGTTCCTATGTCGATATCTATGTGATCAAAGCTCAAGAGCTAGTACTCGATACCCTTGAGAAAACTGGATTCGATCAAAGTGTAATTATCCAAGATGATTACCCAGGCTAGGTTTGAGTCTTGAATTAATCCACATTAATTTGATCACATTAATTTAATCCTGATTATGGAACCTTTGACTGTAGCTGGAACTCTTGATTCATTAAGCGCGATCGCCAAGTATGTGGTCGCTGCTGCTGCCGATGCGGGATTAGACAAAAAAGCCTCTTATCGTTTGCGCTTAGCTGTGGATGAAATCGCTAGCAATATTATCATTCACGGTTATGATGAGGCATGTCTAGATGGTGATGTCGATTTGCAAGCTACGATCGATCTCAAGACCTTAACGATCTCGATCGAGGACACTGCGATCAACTACGATCCTTGCGCTCAAGAAACCCCAGACAATCTGGACAAGCCAATTGAACTGCGTCCGCATGGTGGACTTGGGGTATATCTGGCGATCCAAGGGGTGGATAAATTTATGTACGAGCGTGTAGGCGATCGAAATCGTAACATTTTCGTGATGAACCGACCAGTTACCGAGACAGTTGCTGAGGGCAGCTAAACCAAGTATTCCGAGAAATTATCTTGAGAAAAAATGAGTCAAGTCAACCTCAAAAAGCTTCTTACTAGAAAAGAAGTATTGCCAATAGTTAACAGCTTTATCCACTCAGTGGCAACTCCTGTGGTGATTCAGGATGCTAATGGTAATACGATCTTGGGCGAAGATACTGGCTTGGGTGAAGCAACTAGTGGATCGATCGAGCGCAAACTGATCGAGGTTAATGAAGAAATCATTGGCTGGGTTAGCGGTAAAGCTGGAGATATCGAGCCTGTAGTTAATCTGATCGCTTATCTAGCAACACGTGAGGTTGAGAAAAAAGGACTCGTCGCCGATACCCTAGCAAGATACAAAGAAATCAACCTATTTTATCAACTGTCTGAAAAAATTAGCGCCAGTCTGGAACTGCCAATTGTCGGTCAATTGGTGATTGAAGAGGCGAGGAAACTGATTAAAACCACCAGTGGATCGGTGATGCTGCTGAATAAGGATAATGTCACGTTAGAGGTGATCTCAGCTTTCGGTCAAGCAAATCATACTAATGTCCATCTCAAGCCTGGTGAGGGCATTGCTGGCAGTGTCTTTATTACAGGCAGAGGGGAGATCGTCAACGATGTCTCTTCCGATTCTAGATTTGTCCCAGGCGAAAATCCAGTTAGCTCAATTATTTGTGCTCCTTTAAAAACTAGAGATCGAGTAATTGGGGTAGTTAACTTTAGCAATAAAGACCCGATTACTTATACTGCCTCTGACCTTCAACTGCTCTCGGCTCTGGCATCTCAAGCTGCTCAGGCGATCGAAAACGCGCTCTTACACGAAAGCCAAGTCAAAGATGCCGTAGCTCGTAACGAAATCGAAAAAGGGCAGAAAATGCAGCGTGATTTTCTGCCAGATTCTCTGCCAAATCCAGAAGGCTGGGATCTAGCCGCTCTATTTAAGCCTGCACGTCAGGTTGCAGGGGATTTCTACGATACCTTTGTGCTGCCCAGTGGCGGGATTGGGCTAGTGATTGCCGATGTTTGCGATAAGGGCGTTGGTTCGGCTCTATTCATGGCACTATTTCGCAGCCTAATTCGGGTTTTTTCGGGCGAAACTTTAACGATTAATGATGCGGCTTCTGCTAACGATGTGCTTGGATTTCCGACTAATGTTTCTGGATCTGGGGATGATCCCTCCGCGACAAATTTGGAGCATGTTCACGCGCTTAGGGCGGTTCGACTGACTAATGACTATGTGGCGGAAAATCACAGTAATCTCAATATGTTCGCGACGCTATTTTTTGGCGTACTAGATCCTGTATCAGGCATTCTCACCTATGTTAATGGCGGTCATGAGCCTTTAATCATTGTTTGCGAGAATGGGATCAAGGAACGACTTAAGCCTACGGGCCCTGCGGTTGGGATGATGCCCAACATGAAATTTCGGATTCAGCAAACTCGTCTAGAGCCTGGCGACATGTTAGTTGGTTATACCGATGGTGTGACTGAAGCCAAAAGTCCTGACAGTCGTTTTTATACCGAAAAAAAATTAATCGCGCTGATGGCAAATCCCCCTGCATCTGCAACGGCAATCCTCGACTTAGTAGACCAGAGCTTAGTCGAACATATTTCTACTGCTGACCAGTTTGATGACATCACGATGTTAGCCGTCCGCCGACTTCCTCTTAAGTCGTCATAGATCGTCGAAAATTTGAGTATTAATCATCCTAATTATCGATCGATTCCTTATTTCACAGCTTCTGGCTCGACCCAGATGGCAGTCGATCGATGGCTACTGGAACAGCACAGCCAAAATCCCGATCTACCATCAGTATTGAGGTTTTACAACTGGTCACCTGCGGCGATTTCGTTGGGATATCATCAACGTCACCAGCCTGAGCATTGGGCAGAGATCGCCAAAACAAGTGGGCTGGATATCGTGAGGCGACCGAGTGGTGGGCGGGCGGTGTTGCATCAGGGAGATTTGACTTATAGTTTAGTCACACGCGCCAACCTAGGGACTCGCGCTCAAACCTACCGAACGATCTGTGAATTTTTGATTCAAGGTTTAGCCGCACTAGGCGTAGATCTAAATTATGGTGAGGCGGGACGAGGCTATATCCATAATCCCAGTTGCTTCTCGATCTCGACTGATGCCGATCTGATCGTTGCCGATCGACGCAAACTGATCGGGAGTGCTCAGGTTTACCGAAAAGAATCGGTTTTACAACATGGCTCGATCTCGATCCAGCCCGATTATGAACTTTTACGGCAACTTTTTGGGCATGACGTGGCGATCGTCGGTTTGAGCGAATTACTGATCGATCGAAACATTTTAGGTTTAACCGCGCAACTAATTCAAGTTCTCACCACCGCAGCCGCCAAGTGTTTTGACACAGAATTTAACATCCAGCCTCTGAGTGCAGCAGAATTATCGGCAATCGAAGCTAACCACTAGCCGCCAATCGCGATAAAGAAACCTTTACCTATAGAATGTTAAAGTCCGACATTGAAGGTGCGCGTATGCAACTGTGGGTGTTGCTGTTCAGTACAGATGCCGATAATCAGGGTATTTATGCTCAGTATATTGAAGGGATAAATACTGTACTTAGTTTTGAGTCAGAGGACGATGCCACTCGTTATGCCCTACTACTTGAAGCTCAGGATTTTCCGTTTCCAGTAGTCGAAAAAATTGACGAAGACGAACTCAAAGAATTTTGCCTCGATGCTGGCTATGACCTCGGTGTTGTGCCTGAAGGAGAGCTAGCAATTCCACCTGAGAAAAATGTTGAGCAGACAGATTGGCAACCTGATGGGAGCAATAAGGAGGCAGAATCTGAGATCGAAATCATGCGTCGTCGGCTTGAGGGGCTGTTATAGATGCTGCCAGAGTCACATTGGGAATCTGGTTGGTTTAATTATGCGGTGCGAGTCCAGCCTCAGCATACTGACTACGCTGGCATTGTCTGGCATGGTACATATCTCAATTGGATGGAAGCCGCCCGTGTGGAATGTTTGCGCTCCTCAGGTGTGGGCTTTGAGGAACTCGTTGCCGCAGGATTTAATTTACCAGTGGTCGCGCTTTCTTTACGCTATCATCATTCGATCGCGATGGGTGAGAATGTCGCGGTGATGACTCGGATTGCCAAGCCCGAAAAACTCCGCCTCAACTGGGAATACGAAATTAGAACAACCGATCGGCTCTGTGTCACGGCAACTGTGAGCTTAGTTGCAGTTGATATGAGTAAAGGTAAGATTTTACGGGTTTTACCCAAGGTATTAGAAGATTCGATCGACAAAATCACCCATAGCCAATCTGCTTCTATGGCATCCGCTAATTTGTGAGCTATGAAACATTTAATTCCCCCTAGTTTCAAAGTTAGCTTAAAAATCACCCAGCGATATCTAGCCGATTTCTTCACAGGAGAATTAAGTAAATTCACAAATTTTGAATTAGTAATCGATCGACAAAAAAACTTATTTCAGACACAGATTAAGATATCTCAACCAATTTTTGCTACTAGTCATTCTGAGAATAAAAAACATAATCTCAATCTAGCAATTCAACGCATCCAAAACGTCTTGATCTTGCCAGGTAAAATATTTTCATTCTGGCATTTAGTTGGCAATCCTAACTCGGTAAATGGCTATCAAGCAGGGCGAGTAATTTCAGGAGATCGAGTTAAAGCCGAAGTCGGTGGCGGCTTATGTCAATTGTCAGGGTTATTGTATTTACTAGCACTCAAGGCGGGGCTAACAATTCTCGAAAGACATCCCCACTCTCAAGACATCTATACAGAAGCAACTCGGTTCGCACCATTAGGTGCAGATGCAACGGTGGTTTATGGCTATAAGGATTTTCGCTTTCAGAATAATTTTCCATTTCCGATCTGCTTTAGATTTGCGATTGAACCAGAAGAAATTAGGACATCTCTGTGTGCGGAACAGTTAATTCCAGAACTAAACATAGAGTTTAAATCAGAAGAATTTATGCACACAATTAAGGTCGATACGATTCGCTGGCCGATCGATCGAAATGATTGTGAAGTATTAAATTCTTCAACCTATAAAAAATTAATCGACCATCCGATCGACCATGAATAATCCAGATCGAGAGCTAACGTTGGACACAACATTAGAAGTGCGATCGATGTCGCGCCGTTTTGGTGGTTTGGTGGCGGTGGACAGAGTATCGTTCACGGTCCAAAAAAACGAAATCTTTGGGCTAATTGGGCCGAATGGAGCAGGGAAAACCACTTTATTTAACTTGATCACAGGCTTGATTACGCCTTCGATCGGTAAATTGATTTACAAAGGGCAAGACATCACCAAATTGCGCCCGCACCGCATCGCCGCCTGTGGGATCGCCCGCACATTTCAAAATATTCGGTTGTTTGGGAATCTCACTGCTCTAGAAAATGTTTCGATCGCGCACCACATTCATACCAAGTCGGGTATGTTCAAAGGGATCTTGGGTCTATCTCCCGCTTCGATCGAAGAGAAACTAACCAAGAATTTATCACTGGAATTATTAGATCTAGTTGGCTTAGCAGACAAACACGATCGATTAGCCAAAAACTTTGCCTACGGCGATCAAAGGCGGTTAGAAATTGCCCGCGCTCTGGC
>Ga0163149_10001710_pt1 | contig 27810 bp, 19 predicted proteins | sample OliLakLV19MP5G1_FD_148604 | JGI IMG/M metagenome (GOLD analysis project Ga0163149, IMG submission 148604) | Freshwater microbial mat bacterial communities from Lake Vanda, McMurdo Dry Valleys, Antarctica - Oligotrophic Lake LV.19.MP5.G1 | ecosystem: Environmental > Aquatic > Freshwater > Lake >... | reverse complement strand
TGCGGTTTTGAAAAACAATCACTTGCTCTTTTTTATCAATGGTAGATTGTATCTCCTTCAATAGTAAAGAAGAGAACTCGCCCTTATTGATTTTTCTTTTCTTCTCTATTTTTAAATCAGCAAAAACAATTTCAGGTAGTTGAGCTTCACCAAAACGTTGTGTTAACGAAACTAAACCATAGCGGCCGGTCACCGCTTGATAGTATGATTCGGTGGAGGGTGTGGCACTACCCAACAAAACTTTTGCATGATGGATTTGCGCTATTACCATGGCTACATCACGAGCATGGTAGCGCGGGGCTGGGTCGTGTTGTTTATAGGATGAATCATGTTCTTCATCTACAATCAATAAACTAAGATTATCAAAAGGTAAAAATATAGCCGAACGAACACCGATGATAAACCGAAACTTACCTGTAAGCACGCCATTCCATACTTCTACCCGTTCGTTGTCTGAAAACTTGGAATGATAAACACCCATCTCACTACCAAACATTTTTTTTAGTCGCTGAACGATTTGAGTGGTTAAAGCAATTTCTGGCAGTAGCAATAAAACCTGCGAACCGCCTTCGAGTGCTTTTCTAACCAGGTCAATATAAATTTCAGTTTTACCGCTACCAGTAACTCCGTGCAAAAGCGCAGTGGTCTTGGTTTCAAAACTTTTCAAAATTTCGTTGCGGGCATTTTCCTGCAGCTCACTTAGCAGCACCGGATGCTGATGGGCGTTATCAGGAAAACCGAAACGCGGCACGATCACCTCAAACTCTTCAAGAATTTGTTTTTTGATTAGTGTATTGACAGACGATTCTGAGATCTCGGTATCCAACAATTTTCCTTTTGCAATACCTTGAAGGTTAAGCTCAGGACTTGCAAAAACCGGTACTTCCTGCAAATATTTTAGTAGTACTGCTTCTTGTTTTGGCTTTGAAGCTAGCGTTTCAAACAAAGCTTCTAGATTTTGTTTTGAAGCATAATTTGAGTGAATGCGAAGATGCTTCTCTGTTTTTGGTTTGAATTTTTCCTTAACTGCTTCAAATAGAATAATTGATTCCTTCGAGGTAAGGGATTTTAAGATATGATAAATAGATTTGGTGCCAAGCAGTTTGGCTGCATCTGTATAGCTTAGGGTGTTGGACTTTAATCGCGCAAGCAGGATTCTTTCTTTTTCTGAAAAATCAAAATCCGATTCTTCAATGTCAAATCCAGGCCGCAACTGCACCATCGACTCACTCGAAAGTTTGAGTCCGGAGGGTAGGGCAGCCTGAACAACTTCGCCTAACGTGCAGAGATAGTAATCAGCAATCCATTTATAAAGCTCGAATTGTTGTTCGTAAATTACTTCATCAACATCCAGAATATCATGAATGTATTTGGCTTCATACTCTTTGGGTGGTTGGTTATGCAACTCGGCAATAATTCCGGTGAGGATTTTCTTTTGCCCAAACGGAACAATTACCCGTTGTCCTTTTTTAATAATAGAATTTAATTCTGCAGGCACCCGATAGGTGAAAAATTTTGGAATAGGAACTGGCAGAACTATCTCGGCAAAGAATGTGTCTTTAAGGTCAACTTCAAATAAATCAGGACTCTTTGCCATCTCCGTAAAACTCACTAAAATTAAGGGCAATTGGAAAGATTAGGTGTTGAATTAGTGGTTAAAAATTGGGATAGAGATCGCAAAGTGATTCGAATGGTTTACATAATTAAGTACTTTGTGAAGCCATTGTGTTCCTTGTTAATCCCTTTGTATCCTAGTAGTAAAAAAACACACCCGTGAAGAAAGCAATTCCTTATTTAATCCTGGCCGTATTCCTTGTAATCGCGCTGGGCGTTAGGCAATATCGCGAACAATCAGATGCTCAGCCGAATTCGTCAACTGCCAGTAAGACAACTCAGCCAGCCGATGGTAGTGGTAAAAGTTACCTCAATGCATTTCGTGATCCGCAATCGGAATACTTTTTCACCAAGCATGCCCGATGCCGCATGGAATGCCGGAAGATTACGCAGAAGGAAGTAAAAGAAATTGTGCGCAAGGCTGATGTTAATTATAGCAAGAGTGAATTGGATGCTGCCCAAGGACCTAAGTATGCCGTGGAAGGCTATACCTCAAAAGACAAGCAACATATTCGTGTAATTGTTGCGCCCAAGCAACGGCACTTATCCATTGTTACGGTTATCGATTTGGATAAAGATTGGGAGTGCCCGAGCTGTAAGTGAGAATATTTGACCTCTAACTTCCAACTTCGAATTTCTAACCTCTAACTTCCAACCTCCATCACTAACTCAATCTCATCGCCACTCGCGCTAAACACCAATTTATTATTTACCTGTGATGATGCGCCCTTACCTTTAATTACTTTATAACCGGGCTTAGTATTTTTTGGAAGTACGATCTCTATTGTCCAATCAGCATTCATCTGAATAATTTTTAATGAAACCTCACTTCCTGATTTTTTATAGTAGACAGATACGTTGTTATCAGCTATAATTACGTTTTCCAATTCAGCATCATTCCATTCGTCAGGCATTTGAAATTCTATTGAGATCTTTTTTTGAGCCGCATGTGGGAGGATTCCAAAAAACTGCTGCACGATGGGTACGGCAAAGCCATAAATGTTCCAGGCTTGGGTAGTCATTCCATAATCGGGCGACACTTCATAGATGCTACCGGGTAGGGCATAGCTAAAGGTGCGCGCCATTTTTTTTAATAAGTTGAGTGCCTTATCGGGATGCTCATAATTATTTTCCGCTACCACTTGCACCCCTGTTGGAAGTGTCATAACAGCACCGGTGTATGAAAAAACTTTACTTCCTTTAAACGAACCCTCGTCCGAACCTGCCGATTCATCGCGGTCAATGCCAGTTACAAATACACCATACGGGTTCACAAATTTTTCTGCCGTGATCAGCGCGCGATTTGCTTTGTCAGTATCGGCCACGTTCATCTCCATCGGTGTGTTCACAACCCAATTGTGATAAAGAACAAACGGCCTTGGCGTGGAAGATGGATTTTTCAGGATGGCAGCTTTCGTATTTCTTAATTCAGCAACAGCCCAGGGTTTGTTTAAGGTATCAGCCCGCACGATGGCATCTTCAATTAGTTTCAGTGCTTGCCTATCCGTTCCGATAAAGTCGGCATAGGAGTTAAACTCTTCCGACCAAAACTCTTTATTGATTTTTACTTTTAGTTGATCGGCAGTTTGACTATACGATTTGGCCAACACTTCATCGCCTAACGCTGCTGCTATTTGAGAGGCATCCGCGAAAGCGCGTTGTGTATAAACTGCCACATCAATCATTTCGCTATTGAGACCATGAATTTCCATCATGCCAAAGCCATCGGGGAAAAGATTTTTATTGGCGTCATTTTCTGTCATTAACCAACTTAATCCTTTCTTAATTGTTGGAAAATATTTTTCAAGAAACGCACGATCACCTGTCCATTGATAAACTTCCCAAATCAAGGAAGCAAACTGTGGAGTTTCATTGATGTTACCTTCATTGAATACCGCACCATTGGTGGACATCTCATGGAGTATTCTTCCATTGCCATTAATTACGTTCGACATACTATCCAGCAGCGCAATAGTTTTATACACAATCTCTTTCTGCCCAATAGCCATATAGCCTTTCAATGCATATTCACTATCAACACCAAACCACCATGGGTAATCGGGCATTCCTGCAGTAATGCCGGTACCAATTTCCGGAACGGATCTAACCAGCCAATCGCAATTATATTTTAACCACTCAAATGCCTGTTGCAAATGTTTATCCGGAATAGTGAGCTTGGATTGATTGGCAAGAGCAGCATATCGGGTTTGCTTTTTAGAAAAGTCAGAGACAAAATTTTTCTTGATGTCTTCGTAAGAAACTAATGCAGCTTGTTCACTCTTATACGATCCGGCTATTATAAAATTTATTACTTTATTGGTGTGTGCAGATATTGCGAACTCATAGGTGAGCGAACCAGACATTCCGTTGCCTGCATACGGATTAGATGCTGCGTTATGTTTGGCGGATTTTTCATCTGCTCCAAAAGCAACAAACCATGGATTGCTATTATCCTTCATCAACCATAAGTCTGAGTTGGTTTTGAACGTACCAGAATCTTTGCTGTCAACCATATTGGTTCGTTCGCCTAACCAGGTTGGCCTTAGGTCGGAGTGACCGTTGAAATGGAATTGAAAATTTTGATGTTGCTCTCCGGTGTTATTTAAAATGAATTGAACCAACAATCCTTCTTTATGATCAGGCACAAATTGCCACCGTTCGATGGAAAGATTTTTGTCTGCAATCCGGTAAAGGTGTTTGTTAGCAAACGGATAATTAACAAACGTATCGGCATGATTCAATTTGATCGTTCGGTCATCCCAGCTAAGATCAACTTCGAAGCCATCCATCAATTTTATCGGATGATTCCAGATGCCGCCCATTTCACCTTTGATATGCCAGCCCAGTTCGGGGAATGTTCCATCTTGATGCCCAACCATATAAACACGATCGCCTGCAGTTACATAGGGTGAGTTCAGGTAGCTACTTTTGCCGATAATGGAAGGTGTTTCCAGAGTAGTTTGATTGAAATCAATCTTAGTAAGGTTTGTGCAAGCACTAAAAATGATACACAAAATGATAGTGTAGAAACGTTTCATTTTCTCGATAGAAATTAAATTTTCGAAATGTTTACTTACTTAATTCTCGAATATCCGATATCTCTAGCACATTTTTAGAATATCCTTTTTGCACAGCGTTTATCATAGCCTGGCCAACTTGCTTAAGCGTAAGTGTTTTGCTGGAAAATAGAACGGTAAAGATTGGGATAAAAATTTTGTATATCGTCTTTATATTTTTTTGTCCTTTAAAGGGCTTCATAACTCCGGGACGGAAATTATATACTCCTTTGAAAGGAAGTTTCATTAAGTCGTTTTCAGTTTTACCCTTCACTCGTGCCCACATAAGTTTTCCTTTCTCTGAACTATCGGTGCTGGTTCCTGAAACATACGTAAACACCATGGTAGGATTAAGCTGAGCCAGCTTCGTTGCAAAAGCTATAGTTGTATCGTAGGTGATATGTGTGTATTGTGCTTCGTTTATGCCGACAGAACTTACACCTGCACAAAAGAAACATCCATCATAGCCAGATAATTGCTTTTCGTAATTTTCCAATTTTATAAAATCAGAAACAATCAACTCACTCAGCTTTTCATGTTTCCAATTTAACGGCTTTCGGTTTACAACAAGTACGTTTGTTACGATTGGATTTTCGAGGCATTCCAACATAACGCCTTCGCCTACCATGCCTGTTGCACCTGTAATGATTATTTTCATAGAAGTATAATTAAGGTTTTTGTATGGAACGTTGCTGGTTTATGATTATGAAATTTATAACTCATTTAAAAGTCTGGAGGAATGATGGACTCGAGCTACTCCAACGTGATCAACCTTCATTCGAAAATAGTTCTGTAGTTACCTTCAATTAATTCTCTTATGTCTTCTTTACCAAATTCAGGAACGATTCGTCCAGACTGGGGATAATTTTCAAGTTGGTCGACTCTATTGTTAAGTTTAGCTACAAATCTGTTCGCGTAAAACTTCGAATCTTTTGAGATTTACTCATGAATGGATTTTAAATCTTCTATAGCTAAATCCATCCAAACAACTTTTACCATTTCTTAACCGTATCTTTTACTTGTGCGTGGTCAACCGCCTTACCTTCATCGAATTGCTTAAGCCCTTGTTCTACTTTTTCCCTTTTCATCTTTCTAGTTTTCCTCAATTTATGTCTTTTTACTGGATAAATCCACTGTCCAATGTGGTGAGCGCCCCAGCCCACATTGGTGTTTTTTACCAACGTGCATTATGTTTTTTTGAAATTCTTATTTTACTGAAGCATCCAATTATTTGTTGTTGGCCTTACCTTCTATCCCTCACGCAATACAACCAAAGGCTCGGGGAATTGCAAGTTTTCCTTTTGTTGTTGCGGGACGCCTGACCCGCATCAGGTTAATGAAGTTGATTGGCAAATTGAGAAAGAAAATAGTTGGATTGTTGGTCAGCGACCAACAATAGCAAAAGCTTGCCCATAACGTTTAGCAGCTACAAGAAGTTGGCGATTTCCCTGCCTGACTGCCTCAAGCAGGCAGGGAAGCACAAAACTGTCTGCCACCACAACTCTCGTGTCGAAGGTTAAAGTTCATTTTCTAGTTGTCGTTCGTGTTGAATTAAATACTGTCTTGTTTCTGTGTCCCGTTCTGTTTCAAGTCGTTTTTGTATGTCGAGATATTTACGGCTTAAAAGTATAAACTTTTCCGTCACGATAAACTTGTCTAGCCACTCTGAAAAGTCAAGCAAATTTTCTTGTTTACTATTATAACAAAATTGATTGTCTGCGAAGTCTTGCGTTTGAAGATTTGAACCTTCCCATTTCTTAATTTTGGTCATTTGTCTGCCGAAAAAAATGTCGAATAAATATGTGTTACTACAAGATGTTTCAAATGCTTTTTTTTCTGCTTCTTTCAGCCTGCCAGTTTTGAAAAGTATAATTGTCCACTCGAATAAAAAGTCAGGATAACCGCTGTCGTTTGAAAAGGTTTTGTTGAACCAATTGAAGTAACGAAGTCCGCCAGTAAAGTCGTTAAGTTCTATGTAAAGTTGTGGTGGAAAGTAACGAAGTCCTTGTCCATCGTGATATTGTCCACCCCAACGTTTTTTGTCAGCCGAGAGTGCAGCTTTTACTTTTTTGATTTTATTTTTTATTCGCTCTTGTTGTTTCGGTGTCATTGATTACAAATTTTATTGGTCGTGTTAGTTGATTGTCTGCCCGTGATAAATCTTTTCTTTAAAAGTCAGCGTTGGATTGTCCACCGACAAAAGTAAGAATGAAGCACAAAACTTGAAATTTATTACAAAGTCAAGTCGAAGTCGAGTAGTGGCCAGTCCACCGATGACTTTACAAACTGTCGTGGTTGTGTGGTCGTCTAACATAGCCTATAACGTTTTGCAGCTACCCGAAGGTGGCGATTTAGAAGCACTTCACTGTCAACCAAGCACAAACTTTCATAGAAGCACAAAGCTTGATTTTAACCACTGAACCGCCACTTCTGGGTAGGTGCTGTTGCGTGCAGTTTACTATTTAACCTCATTATTGTTTTTTTTACGGAAAATGGTAATTGAAATACCGATTAGTAATGTCAAGGTTACCCAAATCCAAAAACGTTGTTGAGGTACATCTTTTTGCAAAATCAATATTGGCATAACGGGGATAAAAGCATTGGCGACACCATGAGTATAAAGTCCTGAAAATGGCCTATTACCTGAAATTTTTCGAATCCAGGAAAAAATGAAAGAATAGCCAACCATCAGGAGCGTAAAACCTCCGAAGTTCATATAGATTTGATTTGAACCTGTTATAAACCATAAAGGAAGATGCCAGCAAGCCCAAATGACTCCAAGTATTATATTTGCGTACCATATACCAAATTGTTTTTCAAGGATTGGAAGAGCATAACCCCGCCAGCCAAATTCTTCCTGACCTCCACCAAGAAAGATCATGATTAATAAATATGGAATGAAAACCCATATAGAAGGTAATAACATTTGTAGTCGTTTTTCACCAAATAATTCTGGGAGAAACCATGCTATAAATGTACTACCGCCTAAAATTACTAAAGGAAAAATATATGCTTTCCAACCTAAATGAAGATCAAGAAAAATCCTCAGATATTTAACTGAAGAACCTTTTCTGCCCTTGTCTTGATGCAGGACAAAAAGAGCACCTACTAGTGGTCCAAATGCCCCGATGGTAATTATTGGTAAAGTTAAGAAAGACAAAAGCTTATCTGTCATAGGAATGATTTTGAAACTAATCATGACAAAAGGAGTCCAAAGCACCCATGACCAAACAAATGTGACTAAAAAAAATCGGAGAGGGAAACGACCACTTTCATTCACACTTAAATTCATTTGTTATCGTGAAACATAAATCGTGATAAGATAGTCAAAGAAATTGCCCGTAACGGTTTACAGCTAGAAGAAGGTGGCGATTTTTACCATCCCGATAGCTATCGGGATTGATGCGGAGAACCAATGTTTGATTAGCCTCCGCCAGCTGGCGGACTGCGGAGCACTGAACCGCCACTTTTGCCAAACTGCTGTTATGGGTTGTAGCGGTACCCAGTTTTTCTGTCCGCGTCTGCATGCTAAATTTTAATATGGCTCCAGTTCTCTCCAGATTTAATTCGGTAAAGCTGCATTTCACTAATGCCAAATTGCTTTGCAATATTTTTCAATCGTGTTTTACGATTAGGGTCTGCAAGTTTCTTTTTAAGTAATATTACTCTTGTGGAAGTTAATTTATGTCCGTCTCGGTTTTTATTATGTTGAATAAGTTTTTTTCTTGCCTTCAACACTAATGGGCTCGTTCTATTGTGTTCCAACCATTCTTGTCTTGTTGCCCATTTTAAATTGTCCGTGGAATTGTTTTTGCGATACCTGTCTATATGAAGAACAAAAACATGATCCTCTGATTTTCTTTTAAGAAATTGCTCTGCAACGATTTTATGAATAAATATTTTTTTGTCTTTAGTTATGCCTTTCACTCTAATTTTAAATGCAAAAACTGGGTAGGCGTCAACTTTGCTTCCTTTTAAGAGTCGACCGTTTTCGATTTTGTCAATAAAGCTTAGTAGTCGACCGTAATTTGAAACAGCATAACGCAATTTAAGTGAATGGTGAACTTGGAATTCCTTCCATTTTTCAAGAGCAAAAGATTTAATCATAAACGTTTATCAATATTAAAGTTCAATTTTATTTATTTGCCGGGCGTCCCGCTGTTACCCATAATGGTAAGTATATGCGAAGTGCGACCGATAGGGAGCATTATCGCATATACATTTTTCTGCACTGGCTATTCTTCTTTTATCTCAAGCAATTTGTTTCCTATCATCATGTACCAATTTCCATTACTCATTGTTTGGCTATTCGAAAAATTGATTCTCAAATTGGTTGTAGTTTCATCTGCTTCTGTCCAATTCAACCCACCGTTATTTGTTGAAGCGATTAAATCATTTACTTGGTACACATCTGTTGGGCAACCACTCTTTTCCAGTAACATTAATCCCTTGTCAACCGAATCAAACCCAATCATTCTTGCACTTTCACTATAAATTGTTTCCCAAGTATCTCCCCCATTAATTGATTTAATAACCTCACTGGACATAACAACGATGATGTTATTTTTATCTATAATTTCTACATCCCAAATTGTTGAACTACTAATTTCTATTGTTTTCAGCAGATTTCCATTTGTATCGACTACTAAAATTTTTCCGTCTCTACCTGATATATAAATTTCATCTTCGAATATTTCATAGCTATAAGTAACCAAACTAAAACCTAATTTTGAAGAACTAAATAAAGTATCCCATGTTTCACCATTATCGGCAGATTTCATTAAAGTTGATTCGTTATCTAAATTTAAATTAGCATACAAATTTCCTTCGCTATCAAATTTCGGATGGTATAAAATCCCCTTTAACTCTTCAATTTCTATCTCTTCCCAATTTGAACCACCATTCACAGTTTTAAGAATTACACATTTATTTTGACAATTTGGTGGAGGACAACCAGTAACGTCATGAACTGTTATTATACCAAAATTCTCATCCTTAAAAATCATTCCTATTGGATGCTGGTCGATTCCAATATTCATGTCTGTCCATGTTTCACCTCCATCGATAGTTTTGAAAACCTCTACATAGCCTCCAATATTATTATTTAGCATGGCATATCCTGTTTGCTCATTGACAAATTGGAAGGATTGTACACTTCCATTAAAATCAATTTCACTTATTGAGATTATATCAAATCCGATTGGCGACATAATATCAGTTTTGTGTTCACAGACTTCACCAAATTGTTCAATCAATGTTTCATCCTTGTCACATGATACTACCATGATAATGACAAGAAGTATTAAAAATATCTTATTCATAACTTTTCGTTTTTTGCTTGTGCATAACGTTTTGGCGCTTGGCGAAGGGCGGGATTTTACCACCAAACTTTCTACGAAGCCGTAATGTTCAAATTTACGAAAAACTGTCATACTGAGCACGTCAGCCCCGCTTGCGCCAAACCGCTGTTATGGGCAGGCATTCTCTGTCACAACTTAAGAAGCAGGATAATAATAACGCAAATAACTACCGCTGCAAATAAGGTATATTTTTTCCAAGCTGAAATTTCACTTTTTAGTTCTTTGGTCTGTTGTTGTAAACTGTCTATTATATTTTGTGAATTTTCAAGCCTGATTTTATTTTCTGAATTAGTTTGATTTAGTGATACAGTTATTTCCTTTTGTTTAGAAGAGTCTTTCTTAAAAGTTTGAATACTCGTTGCTAACCTTCTATTTTCTTGTTCTAAATCATCAGCTTCCTTTTGAATCGTTGTTATTTTATCAAGTTTAGTCGCAAGTTCATTTGTTAATTCGATGATTCTTTTGTCTTTAGTATTTACGTTGCTTGTTAGTTGCTCAATGCTGATTTGTAGAAGCGAAATTTCTTTTTCGAGTTCTTTGTATTTTTCGCTTTTACTTTTTAATTGATTTAGTTTAAAAGACAAAAATCTTTTGAAATATGGTTTTGCCAAATCATTACGAAATTCAAATGCTTTTGTTAAATTCTCGAAAGCAGAACTAAATTCACTATTATCGAAATCTTTTAAACTTTCATTATAATAGTAGTTGGCTTGTCCGTTTGCCAATTCATCAGTTATTACTTGTTCATTGTTTGCTGTTTGTGATAAGCGAATTACTTCATCACGCACAATTATATCACTTGGCTTTATTGGGGTTCTTAGTTTAATTCCCTCAAATGTCTTACACCTACTTAAAGCAACGTAGGTGTGCCCAGCAGAAAAGGCACCATCTCCCATATCAATAATTACATTGTCAAATGTTAGCCCTTGGCTTTTATGAATTGTAATTGCCCAAGCAAGTTTGATAGGATATTGGGTAAACGTACCAATTACTTTTTCGACAATTTTTCCTGTAGTTTCATCTATCTCATATTTGATATTTTCCCAAGTTGCTTTATCAAGTTTGTAGGTATTTGCTATTCCATTTTTTGTGAGGGCTACTACTATTTTTTCTTCATTCAATTCTGTTACCTTTCCAATTGTTCCATTTACCCATCTACCACCCCTGTCATTTTTGACAAACATTACTTGAGCATTAATTTTCAAGTCAAGTATCTTATTTGTAGGTAATAAGTCATCATTAGTACTATTTTCCTTTCCAAATTTGCCTTCGATTAATCCTTCAAACGAATATTGTTGTCCTGGCAGTTGTTGTATTTTCCGAAAGTTTGTAGCATCGACAATATCTCTTTTTGTTGCTAATGTTATAAAGTTTTCATTCCCATTGGGTGAAAAATTTGGGGCATAGCTTTTATTTAATTCTTGTAAGTCTTGGACTTGAGCTTGTTTTGTACGAACCTTATTTAGAAGGGATATAAATTTTTCATCCTTTTGACGATATACCTTTTTTAGTTCAATGTTGAGAAAATTAACCTTTTGAAATGTCCTTGCACTAAAAAAATATGGGGAAGCGTAGAAGCTTTTTACAATATTCCATTCTTCTGGTTTAGCAATAGGTTCTAATTGAAAAGTGTCTCCTACAAATAGAACTTGCTTGCCTCCAAATGGTAAATTTCTCTTGCCTCCAAAATTTCTTAATCTAAAATCAATTGCATCAATTGTGTCTGCTCTTACCATTGAAATTTCATCAATAATTATTAAGTCAGCTTTCTCAATTATTTCTCTTTTTTCTTTACTGAAGTTGTAAAAATTTTGTTTTTGAGCGTCATTAAATAACTCCCAAGCAAAAGGCGTAAATGGTAGTTGAAAAAATGAGTTAATGGTCACTCCACCTGCATTAATTGCAGCAATACCTGTCGGGGCAACGATTATATGATTTTTGGTAGTATTTTTTGCAATGTAACGAAGGAAGGTAGATTTACCAGTTCCAGCTTTGCCTGTAAGATAAATTGAGCGATTGGAATACAGAATTAACTGCTCTGCAAACTTGAATTCTTTATTATCAAGGTCAAAATTTTCGGGAAACTCATTCATAATTAGGGTGTGTCAATATGCTTGCCTATAACGTTTTGCAGCTACAAGAAGTTGGCGATTTCCCTGCCTGACTGCCTCAAGCAGGCAGGGAAGCACAAAACTTTCTGCCACCACAAAACTTGTTACGAAGCACAAAGCTTCGTTTTACCACTGAACCGCCATTTTCTTGTAGGTGCTTTTATCGGTTGCTCTTCTTTCCGTCCAAAGATGTGTTGTGTCAAAAGTCTGCACAAACCTGTCCACGAAGCGATTTAAATTAGAAGCGATGTCCCTCCGAATTAGCATTGTGCGTTGGCAAAAAAAATTAAAACACCGAAGGGTGGGAAAAAAAATAATTTGAATTTCAGCTTGTTTGGAAGCACTAAATGCCTGAAAGCAATTGTCCCAAGATTTGTATCTATGAAATTCATCTGCTGTGACGACTGACAAATATTTTGTAATTATTTCCTGAATACTTGTTTTCATTGGTTACATATAAAAAGCATAAGATTCCTTTGGTTGTTCATTTTCGCCCATATACTTCATTATTTCACCAACTCGTCTAGCACAACCAATTGTAATGGGATATTTGTTGTCGAATTGGGTATTATTCCAATTCATTTTTGTCAAGCCAAGAACTTCTTTACAAACTGTCTTTACAGATGAAACACAACTGATTATTCTGATTTCCAAAGGTGCAGGAATATACATTCCCGGATATGTTTGATACTGATGTACTGAACCTCTCGTATAAAGTATGTGTCTTTGTTCTGTTAATGAAAATAATGATCCTCGAACTGGTGGATAAAGATTATTTCTAAAGAATCGTAAATCTGTTTCCATTACGGTTGCTATATCATATTCAGTTATTCCTAAATCTTGCAATGCTTGTGTAAAACCATGCAATTCGTCTTTGTAGTATTTTGAAGTTTTATGAAGAACTACACGGCCTGGTAATGTGCCTGTCACAAATCTGTATTTGGTTAGTGCTTCTTTCAAAAGGCTTAATGATTGCTCATACGATAGATGAGGCTTTTTATCGTCCTTATCTTCCATTACTGGCGTTCCTCGAAGTATTACACCTTTACCGTTCTCATTGAAAATTTGAGCTAAACTGGTTTGAATAGTTTTTTTGTCTCTGCTTTTATAGAAGCCAATACCTACAAAACAAACCTTTGGCTTGTTTTCGTCAACTTCTAGTTTCCAAGGAATGGTTTGAAGTCCTTTATAATAAAGTGCAGTACAAAAATTCCAAGCTTTTGTTGCAGCATCTTGTGATTTGTTGCTGTCGTGCAATACATATTCCCTTAACAACTGAATTGGAGTATTGTGTCTCATTGCTCGGGCTTTTAAAGCACGTCTAAAGTTTAATTCTAATTCGGGCTCTTCACTATCTTCTGCAACTTGCTCTACGGGTTCATTATCTTTATTTTCTTTTACAATTTTCCCTTCAAAGCTTTTGGGAATGATACAAATTATCACATCACAGTTTTTAATATCGGAAAGAAAACCAATGTTTTCGCCAAACAAGTCAACGGCATCAATGACTCTTTTATCTCTATTAGATTCTTTCAAAATCTTATTTATATCATTTGGAGAAAGAATTCGTTCATAATTTGAATCGTAAATTAATTTTGCACAAAATCCTTTATCCTGATTGAACCCTGAAAATGATTTAAATAGCCCTTTTTGTTTGCCTTTGGGGTTTGCAGGAATATAACTTTCAAATCGCTTTAACCAGCCTTTCAAATTCTCAACATCTTCTTCAATTCCGATGATGCCGAGCAATAATTGATTTTTCCTTGCTTCTATGACTGTGTCATAAACATTTAATTCTGCAATGCCTTCTCTTGGACAAATACTTTTGCCCTTGCCAAACAATAAAAAAGGTTCTTGTATATAGTCCGCTTTCATAGTCTAAATAAATCTACGTCTCCATCTTCGTCTCTTAGTTTTTTCTGTGCTCCAATTGCTTCTAAACTGTTCCAAACTGTATCAGGAACAATAGGGGCAAAGTCAAACTTTTCAATTTGTTCCAACTTTAAAAATGGATAATCTCTATATTCTGTGAACAATGATTCCGTTTGTGAAGGTTGGAGGTAACGAAGGATGAAATTAAAATGATTAAATACGTGCATATTCCGTTCAGTCTTTTTCAGCCACTGAATGTTTTTGAAAGCGTAATCGCAAACTCGCAAATCATTCCAAAGAAAAATCCATTCTGGCTTTAAAGAGATATACCAATCGTTATCAAAGTTTTCAAATCCTGTTCTAAAAGCATTACACCGTAAATTGAAAACTTTGGTTTTATCTTTTAAATCATACTTTATATCAACAACTTTTCTGGTAGCAGTTTTCTTTGTCTTCGTCCACGTATGCGACCTTGGTTGCCATCTGTCTAATTCATCTTTTTGAGATGGAAGAAAGGCAAATAATCTTTCCTCTTTAAACCATTTTATTTTTAGTTTGTGTAGTTTCGCTTCAAGGCATTTTTTCAAAAGATATTTAAATTGGGACAAATGGTCTGCTGATATATCATAAAACTCATCACAAGCAAAGGGCTCTGCTGTTCCTTTGTCAATGATTTTGGTTAAGCCTACCGAAGCATCTTGCAGGTTATGAAAGGTGATGATTTTTCCATCCCAAACTAACCAGTCGTGAGGGAATGAAATATCCTGCATATACAAAGCTGAAACAGCGTAATCGTGAAGGCTTGGTTTAAAGAAGGGTCTTTTTCTTTCTTTGTTGTATTGTTGAACAGCTTTCTTATCAATATCTAAATCGGCAATGTATATGTGGCTTGGAAATTGAATTTTTACAAGGTTGGAGTAAACAGCCTCTGTTCTATTGAAATATTCATTTTGCTTCTTATCAATTTCAGTTTTTAATGCTTGTTCCAGTTCCTTTTCCAATTCAAAAGCGTCTGAAACTGTTTTTCGGAAATAATGAAGCTCAACACGCCCTTCAAATTCTTTCTGTAAGGGCTCTTTTGTATAAAAAGTATTTATAAAGAGTATCGGTATGTTTTTACTTCTTGCCGTTTGATATTCTAGTTCAGTAATGGATTCTTTGTCTTCCGGTTGCCATCCGTAGCGACCACCTAAAATCAGTACATAAATGTCTGATTCCATTACTTTGCTTAAACAAGCTGTTAGAGAATCTGTGCTTTGAGCTTCCATTGTTTGTTCAGACATAACGGGAAAGCCGCCAACCTTTTCAACTGCTTTCAATGCAGCCTTTCGCTCATTGGGTAAATCTACAATGGTGCTACTGATGAAAATTTTAGGTTGGGTGATGAACATGTTTATTGAATTAGAGTAATTAGGGGTTGACTATTCTCTAATTGAATTACTTCATCCCAAAATCTATTCATTGTTACTTCTTCCTCATTTTCAATAAATTTGCACCACCTGTTTGAGAAAAATTTCATCAAACGCCAAGATGTATTACCACTCATTACCCAATTTACAGTTGCTATTGTCCCATCAGTTGATTTTTCATAGCAATGAATTTTAGGATTAGTAAGTATGTTGCCTTCAGTTGATTTAATCCACCTTAGATTCTCTTGAAGTTCTATTTTGTATTCCCAGATTTTTCCTACACCGTTGTCAAAGCGGAAACACAAGTTTTTACCTGCTTCAAGCAAAATAGTGAATTGAAAAGTTCCTAAATTCTCAACCAATTTTTTTGCCAAGTTGAGTTCTCTTTTGAAAATTGGCGTTCCGATATTATCGTGAGAGAAAGGATTGAAATACCAATCTTTTAAATTTTTTAAGTCGGTAAGTTCTGTTGCATCAATTCCGTTTTCATCGCAGTAGCTGATGAATCTTTCAATGTATTGATTCAGCGTTTTTAGTTTCTTGATTTCTGTACCTCCTGTTTCTGCATCAGGATATTCAGCATATTGTAGGTTTGATGGAAGCAATTCTTTTATTCGTTCTTCCAACGCTTTCCGCAAGTGATTAGCACACGAAGGATAATCATGTTTTGAATAATGATAGTTTGCTTTTTGAAGATAGTTCAATGAAGTGTACAGTAAAGGTGTGTTGAAAGTTAGACCCGCTCTTTGGTTTGCAAACATTTCAAAGTAACACCATTTGCCCGTTGATTTTGTTTCAAACCAATTCTTGGCAACGCTAAACCAAAACCTATCATAAGTGGAAATAAAAATTTGATAGTTGCGAAAGAATGGTGTCGCATCGGTTTGGATTACTCCCTTAACTTTTTGCAATTGTTCTACAATTGCATTGTCCTGTTCTGCATCTAAAATTTGCTCAATGACTGGCTTCTTAAAGTTCTTTAGGATTTCCAAAAGCGGAAGTCGGTTACTCATATCCAACCCAATGAATATGTCATCAAGGAAAAGAATTTTGAAATCAAAATTGTCCTGCGGTGTATTGATGAGTGAAGCCAAATAAATTGAAATTGCAAGCGAAGACAACCGGGCCTCATTCAAAACGGTCAGGTGATTTTCTTCGTCATTATCTATGCTCTCACCAAACAAAGTCACTTGTAAGTCAATTTCACAAATAGGATACTTACCCCATCTATCCATTCGTGGCGAATGGTATTTTTCAATTTCACTTCTACTTAAAATAAGTTGAACGTTAAAACCTTTTTCAAAATGTTTAAGTAGTGACGGCAGTAATAAATTGATACGGTGAATTTCATAAGACAAACCCTTTGTAAACTTTTCAAGATTTTCTTCTTTATACCATGCTCTCGGTGCAAATAAATTCTCCCATGACTTTTGAAAAGCTTGTTGTGTTGCGGAGTTCTTTTGCTTTGCTAAAATTACTTCAATGAGCAACTGTGCAAACTTCAAACGGAACTCTTCGCGGTTCTTTGGGTCTTCCATGAGATAAGTTCGCAACAACTCACGGTAAGAAAGAAAAGTGTTTAACAGGTTTGCTTGTGCAATGTAGTTTGTGCCTTGTGTATCATTATGCGGCACACCGAATGTTTTTACCTCATTATCATGCTCATCAGTGAAGGTTATTTTTACTGAAACTTCATTTGAAATTTCTGTTGATGTTTCTTCGGGTGTTCCTGCATTTTCAACTTCTGTTCGTGTCTCGGCAATTTTAATATGTCTTGCAGGTGTTGTTTCAACTGTATTATCTGAACTTGCAAAGAATTGTTTCAGTCCTTCATAAATGCTTGACTTTCCGCTTCCGTTTTCTCCATATAGCAAAACACTTTTTCCATTGGGAATAAGAATTTTGTTGTCCTCTCCGCTTTCATAAAACGCTTTGTAGTTTACAAACTCTATGGCTGAAATTCTTTTCATAGGATGTTGCTATTCATGATTAATTCAATTTGCGGAATAGACAACATTTTGAAAATTGATTGCTTCACTGTATGATGGTCTTGATTGATTGAAACATAAATTTTTCGCAATTGAACAATGGTTCTTTCAGCAGAATTCAAATTTGGCAATTGTGTAAGATATTCTGCAACGGAGAGTTTTGCATTTTTAAATTCATCTTCAAAATAGAACTCAAACACCAAAGCGTTTGTAACTTGTTCAAAGTAAATGAACATTAGTTGGTCGTTGCTTTCGGTTGATTTTTCTTTTTTAAAGGCAATCAGATAATCAACCATTTTCGCAAATGGGATTTCCTGTTCATCAGTTATTTGCTTGATGGGAATTTTGTCAAAAAAGACCTTTCTTAATTCCTTTGTGCCTCCCTGTAGTTCAGGGAAATTGTCGGAGAAGCAATACTTGAAAAGCTTAGAGTTTAAAAAACAAGTTAGATATTTAAGATTATTACCAGTTAAAATAAAACTTTTGTCATTTGAGTAAAAACAATCAGACTCATCATAAACAAAGGGCAAATACTTTGTCATGTTGGGATAAATGATTTTGGGTTGTTCAAAGTTTTTCCAATAGGAAATTTGATCTTGTGTTTCAAACCATTGATTTCCTGTTTTCTTTCTACCTTTTCCATTTTGTTCTAATCTATCTTTACCAACTGATAAAAGATATTTCTTAACTGCATTATACTTTTCAATATCGATATTTAAACTTGGAAATGTGCTAATCAACCAAAAGTTTCCATAATCAGGATGCCAAGCAGAAATATCTTTACCTCTCAAAACGGGCTTTAATATTTCAATGCTTTTAGGCTCGTCTTTGATTAATTTTTCTTTTACATCTTCTGGAATAATAAACGCTTCGTTAAGGCCCGTTTTAACTCCATAGTTTATTGTTGTCCATTTTCCAATTGGCACCCCTTGTTGCTCAATAAATTCCTTTATACCATAGATGTCTCTTTCGCCAACAACCCAAGCATTTTGGCTTAGCGATGAAAGAGAGTAGCCATTCTTTAATACATATTCTTGCAAGCTTTGGTCTTCAATGTTGAAGTCATTATTTATGCGAACTGCAAATGCATCTTTATTCTCGTGTCGTTTTGCTTTAGGCTTATTTTGAAGTATTAAAATATTTGTATCCACTGTTGCCGTTTCAAATACTTGTATATTCCCAAAGTCAATTAAAAGCAGCGGATGTGTTTTTTCTGCAAAGAATTGCCGAGTACTAGCACCATAATTTGCTCTCATCCATTTGTTAGATGTTATATAGCAAAGTATTCCTTTATCATTTAATAGTTGAACACCTCTTTCATAAAATAACGAATAAATGTCGCCTGTCCTTTCAAACGTATCATATTTGTATGTTTGGTAAAGTTTAGCCAGACTGCCACCATCTTTCTGTAGTTGCACATAAGGAGGGTTTCCAATCACAATATCAAATCCTTCTTTTACGCCAAACATCCACCAAGGGTCGAACCAAGAACAAGGTGCAGCTTCAAAATCAAAAGGATTGAACCCATAGAGTTTGGTATAGAAATCATAATTTTCCTTAGTTGTTAGTTCACGCAAACTCAATAAATCGTTTTGCACCCTTTTAAATTGCCGCTCTAAATTTATTTTGCTTTCACTGCTTACATTAAAAAAGTCGTGGCGTATTTTTTCTAATTCTTTTACTGCCAAACTTGCTTTCGCTTCCATATCTAAGCCATTAAGTTCACCTAATGGAACAAGTGTGTTGGCACAAATAATTTTAAAATCGAGGTTTGGTAATGGTTGTGGTTCTTGTTCATCAACCACCAAACTCAACCAAAAACGCAATCTGGCAATGTCCACAGCACCGCCATCAATGTCCACACCGTAAATGCTTTCTTCAATAATGTGTTTTTTAATATCAGCATCTGTTTTAGCTTTTTTAAAGCCTTTGAGTTCCTGCAAATAGATTTGTGCATTAAAAATTTCCTGCAATAATCCCATTGGGAAAGCACCCGAACCAATGGCAGGGTCACAAATTTTTACACTTTCTAAAGCATCAATTATTTTGTAGGCGTTTTTCTCGGCAAATGTTGTTTCGTCTTCGTTCAGTTCTTGTTGCTGAATTATTTTGTCAATTGTGGCTTTCGCCAAGTCCTCTGCATATTGTTTTTCATCTTGTGCAAACAAATAGGATTTCAAACTCTCCTTGCACATATAATGCACAATTTCCTTTGGCGTGTAAAATGCTCCTTTGTCTTTGTTGTCTTCCAGTAAGTTTTCAAAAATGTGTCCGAGCATTTCGGGGTCAACAGCAACTGTATGTTCATCTGGTGCATCTTCGTAAATGGTAAAGTTGTAGTTGTTAAATGTGTTAAACATTCTTTCAAAAACATCTTCGGGTAAATGTAATTTGTTGTATTTGCGGTCTTGCGTGTCGTCAAATAAACCACCGTTTAAATAAGGGAAGCGTTCGTCTCTTGCTTTATTTTCAGAATCTTCATTATTTAAGCGAGTAAAAAACAAAGGCACTAATTCACGGGCATAGAAATCATCTTTTTGTTTTGATTTTTTAAACAAGTCATACAAATAATCGGGATTTCCTTCACCCCATTTTTTGCCCTGTTTAACAGAAAGCCAACCTTTCTTTTGTATGAAATATAAGAATACAATTCTGCCCATCATTCGCTTAACAAAATCACGGGCTTGTTTTTCGTCTTTGCCAAATATTGCGGTAAGTTGCCAATTCGGTTCGCTAACTACTTGTTCGGCATATTTGCTTCCCTTTTTTTCAAAGCGCTTTCCAGTTAGGAATTGTACAAAGTCTTCGTAAGCGTTCTTGTAGTTTGCAAAAAATTCTTTGCTCAATTTTTCTACAGAGAAGGCGTCTTCAAAGTCATCTAATGAAAGCAAATCAAACAGATTGGCTTTTTGTTTTTCAATCAGTTTGTCAAAACGAATAGCAGCAGTTAGCGCTTTTTCACCTTTACCAAATAAGTAGGTGTATCGCTTTGGTGCAGTTTCTTTGTCCTCTATTTCGTTGGTATCCTTGTTCTTTATTTTTCTCTTACTGATGTAACTAAAACGCCATTTGTCGCCCTGCACAAACACGACCATTGCACCTGCAACTTGTTTGGTTAAGTCCTTAATCAAATTTCTAAGAGCAACACGGTTTCGGGTGATGTTTACTTTCTCATTCAGTTCAACTTCAAAAATTCCGATTTTGGTGTATTCGTTTATTTCATAATTACCCAAACTCAGGCATTGTTTGCTCAGGGTTTTATCTGATAGAGAAATAGTGCGGTCTTCTGCATTCAGTTTATTATTGGTAAACTGTGTTTGTAAAAAGCCTTTCCATACTTTTCTATCGTATGGACTTTCGAGTATTTGTCTTATTTCTTTTACTGTCATTAGTCAATTCTTTTAAGAAACAAAAGTTTCGGATATGATAATTTTTGGCTGCAAGGGTTCTAAATCCTTTTTGACTTCACGCTTTATTTTAGAAGTGTATTTTCTTGAAAGCTTTATCAATTCCATTTCCAATTTCATTGGATTAGTTTCGTTTCTTAGTTTATAAACTTCGTTTGTTAAGTTGGTGTATGTACCGTGTTTCAATAAAGGCAAAAGGTTTGTCCCTGCTTCAATGGCTTCGGGTGATGAAAGAATTTGGTTAGCTAACCAATTATTCAAATCATTCAATGCCTTGTTTGACCTTACGTCCAATTTATCTTCATTTCCACCAATAATTTCGGGAGTGGTTATGTCTCTTTCAAATTGTTCTAAGATGTGATTAATCTGTTTGTAATGCACGTCAGGCATTGGCAAAATACCTTCCTCTGATTTTGGTGCTTCAAATATTTTTACTGCTTTCTCAAATGGTAGTGCAAATGATTTGCCTTCTGAATGCAAATAGATATTTTTATAATCCCCATTTTTTACAAAGGCAATACTGATTTCTTTTTCAGTGGCTTTGCGAATGCACCGAACTTTTAAAGGCATTTTTCGGATTGCATTAAAGTGCTCTTCGTTTTGCTCTCTGTATTTACGCAACCATTCCAAATATTCTGTTCTAAGGTCTTTGTCTTCTTCCTTCTCTTCAAACATTCTAAATTGGTCAATAATTTCGTCCAGCGTATAGATTTTATTATCCTCTCCAAATGTGCTGTGGCTACTTTGTAGTTTTACCAATGACTTTTGACGAAGGTTAATTCTGTTGTCTCCGTGTTCAGAAGGGTAGAAGTTGTAATTATAAATGTAGTTTGCTTTTGAGCCAATACGGTTGATACGCCCTAACCTTTGAATTAATCTTGTTGGATTCCAAGGCGTGTCATAGTTCAGAATTACGTTTGCTCGGTGTAAGTTTATTCCTTCTGCCAATACATCGGTTGTTAGAATGATGTCGAAATCATTCCTAAAAGTGCCTTCGTAGTTGGCATCAAAGTTTTCTCTAATAGTTTCAAACTCCTTATTTCTGTTTTCAGAAGTGATGCTTAATACTTTGTAATTTGTTTCCTTTTTAAGTCGAGAAGTTAGATAATTCAATGTGTCAGCCGATTCGGTAAAGATTACCAATTTGCCAAACTCGTTTTTGTCTTTATTAAAATATTCGTTCTCTATCAATTGAATAAACACATTCCATTTCGGGTCGTTGTTTTCTTCAATGGCTTGCCATCTTTCATTTAAAGCATAAAGGTTTTCATAATCATTTCGCAAACCTTCGATAAATCCTTTTTTAAATTCTGACTGTTTGAATTTCTTGTTTTTGGGTTTGTCATCATCAATTTTCAGAATTTCAATTTCAATTTCTTCATCTGTATAACCTTTGTTTAGCAAGTCTGAAATGTCCAAATCAGGTGCAATAAACACACTATCTCTTTCATACATTTCAATCATCTGCTTGGTTGATGCAGTGATTTTGCTTAATGATTTTTTGAATGCGTAAAAGCTGCTTTCCAAACGTTTGATTAATTGTGTTTGCATAATGAAAGCCAATGAACGAGAAATCGTTTGCGCACTTTGGTATAAACCACCATTGGCTTCATCAGTCAAATATGCAATTGCTTGATAACGAAAAAAATCAATTTTGTTTTTGTCAATGATGCTGTTGGCAGTATCAAGAAACAAATTTGCTAAATCGTGAGGTAGTTGATATTCGTTTGCAAAAGGGTCGGCAACTTTAGGAAAAATAATTCCTTGCTCTATTAAGTCTTTTGCATAGCGTTCATTTTTCTTTAAGTCCGTTCTAGTTCTACGGATGGTAATATCTTTTACAACCTTATCTCTAATGTCTGTGAAAATGTTTTGAATTGCTTGCAAGTCAAGCGGTGTTTGCTGAATTAGTGTTTTATACCGAATGGTATGAGGATAGAAATACTTCTGTAAATTTGTTTCCGCCAAATTACTATTTCTAATATCTTGAAATAAAGAAATGAGGTAATAAATATCTTCAGGTTTGTTGTTTAAAGGAGTAGCTGAAATTAATACTACCTTTTTTTCAAAGCCTTCAATTCCACCAATATTTTCCCTTCCTGATTTGCATATTACCTGCAAATTCTCAAACTGCTGGCTTTTGTGATTTCTGAACTTGTGAGCTTCATCCACAAGAATTAAATCGTAACGTTCCTTGTCAGCATAGTTGTGGTCGCCTTCAACAATCTTATTCAAACTTCCATTTGCTATGAAATGGCATTTCTCGTCAATTCTAAATTCTTTGAAAGTGCTTTTCCAGTTTTTTTCAAGTGTTGGCGGATAAACAACAAGAATTTTGGTTTTCGGTCCATTATTGATAATGAACTTTTTTGCAAGTAAAGCAGCCATAACCGTTTTGCCTGTTCCAACAACGTCAGCCAAAAAGAAACCGTTGTGTTTTAAAAGTAATTCATAACCCTGATTAACTGCGTCAATTTGATAGCTTAGTTTTTTAAACTTCTTTAGCGGAATATCACTAATACTGTCCGGGTCGTATTCAATGTTTTTACCGAAAAATTCGATTAGGAATTTTACATACAATTCAAACGGTGTCGGATTTATTTCTAAATAAGTTTTCTTTATTAATGAAGGTGCATCAACTGGAAGTATGGATGTACTTTGTTGCCAAAGGTTTTCAAATTCATCATCAGCATATTTTACGTTTGCATAGTCGTTCAGTTGAATATTCATTTCGTAATTATGTTGAACATCTTCTAAGCCTAAACCTTGTGCTGAAAGATTAGATGAACCCATAATCACCATTCCGTTCGGATTGTGTTCGTTGAAGTTTGGCGAAAGGAAAATATAAAATTTAGAATGTAGTTTTTTTGAATTATGTGCTCTTATTTCTATTCGTCCGTCAGCAATGTCATCAATGAGTTGAATAATTCCTTCTTCAATGTCCTTTCCATATTTGGCATTGATGATGTCTTGCTGAATTGATTCAATGAAAGAATCTTTTGTGTCTTTAGCGTTTAGGTTAAATAATAGTCCTTGTTTTTGTGCTAATGCAATGAATGGGTCAACATTGATGCCTGCAATGATTTTTACTTTTAAGTTGTCAGGGAAATGTTTGCGAATTGCAAAATATCCTGATGCTCTAAAATAACCAATTACCGATTTAAAATATTCTATATTTTGCATATGCTCAAACACACCTACAAATTTTTTGTAGAGTGTATTCTCGCCTTGATTTGTAAAAAAGTTTGATGCCATTTATTTCCCTTTTTTAATTTTCTTAGAAACTGATTTCAATGCTTCGTCCGCCATTGGTTGACCTTCAATAACATTATAGAGTTGGTCTGACAACCAAAGCGTTTGAAGTTCTTCTTTGTCAGCTTTAAGAATGTCAGCCAAGATTGCAATTTGCTCTTGCTTTATTGGTCGGTCGCCTCGTTCCATTTTGCTAATGATTGAAGTGTCAACATCAAGTTTAGAAGCAACCTGTCTTAACAACAGATTTTGTTTAGTTCTCAGCTCTCTTATTTTATCTCCTAATTGTGTCGCCATTGTAAATTTATTGTCTTGACAAATATTGGCAAATATAACAGAATAAATGATACTGTTTCCTGTGCGGTGGGAAAAATTTGGCTCTTTTGGTTTTGCGAAGGGTTGGCTTGTGTGTCGGGCAAAACCAAATGTGCCAAATGCGGGTTGGCTAAAATTGTTTTTAAAAAAGTGCGGTGGGAAAAAAAATAAAAAACATTGGGTCGGCTGGAGTGTCGGCTTACCCGTTTTAGAGTTGAAATATGGTCTGTATGTTGTCCACTTGTCAAGATGGTTTGTCTATGCGATAAAGTTTAAATTCTGGTTGGTCAGTTGTCGTTTGCACGGTCGTCCTACAATTGGCTATAACGGTTTGGCGCTTGGCGAAGAAGCGGATTTCGAAGCACTAAACTGTCTGCCAGCACTGAACTTGATACGAAGGAAGAAGCTCCATTTAAGCACTGAACCCGCTTTTTTGCCAAACGCCTCTTATGCCTTCGTTGTTTTTCTTCTGGCGTGGTTCGTCTGTCCATTGTCGGTCTGTCGTGGTGCGTTGGCTTGCAAGCTCTTTTTATTTTTTTCTACGGTGGCTTTAGCGTTGGCGAAAAAATAAAATGTGCTTGCAAATGCGTTGGCTCCTATTCATTGATTACATTTCTAAAGTAGCCATAATTTCTGTCGATTAATAATTTTCTGTCCAAATACAAGTTTGAAAGTTCACAAGATGTTTCAGGTGTCAATGAGCAAGAATGGCAAGCGGATAAGTTTAATTGTCCAACACCTTGACCTGTTGAATCTAAACAAATTGGGTCGGAAGAACAGTCAGTAGCCCGAAATATAGCACTTTCAATTATCTTGCTCAAGTTTGTTAGGTCGTTGCACAAGTTTGAAAGACCACCCAAATAACCGTCTGTACCGTCAAATGCAGATATTGAAAGTCCGTGCATATTTTCACTTACAAAAAGTCTTTCTTGCAGTGAAGATGTTGGATAACCACTTACATATTCTAACTCACGCATGATTAAATGTGAAACAGTATGAATTAAAATCTTTCTTGGAGTTAAAGTTTCAGCAATAATTTTATGAGATTTCCAATCAGCACTTGAAGCGTTCAATTTTATAATTTCTGTTCTTAAAATAACTTCTTCTTGCATTTCCCATTGAGAAAGAAGCTCATTGTCTAAAACAAATAAAATGCCTTCGCCATAACTTTCAATTGCTGGAAGAGTTTTTGTGTCAAAATTGTTTTTTGAAACGGATTGTCTTTTTACATTGTATTCATAATTGTTTTGGTCTTGCAAAATAGAATCAACATCAATAGGCTCGTTTCTTGTGAATGAGGTTTGAACACTAATTCTCTTTAGCTTGTCAATTTTAATAAGTTTAGAGAACCCAAATATTTGGTCTTCGCAATTTATTACTCTAAATTTAATTTGTTTGTCATCGGGCTGCTCTTTATTCAAAAAATACTCGTATTCTGTTTGCCTGTAAACATTGTCAGGTATATACTTTATATCGCCTGTTTCTAAATATTGCTCAACTAACTCTTTTGAGATTTGTTTCATATCACAAATTAATTCAGCAATCTGCTCATTAGAGTATTTTTGTTTAGAAACTAAATTGTCGATTTCAATTCTATTTTCACTGGAAATGTTTATCTGCAAATCCGGAATAAATAAACTACTCAATGTATTTGCATAATATACGCTATTGCTTGTTTTAACTTTTACAGAAGTGGTTTGCTCACAAGGCTCATCTGAAAATCTGCCAATTGTTTGTCCAAGCCAATATTTCTTGCCTAAACATTTTTGCTCGTAGTTGAAAATACCTTTTAGGTTTGCCTTTTTCTTGCAATTTTCACAATCAATCCAAATACCTGATAGTTCTGTATTTTCTCTACTTATCTTATATTTCAATGATTGATTTTCACAACATCTTTTTGTAAAATCTAATTGTGGACCATTTGACTTAGTTTCAGTTTCCTCATTATTATCTTCAATATTGGTTTTGTCATTTGGCAAACGATTATTCCAATATGCCCAAGGTAAATCGTGAATATGTCCATCTGCACAGGTAGAAACAAATCGTATCTGCTCTAAATGGCTTTCCTTACAATCCTTGTTTGTGCATTTTGGTGGGTCGAAAAAATCAAGTTTTTTCCCTGCACTTTGCCAACGCTTTTTCCATTCGTCATAATCGGCAAATTTGTAACAATAAGGGCAGTAAAACCATTTTGGGAAATAATTTGCTTTAGGTTGTACTGTGGGAGGGTTATTTAGCCTATAGGATTTGTACGCTGGAATAGAAACTAAGTGTTTCAAATTCGGGAATCGAATTTTTAACCTTTGTAGTAATCTATCATCTTTTAAAATGAATTTTGATAAGGCTTCATTCAAATTTGAATATCCCCAATTATCAAAGGTTTCTATAATTATGGAGCAATCTGTTGTTTCTATAATAGAGCCAACTCCACCATAATTTGATATATGTTTACTTCTACTGTGTTGTAATTTAAGAAATGGCATGGCTTAGTATTGTTTAATTAAAATTTCAGAATTTGGCTCTACACTTCTCATAGATTGCATTGCAACCAAAACATCTGAGTCATTTATTTTTTCTTGTAATGGCGTAACCAATGATTCTTTTTTATGGTCTTTCCAATAATATTTTAAATCATTTTGCGATTCAACTTTGTATCGCCAACTTTTTAGTATTTCATCAATTTTTTCATTGATTAGTTCCAAATCTTGTTCAGCAAACTTGTGTGCTGAAAAAATCTTTTTAAGATTAGTCTTTAATTCCTTTTTTACATCGTCATTAATTAAAGCGTTAGCCATATTATTAGCGGTGTATTGAGTTGTATGGCGGAAATAGGCAAGTATCATTGTAAACAACATTTTATCCAAAGCATTTTCAGCAAATGGTGTTACACTTAAAGGTTCAACTTGCTTGTAAAAGGTTTTATGAAACTGAACAAAATCTTCATAGAATGAAATATCTCTTGTGTTGAATGGGTCGTAAAGTGTAAATACAACTCCTTCGTATTTTCTTGCCACACGACTACTTGCCTGTATATATTCTGCTGTATTTGGTGGCATACCGTTCATAAGCATTACACCCAAACGGCTTACATCAAGCCCAACACTTATCATATTTGTTGCCAAAACAATGTCATAAGATTTGTGTTTTTCAAGACTTCCGTCAAATTGAGTATCCAATTTGTCAAGGTTCTTTTTTATTTTTTCATTGGGTATTCTGCTTGTCAATTCGACATTTCGATAAGAAAGTTTTTGGTAATTATTTGCAAGCAAATAGTTGTCATTCAAATATCTTACTTGTAATTGTTTTACAGTAGGCTTTAGTTCTGAATTTATTTTGTTGGCAAATCTGCCAATTTCTTTTAAACTTTTGAAGTAGGAAAGTATTGTCCAGAAATTATCAGCATCTTCTTTGTTCGTAGATTGTTGC
>Ga0163149_10001703_pt1 | contig 27834 bp, 22 predicted proteins | sample OliLakLV19MP5G1_FD_148604 | JGI IMG/M metagenome (GOLD analysis project Ga0163149, IMG submission 148604) | Freshwater microbial mat bacterial communities from Lake Vanda, McMurdo Dry Valleys, Antarctica - Oligotrophic Lake LV.19.MP5.G1 | ecosystem: Environmental > Aquatic > Freshwater > Lake >... | reverse complement strand
TTCATCACTCGGGCCGAGGCTTCCTGCCAGGTCTGCTACACGTACACCGTGAACACCCTGCCGGTGTTCACCGAGCCGACGTGCGGCGCGACGTACATGGCCAGCGCGGGCGTGCCGTTCTCGATCAACATCTGCGCCGCCGATGCCGAGTCGATCGTGACGCTCACGTCGGGCCCTCTGCCCGCCGGCGCGGTTTTGAACCAGCCGTTGCCCGCCATGGGCAACCCGGTCTGCACGACCCTGACCTGGACGCCGACCCTGGCTGACGTCGGAACCACGCAGTTCTGCTTCACCGCGGTGGACGCCAACCAGCGCACGGCAGCCTGCTGCTTCAACGTCATGGTCGCGGAGTGCTACCAGTTCATCGGCCGCGGTGGCGGCAACGCTGGCCTCACGCTCGGCAACCTGTTCTGGCAGTCCCAGCTCGGGAGCATCCGGAACACGTTCCCGGTCACGATGACGGATCGTCCGAACCTGCGCGTTCCGCTGCTCACGACCGGCCAGATCAACTTCTCGATGCAGACCCTCATGTACAACCCGCAAGCGTTCCCGCAGAACCCCGACCAGTGGTCGCAGCGTCTGCGCCTGACCGTCCTGCCGGGCGGCTTGGTCCAGGGCGAACTGCACGGGAGCCTGAACGGAATCCACCAGTCCCTGGCGACGTTCACGGATCCGAACGGTGATCTCTACATGACCTTCCCCTTCGGGATCGACGGCATGTGAGCCGGTTCGCGGATCCTCGTCTCGAGGTCCCGCGCCCCGATCGGTGAGAACGAAAGAGCGGCCTCGCCACACGGCGAGGCCGCTCTGTTTTTCTTTTTGAGGCGATTCGGGGCGCGCGGGGTGTCGAGGTCTGGCACGGCCAGCTATGTTCATTCGGACTAGGCCATCCCGCAGGCCTGCCGGACTCGAGTCTCGCCAACCGGGCCATTGGGAACCGCCTCATGATGCTGCGTAGCACGACCCTGTTCGGTCTTGTCGTTCTCACTTCCCTCCTCGCTCCGGCCCTCGCCGCACAGACGGCGATCTCTCACTCCGCCCAGGCGGTGACCCACCTCAGTGGCGCAGCCGCTGCCGGCCAGGCAATTCGCAATTCCTACGACGTGGTCGATGGTCGCCGCTCCGGCATCACCGAAGAGCGCGGTCCGCTCACGACTGCTCCCTCGAGCATCGGACTCAACAGCCCGGGAGGCCTCTGGTCCTACGCCGACAACGGCGAGGGTTGGGTCGGTCGCGCGGTCGCGCTCGGCGCCGGCGGCACGCAGGTCTTCACGGAGTTCGATACGGCGGCGGACCGTGCATCGCTCATCTCGGGCTTCGACGCGACCCCCGTGGTTCCGGTGTGGGCGAATCCCGTCGCATCCGCGAGCACGAACGTGCGCGTCCAGGCCGCCGACGCCACGGGATCCTTCGTCTCCTGCCGACAGATCCCGGTGTCGATCAACGGTCCCCGGAACATCGTCGTGAGCGCGTACGAGTCGTCGTCTCCGAATCCGCGCTTCACGTGGACGTTCCCGACGACGACCTACGGCGCTTCCCGCGCGATGATCTCGTCCGACGGCAACCGCATCGTCGCGGCGATGTTGGTCCCTACCACGGGCCAGATCCACGTCGCCATTTTCGACAACGGCTCGACGGTGCCGACCGCTTACTTCACGCATTTCGTGGGCATCCAGCTCCAGGCGATCACGATGGCGGAGGATGGGCACGTCCTCTACGCGGCCACGACGAGCGGCGGCTACCTCTTCGATTTGGACACGCGCACGCTGATCCAGGGGTTCTCCCTGATGCAGTCGTTCGCTGCGCAGGACATCTCGGGCGACGGCAAGATCCTGGCGATCGGCTACTTCAACGGCGTCGATGTGTGGGAGCGCCAAGTCGCCGGTAACTACCTGCGCACGTGGCAGGGCTCGTGGCCCGGCTCGATCGTGTGTCAGCAACTCGACGTGTCCGAGGACGGGTCGACTCTCGTGCTCGGCTTCGGCTACTTCGACCAGAACTTGCGCGTGCGGATCGAGGCGATCGACCTGCGTACGAAGCAGACGACCATGGTCGAGGAAGTCGGGGGCACAGGCAGCCTTCAGAACATCGTCGCGAAGGTGTCGAGTTCGGCCGACGGTAGGCGCTTCGCGGTCGGGCTGTGGGGCGATGAAGGCAATCTCGTGCCGGAACTACGCATCTATCGCCGCAATCAGAACACGCCGATCATGACCTACAACTACGGCGGTTCCGTCTACGACCTGGCGATGAGCCCCGACGGCGCGCGCGTCGTGGTCGGCACCAAGGCCGTGCACGCCAACCTTCTCGCCGGCGGTGGGACGGTCGACCTCTACTCGAGCAGCGACGAGGACTTCGTCGCGGTCGGGACGCCCAGCATCGGACGCAAGGTGGACTTCGAGTTCTGGGGTGCGCCCAATTCGCCGGCGCGATTGCTCCTCGCCCCGAGCCCGGCGCTATCACCGACCACGTTCGGGGCGATGGGCGTGCTGCACCTGAACCGCACCCAGCTCTCCATCCTGCCCATGTCACGCACGAACTCGGCTGGGCACGCTCGCGGCGAGTACCAACTGCCCCCGGATCCGGCCCTCATCGGGAGGACGCTGTGGTTCCAAGGGCTGACGACGTCTCCTCGTCGCTTCAGCCTCGACTTCGTCCAGTTGACCATCCTGCCCTGACGGCTCGACAGCCGGAGTTCGTCACAGAGAATCAGCGCGCCGTCACGGCCACGGTTTGCCGTTCCGACGCGCTGCCGTCCCGTCTGGACGGATGGGGCGCGAAGTAGGATCCGATGGCGAGGCCGTCGATGTTCCCGAGGAGGAATGCGCGAACTGCGTCGCTCGGCGAGCAGACGATCGGCTCCTCGTGCATGTTGAAGCTCGTGTTGATGAGGCACGGGATGCCGCTCAACTTCTCGTAAGCCGAGAGCAGGTCCCAATAGCCCGGGTTGACTTCGCGCCTCACGAGCTGCGGCCTCGCCGTTCCGTCGACGTGCACGGCGGCCGGGCAATTCTGACGCATCCACGGGGTGCAGTCGAAAGTGACCGTCATGAACTCGGCGGTGTGTTCGGCGCCGGCGAGGTTCGAGTAGCAACGCTCGCGCGCTTCCCACAGCGTCACCGGCGCGAACGGCATGAACTCCGTGCGGCCGAGTCGCTTGTTGAGCCACTGGTTCACGTCCGGTTCGCGGGCGTGATAGAGGATCGATCGATTGCCGAGCGCGCGCGGGCCGTACTCCATGCGTCCGTCGAAGCGACCGATGACTTCGCCGCCGTGGATCCGGCGCGCGATCTCTCCCGCGAGGTCGGTCGGCCGGTCGTACGCGAGCCCGTTCTTGTCGAGCTCGGCGCGGATCTCGGCTTCGGAGTACGCCGGGCCCCAGTACACGTCGCGAATGGACGGGCGCACGCCCCCCGGCCACGACTGCATCAGCGCGAGACCGGTCCCGCACCCGCCGTCGCCCATGTTCGGGTAGACGAACGTCTCCGCGACCTCGTCGATCTCGTGGATGCGTTGGTTCATCTTCACGTTCGCGGTGACGCCGCCGGAGAGGACGACGTTGCCGCAACCGGTTTCACGCACCCAGTGGCGCACGAGATCCGTGGCGACGACCTCGAGGACGTGCTGATACGCCGCCGCGACGTCGATCATCGGGAAGCGCGCGGCGAGGTGCCGCGAGAAGTGCACGTTCAGGTTCTCGATGAGGCGGAAATCGCCAGGCGTGCGCACGATTCGCGCTAGCAGCACGTCCGCCAGCACGCGCGGATCGCCGTAAGCCGCCAGCCCGACGATCTTGCCCGCGTGACGATCGGGATGGAACCCGAGCGAGCTCGTGACCATCTCGTAGAAAGTGCCCAGCGAGTGCGGGAACTTCAGGTTGTGCAGGCGGCGGATGCGACCGCCTTCGCCGATCGAGACGGAGCCCGCGAGCCCCGACCCGTATCCGTCGATCGTGACGATCAACGCGCGATCGAAGCCGCTGGTGAGGTACGCGTTCGCGGCGTGCGAGAGGTGGTGCTCGGAACGCTTCAGTTTCCAAAGCAATCCGAGACCGCGCAGTCCCTCCTCGAGTTCAGCGTGCCACTTCTCGTGGTCCTCGCACGCGCGCGCCGCCCAATCGCGTGCGAGACGCATCGCGACAGCGCGCGAGATCGTGGGCTCGGCTCCGGCGTAGCGATAGAAGAGTTCCTTCGCCGCGCCCTTGCGCTTGCGTTGATTCGGAGTCGAGAGCCCATGAACCGGCGACGTGCGTTCGGGGATGCGACCCTCGGCTTCGTCGAGCAGTCGTTGGAGGCCGACCTCGTCGTAGTGATCCTGATCGCGTTCCTCGGCTGCTATCGCGTCGAGGATGAGTTCGGACTCCTTCTGCCAGTCGAGAAACGGGTACGCGACGACGTCGATATCGCGCGGATCCGTGCCGGTGGCGTTCAACGCCGCTTGTATCGCGCGATGGGGGAACCCGGCGTGTTGTTTGACGCGGCTGAAGCGCTCTTCGCCGGCTGCGAAGAGGACGCGACCGTCCTCGACGAGGGACGCGTTGCAGTCCTTGTCGAGAGGCGAGATACCGAGAATCTTCACGCGGGATGCTTGCTGGTGTTCGACCGGACTTGGCGCAGGAGCTCGGACGCGGTCGTGGGTGCGCCGCCGAACCCTGATCTGAAATACCGAAAGTAGTCTCGGCACACAGCCAGCAAGGAATGGAGTTCCGTTTCGTCGCGCACATACGGCGTGTGGCCGGGCTCCACGGAGGGGCTGTGGATGCTGAACGAGAAAACACGCGTTCCGCGGGCGAACAGCCCGCGGGTGAGACGCTCGAGATCGGATATCGCGAAGCCTTCGGGCGTGAGCGAGAGACGTTCGACCGCGCCGAGTCGCGCGAGGACACCGCCGAGCTTCACGGCGCGCCCGACTGCACCGCGCGCGACCTCGTCCAGTTTGCGCGACGACCCGCCGCCCCATCCGACGAACGCACCGGTGTTCGGGATCGAGAGCACGCGGCCCTCGTCGCCGATCCAGTGCGGATCGACGGGCGCGCGCGACCAATCCGGACCACCGTCCTCGCCGTAGTCGAACGGAGGCGCGGGGGAGAGATCGATCTCGAATCCGAGCTCTGTCAGGATCGAGGCGGTGTTCGCGCCGAATCCGTGGCGCCCCGACTTGTAGATGCGCGTGCGAATGCCGAACGAGTGCTCGATCGCGTCGCTCAAGCGCACGAGCTTCTCACGCTCGAGCGCGCGCGGGAGGTTGCCCGGATAGCTGTTCCACGAGTTCACTTCCTCGTCGAACGGCGGCGAGACCCACGGATGCAGGTGTGCGCCGATCTCGCAACCGCCGCGACCGTGGATCGCGCGCAAGGCCGCGACCGATTCCTCGCCCGTGGCGATCGGGTGGTCGATGACGTAGACGGGTCGGATGCCGGCCTCGTCGCACACGGACTGGAATCGTTCGATCTCGCGCATGTGCGAGACGTCGCGCTCGTCGCGGTCGAAGGGCTTCGTCCAATCGAACTGCTCCTCGGTGTCGACGACGACGAGCAGCTGCGGCTGCGCGAAGATCTCGGGCGGCACGATCCGAGCCGGGCCCGTCCACGCCCACCGACTCCGTTGTTCGTTGCTGCCGCCACCCACGCTCATGCGGATGCTAATCGACGCCGGAGCGGTCGAGACTCGACAAGAGCGGGGACTCTGGGAGATGCTCCCGCTTCCACATGAAGACTTTCCTACTCGTCGTGCGCGATCGACCCGAGGACTTCGCCGGCTTGGATGCGGAGGCCATGGCTGCGATCGTCGCCCGATACAGCGCGTGGGCCGCCGGTTTGGCCGAGAAAGGCCGGCTCGCGGGCGGGCAGAAGCTCACGGACACCGGCGGACGCGTGGTTCGCGGGAACGGTGGACGCATCACGATCGCCGACGGGCCGTTCGCGGAGTCGCGCGAGGTGATCGGCGGCTACTTCATGCTGCTCGCGGAGGACGAGGCCGAGGCGATGCAGCTCATCGTGGATCATCCGCACCTCGCGACGCGCGGCTCGCTCGAGTTGCGCGAGGTCGACACGTCCGTCGAATCGCCTTGAGCACGGAGGAAGCACGCCGCGCGCGCTTCGACGCGTTGGCGCGCAGCACGACGGGTCGGTTGGTCGCCGGGCTTTCACGACGCCTCGGAGCGCGGCACCTCGGCCTGGCGGAGGACGCGGTTCACGAAGCCTTCCTCAGCGCTTGGGAGCGGTGGGCGGAGGAAGGCGAACCCGCTGGACCCGAAGCGTGGCTCGCGCGCACGGCGCGGCGGCGTGCGCTCGATGTGTTGCGACGAGATCGCGTGGACGACGCGCTGGCGGATGTCCTCGATCGATCGGCGGCACCGCTCGAGAGCGGCCGCGACATCGACGCGGAGCACGAGGAACTCGGCCTCTTTTTCGCGATCGCGCATCCGACGCTTGCGCCCGAAGCGCGCGTGGCGCTCGCGCTGCACGCCTTGTGCGGCTTGTCGGTCCCCGCGATCGCGCGCGCGGTGCTCGCGAGCGAGGACGCGGTCGCTCAGCGCTTGGTGCGCGCGCGACGGCGCATCGAGGAAGCGGGCATCGACCTCGAGCTTCCGCCGGATCACGAACTCGCGCGCCGCATCCCGAGCGTGCTCGACACGCTCGAACTCCTGTTCCTCGAAGGCTACGCCGCGCACGTCGGTGCGGTACGGAGTCAGACTCCACTCCGCCGTTCTCGCTGCATGGGGCCGGCTCGACGCTGCCGGTCAGGCCCTGCGGTACGGAGTCAGACTCCACTCCGCCGTTCTCGCTGCATGGGGCCGGCTCGACGCTGCCGGTCAGGCCCTGCGCGCGCTGCGAGAACGGCGGCGTTGAGCCTGACTCGGTACTCGCGCGCCGCGAGAACGGCGGAGAAGAGCCTGACTCCGTACCCTGACTCCGTACCCCGCGCGCCGCGAGAACGGCGGAGAAGAGCCTGACTCCGCGGTACGGAGTCAGACTCCACTCCGCCGTTCTCGCTGCATGGGGCCGGCTCGACGCTGCCGGTCAGGCCTTGCGCGCGCTGCGAGAACGGCGGCGTTGAGCCTGACTCGGTACTCGCGCGCCGCGAGAACGGCGGAGAAGAGCCTGACTCCGTACCCTGACCCCGTACCCAGTGCTCGCGAGGACGGCGGAGTGCGGTACGGAGTCAGACTCCACTCCGCCGTTCTCGCTGCATGGGGCCGGCTCGACGTTGCCGGTCATGCGGTACGGAGTCAGACTCCACTCCGCCGTTCTCGCTGCATGGGGCCGGCTCGACGTTGCCGGTCAGGCCCTGCGCGCGCTGCGAGAACGGCGGCGTTGAGCCTGACTCGGTACCGGTACTCGCGCGCCGCGAGAACGGCGGAGAAGAGCCTGACTCCGTACCCTGACTCCGTACCCCAGTGCTCGCGAGGACGGCGGAGTGGAGTCTGACTCCGCACGGTCAGCGCTTCAGCAGCTCGGCGTCCGAGGCCGCGGTACGGAGTCAGACTCCACTCCGCCGTTCTCGCTGCATGGGGCCGGCTCGACGCTGCCGGTCAGGCCCTGCGCGCGCTGCGAGAACGGCGGCGTTGAGCCTGACTCGGTACTCGCGCGCCGCGAGAACGGCGGAGAAGAGCCTGACTCCGTACCCCGCGCGCCGCGAGAACGGCGGAGAAGAGCCTGACTCCGTACCCCACCGTACCCCAGTGCTCGCGAGGACGGCGGAGTGGAGTCTGACTCCGCACGGTCAGCGCTTCAGCAGCTCGGCGTCCGAGGCCGAGTGATCAACGCAATCCACGCAGTTCATCGCGGCGACCACGAGCTTCCACGCGTCGATCGCCGAGCGGTAGTGCGCGAACTCCGGGTCCGTCATGCCCGACACGATCACGCTGTCGTCGTCTGTGAAAGACAATGGTGTACGGAGTCAGGCTCCCCTCCGCCGTTCTGGTCCTCGCGGCCTGCTCCTCGACCTCGAAGGGGGAGGCGAACGCCAAGCCGGCCGCGGAGCCCGCGCCGACGCTCACACGTGTCGGATCGGTCGACTTCTACGCCGACACGTCGATCGTGGCCTTCCCCGTGAGCGACTTGGCGACGTCGAAAGCCTGGTACGCGCGCGTTCTCGGCTCGAAAGTCGTCTACGACCTGCCCGAGCAACGCTGGTGCGAAGTGACGACGCCCGCGAAGGGCACGCTGCTCGGCCTGCACGAGCAATCGGGCGCGAGCGTGGGCCCGGCGAACGCGCTCGGCATGGGCGTGACGGACATGGCCGCCGCGCGCGCACACCTCGTCGCACTCGGCGTGCGCCTCGAGAACGACGTGATCGAGATCCCCGGCGTCGTGAAGCTGCTCTACTTCCTCGACCCGGACGGGAACCGGATGTGGTTCTACGCGCCGGCCGGGTGAGCGCGATTCAGTGTGCGAGCCACTCCGCGTCGAGCCCGCGGAAGTCGGCGCAGTCCGGGCGCTGCATCGCTTCCCATACGAGCGTCCAGGCGCGGATGCCGGAGCGGTAGGCCGCACGCTCGGCTTCGGACGAGGTGTCCAACGGGGCATAACCGAGATCCCCGAAGGCGACCGAGCGACCATCGAGCGACGTGACGAGCGTCCGGCGCAATGCCGGTCGGTACGAGTCCAAGTCGATCTCGCGGCCGGGCTTCAGCAGCGCGAGCCCGGCGCGCATGCGCGACCAGGCGTCCGCCTCTAGTCGGAACGGCTCGACGATCTCCGCGGCGAGCAATCCCGTCGTCAACCGCGCCTCGCCGCTCGGGAGGATCCGCAGTCGAACGGGCGTCCATGGACCTTGGTCGCGTCGCTGACCTCGGCGTGCACCGCGAGCAGATCGGGATCGAACCGCCCGGTACGGCGGTACGGAGTCAGACTCCACTCCGCCGTTCTCGCTGCATGGGGCCCGGCTCGACGATGCCGGTCGGGCCCTGTGCGCGCTGCGAGAACGGCGGCGTCGAGCCTGACTCGGTACTCCCGGTACTCCGGTACTTGCGCGCCGCGAGAACGGCGGAGAAGAGCCTGACTCCGTACCCCCGTACCCCGGATTGCGACCGGCGTGGTTGCTTCCGCCGATCGCGGCGAAGAAGTCGACGACGAGTCGGACTGCACGGCCGAAGAGGCGCGCGAGCTGAACACGGGGGCTCGGGAGCGGAACTCGTCGCACGTGCCGCGCACTGCGGCGGTTCAGTCGGCGAGGAAGCTCGCGTCGAGCGCGCGGTGATCGACGCATTCCGCGCAGTCGATCGCGCTGCGCACGAGCGACCACGCGCGCAGGCTCGTGCGCATGGATGGGCGCTGCGCTGCGTCGATCCGCGTGCCCAGGAGGTTGCCCGCCTCGTCGAACGACAGTCTGCGACCGTCGAGCGACACCTTCAGGATCCGCTGAGGCCGGAACGGCGCTGCGGCGCCGAACGTGATCGGTTCCGCGGCCATCAGCTCGACGAGTCCGGTGCGCAGTGCGCTCCACGCCGCGGGCTCGAGATCGAACAGACGGACACTCTCCTCGACGCTGTCGCCGATCGCGAGGCGGGCGCTGCCGGTCGAGGTCACGCGCAAGTCGAAGGCCTTCTCGCCCGAGCGCACGGGCACGAGTGCGAGTGCGTGGATCGCCACAGTCGCCGGATCGAAACGGCACAGATTCGCGACGTGATCGACGAACACATCGGCCAGGATCCGTCGTCCTTTTGCCGCGGGAAGATCCGGTCGCGTCGCTGCGAGCCGCAGCGCGTTCGGCGCGCCCTCGAAGCTCACCGTCTGCTCCTCGCCCTCGATCCGGAACGGAACGATGCCGTCGCCGCTGCCGAGGTTGCGCAGGATCGGATGGTCGCCGAGATGGCTCGTGATCTGCGCGCGCGCGTCCTCGGGCATCGCGGCCGACGTCCCTGTCGCGAGGAAGAAGACGGCGCGCTGCCCGCGGTGGGAGTTCGTCGTGTCGCACTTCCAAGTGCTCCACGCCTCGTGGAAGACGATCGCGGTCTGCGCGTCGCCTTTCAGCACGCGCTCGACGACGATGCGGCCGAACGGGAGACGCGTGAACTGTCCGGGACCTGCGTGGAGTTCGCTGGGCGGCAGCGTGACCGAACGCACTTCGTCGACGGTGCCGATGCAGATGAAGCTCGCGGCTTCGACGGCGTCGCGCAGTTCGAGCAGACCCTTGCGCGGGAGCGACGGTTCAGGGGCCATGGATGCGACGACGGCTAGAGCGAGCGCGAGGACCATGGCGTCAGCATATTCGCGTCAGCCTGATCGACCCAGTCGCCCTTTCCATCGCGGCTAAGAAGTGCTTCTACGCGTGGATCGTCGCGCGGTGGCGCGTACGGTGCCAGGGCTCGACCCTGCGCTTCGCGCCGGTGGGGTCCGGCTCGACGCGACCGGTCAGATCCTGCTCGCGCCGCGAGAACGGCGGAGGTGAGCCTGACTCCGTACCGCCCCGTACCGTGACTCCGTACCGCGAGGCGACCAGTCCGTGCCAGGCGCGCAGCGAGAACGGCGGAGGGGAGCCTGACTCCGTACCCCTACCCCCGACGCGACCGGTCAGATCCTGCTCGCGCCGCGAGAACGGCGGAGGTGAGCCTGACTCCGTACCGCGAGGCGACCAGTCCGTGCCAGGCGCGCAGCGAGAACGGCGGAGTGGAGCCTGACTCCGTACCCGTCCTCCGTCGACCTTCAGTGCGCGTTCATTGCTCCACCAACGCATGGAGTTCGTCGCTACTCGGCTGCTCGTGACCGAAGTCGAGGATGCACTCGCCGGGCCGTGGATCCCGAAGCGTCGCGCACAAGACAATGCGGCCGTCCAGGAGCATCGCGACGTTGCGTTCCATGCGTGCGCCCGTCCAAATCGAGAACGCGGCTCGTTGCGATTCGATCAGCTTGAACGCGACGGCGGGCTCGCCCAGGAAATTCGGCTGCACGGTCGCGCTCTCGATCTCGAAGCGCTCGACGTTGGCGACGTGGACTGTCCCGCTTTTCCCGAAGTACCACGGCCGTTCGACGGCGGCCGGATCATCGGCGGACGAGACGTCCGCGATCTCGAAGACGGCCGGCGGAGAGGAAACCGCGGACTTCGAGCACGCGCCGAACGAGAGAACGCACACGGCAACGGCAATGAGCCCGGTCGCCGCGCCCACGCTCACGCCTTCTCTTCGCTCTCTTCTTCTTCGCTCTCTTCTTCCTCTTCCGCCTCGTTCTCCGCCTGACGCTTCTCGATCTCGTCCGGGCTCGCCTCGCGCACGCCGAGGACGCGGATGTCGAACGTGACCTGCTGACCCGCCAACGGATGATTCGCGTCGAGTGTGATCGAGTCGGGCGAGATCTCCATCACCTTCATCTCGAGATCCTCGACTTCGTCCGAGTCCTCGTCCTGCTTGATCTGCACCGAGATCCAATCACCCGGCACGATCTCGGCATCCGCCGGGAACTCGCTGCGCGGCACCGCGACGATGCCGTCGGGGTTGTACTCGCCGTACGCCTTGCCCGGCGGCAACTCGATCTCGAGCACGGCACCTTCCTCGACGCCGTCGAGCTCTTCCTCGAGGCCCGGCGCGATCTCGCCGTAGCCGTGGAGGTAGGTCATCGGATCGGAAGCGTCCGCGCTCTCCACGACCTCGCCACCGGAATCCTTGAGCTCGTAAACGAGGTCGACGATGCAGCCTTTACGGATCTTCAAGATTCGTTCTTCTGGAACACCAGGGTGGGTTGCAGGACGGTCGGCGGCGTGTCGCCGTTCTTCCGTTCACGCGTGAGGTAGGTGTAGCCGTGCAAGCCGGCTTCGTAGCGACGGTAGAGGAGCGCCGATTCCTCGAAGGTGATGCGGCCTTCCTCGAGCGACTTCTCGACGCTGCGACGGAGGCTCTGCAGAAGGTCGGCCTCGAAGTACTCGACGTACTCGAGGACGTCCTGCACACGTTCGCCGCGCAGAACGTGCGTCAAACGGGGGCGCCCCGCTTCGTCCAAGTCGACGTGCACGACGTTCGTGTCGCCGAACAGGTTGTGCATGTCGCCCAGGATCTCCTGGTACGCACCGACGAGGAAGAAGCCCAAGTAGTAGGCCTCGTTGGTCTTCAGCGGATGCAGCTCGAGCGTGCGCTTCACGTCGCGCAAGTCGATGAAGCGGTCGACCTTGCCGTCCGAGTCGCACGTGATGTCCGCGAGGATCGCGCGGCGCGTCGGTTGCTCGTTGTGGCGGTGCAGCGGCAACACCGGGAAGAGTTGGTGGATCGCCCAACTGTCCGGCACCGACTGGAACAGCGAGAAGTTCAGGAAGTACGTGTCCGCCATGTCGCGCTCGAGTTGAGCGAGGTCGTCGGGCACGTAATCGAGCGTACGCGTGATGCGCAGGATCCGCTCGCACGTCCGCCAGAAGTAGTCCTCGACGCGAGCGCGCTCCTTCATGGAGATCTGGCCCACGTTGAAGAGCACCATCGTCTCGTCGCGGATCTGCACCGCGTCGTGGTAGCTCTCCTGGAAGTTCTTCGCGTTGACGCTCTCCCACGCGGCGTGCGCGTTGTGGACGAGCTCGTGCTCGTCGTCGATGGGCTTCTCGGGCATGCCGTCTTCGCTGAAGTCCGTCGTTCCGAGCACTTCCGTGACCAGCACGGCATGGTGCGCCGACAGCGCGCGCCCGGACTCGGTCACGATCGTCGGCTGAGGGATCTCGGCCTCGTCACACGCTTGTTTCAGGTGGTAAACGACGTCGTTCGCGTACTCCTGCAGCGAGTAGTTCACCGACGATTCGAAGTTCGTCGACGATCCGTCGTAGTCGATGCCGAGACCGCCGCCGCAATCGAAGTACTCGACCTTGGCGCCCATCTTGTGCAGGCCGATCAGCGTGTGCGTGGCTTCGCGCAGCGCGTTCTTCAGGCTCCGGATCTCGGGGATTTGCGAGCCCAAGTGGAAGTGGAGCAGCTTGACGCAGTCGATCATGCCTTCGCGCTCCATGAGCTCGACGACGGACACGATCTCGCGCGTGGTCAGGCCGAACTTCGAGCGGTCGCCGCCCGATTCCTGCCAACGGCCGGCGCCCTTGCCCGACAGCTTCGTGCGCAGGCCGATCGAAGGCCGGATGTCGAGTCGCTTGCCGACGCGCAGGATCGTCTCGACTTCGCTGTACTTCTCGACCACGAGGATCGGCGTGATGCCGAGCTTGGTCGAGAGCAGGGCCATCTCGATGTACTCCTCGTCCTTGTACCCGTTGCAGATCATGAGCGAGCTCTTGCCCGCCATGAGCGCGATGACCGCGATGAGTTCGGGCTTGCTGCCGACCTCGAGCCCCATCTTGTGGTTCAGGCCCTCGGACAGGAGCGCCTCGACGACGTGTCGCTCCTGGTTGACCTTGATCGGGAAGACGCCGCGGTAGGGCGACTCGTACCCGAACTCGCGCCGCGCCGTATTGAACGCGTCGTTCATCGCACGGACGCGCGAGCGCAGGATGCCGTCGAAGCGCAGGAGGATCGGCGTGCTCACTCCGCGCCGGAGGATTTGCCCCAGCAGCTCGAAGAGGTCGATCCCAGGTCGATGGGGGCGATCGGGCCCCTCGGGCCGGACTTCCACGTTGCCCTTGTCGTTGACGTGGAAGAAGCCCAGACCCCACTTCTGGACGTTGTACAGATTGTCGCTATCGAGATGCGTCCACTTGGCCATCGGATCCTTTTGGGTAGACCTCCACGGATGCGATTCTAGGAACTCAGGCCCCGCGTCGCCTGTCCCGCTCGCCCGAAATCTTCGCCGTGGGGGAGAGTCTCCGTGGCCCCGGCGGAGCGGGCCGGATCCGGCGCAGGAAGTGGACGGGTTGCTCGCGTCGAGAACCGCCGCTCGCGCGCCGCGGACCTCGGACGCTCGTCGAAGCTCCTTCGCCCCGGTCGGTTGAACCTTCGGTCGACTCCTCACCCGGACAGCGCTTGCTCCCGCAGGAGCTGCGCGTGGACCCGCAGATGGTTGCGTCTCGGATGGGGCCGATCGGTGTGCCGCAGGCGGAGATCCAGATGAGAGCTGGTGCCGAGGACGTCGTCGCCCGCGTGTGGATGTGTAGTTTCTGGAATCGCGTGTTGTGACGGGCGCAGGCGACCGAGAGGCGAGCTGAGCGCCGCGCCGCGAGCACCCTCCGACCCGGGCCAGGCTCCGCTGACGTCGTTCGCACGCGCATCGGTACGCCGCCGTCCCAACCGGTGAGTCAGCCGTGCCTTTTGGCACAGGGCGTGCATTCGGGAACGTCAGCTCCTCGCCCCCAACCGCGTCCCGCCTCACGAGACTCCGGCGACCACTTCGTTCCTCCGGCCCACCACGGAGGCCGAAGCCGCTGGATTCGTGAGTCGGGTCCCCCGTGGCGAACTTCGTCATCGAGTTCGTCGAACCGCGCTTCCGAGGTAACCCACCCGCTCTGGTCGTCGCCCTCCGAATCAAAACCATGAACGCTCCCAAGTCGATCGCTCTCGCCGCAGCTGTCGCGTTTTCATCGACCGTCTCTTCCGCGCAGACGCTTTCGGATTGCCACCTGCAGGCAATTCCGATCCAACTGACGAACTTCGTTCGCACGGCAAGCCTGCCGAGGTTCGACCCGGCACTTGGACAACTCGTCGCCGTCGAGTTGCAGGTCACCGCGAACATCCGCGGCACCGCGAGCGTCGAGAGCCTCGACGCTGCTCCGAGCGTGGTCAACACACGCTTCGGAGTGGATATCACGGTCTCGCAGTCGGCCATGCCGATCGCGATCCTCATGGTGCCCGTCGCCGACTTTTCGGATGCGCTACTGGCCTTCGACGGCATCCTCGACTCCGCCGGCACTTCCGGCGTGACGCACGCGGACATCCAGGCTTCCGATCAAATCTTCACCGTCGTCCCGCCGACTGCGTCGAACTTGGCTCTCTTCACCGGCCAGGGGATGATCGATTTCGTCGCGGACGCGCGTGCGAACTCTACCGCGTCGGGAGCGGGGAACCTTTTCACGCAGTTCGACACGTCAGCAGGCGTCGACATGCGCGTCTGCTACACGTTCATCGGCAACTCGCCCCCGACGGTGAGCTGCCCCGGAAATTTGATGGCGAGCGTGGGTGTTCCGTTGCAATTCCAGGTCTGCGCGACCGACCCGGATGGCGCTGATTCGGTGACCCTGAACGGCGTCCTTCCCGCAGGCGCGACCGCGAATCCGCCGTTCCCGGTGATCGGGAATCCGGCCTGCACGACGATCACTTGGACGCCTGCGTCGAATCAGGTCGGCAGTTTCAACTTCACCTTCACTGCGAATGACGCTTCGGGCTCCCCGGTGACCTGCACTACCGTCGTGGGCTCCGCCGAGTGCCACTTCATCTTCGGGACAGCAGGTGGCGGGGGCAGCAACGTGACGTTGTTCGGCCACCTCTACGACAGTCAGCTCGCGGGCATCCGTCTTTCGTTCCCGGTGACGATGGTGGACCAGCCCACGTTCCTTCTCCGCCAGCTGCCGCCGACCGCGACGATGCAGGTGCTGATGTACAACCCGCTGATGTTCCCGAGCAACGCCAGTCAGTGGTCACAGGCGCTGACGATCCATCGGACGGGTGACTATCTGCTCCACTCGACCTACTCGGGCACGTCGAATGGGATCGACGTCCGCGTCGAAACGTTCCAGCAGGACGGGCGCACGCGCGTGCGCTTCCCCTTCACGATCGCGGGGATGTGAAAGCCGAGCGCGAGTAACGCTCCAAATCGCGGCGCCGGTACGACGGATCCCCATGGGTCCGCCGTACCGGCGCCTCGCCAATTACGGCCGATCCGCGAGCGCTGAGTCGCAGGTGCAGATGCAGCACCTGGCCTTGTCCGCTCGAAGAATGGAGGCGTTCAGCTCGGCGACGTGCGCGCGTACAGCACGATCGCAGTGACGAGGAGCGCCACCTCGAGCCCGGCAACGCCCAGGGTCATGCTGCGTACGTGCCAGAACGAGAAGACGGTGATCACGCGGTAGAGAACGATCGGGACGTAGAGAGCCAGCGCGAAGATCAGTCCCGCGCGGTGGAGGCTCGATTGGCTCGCCAAGTATCCGAAGAACGCGGCCAGCCCGATCTGGAGTCCGCCGTACACGACCAAGTACTCGGAGTGCCCCGAGTTCGACAACTGCTCGTAGCCGAGATTCTGTGAGGTCGATCGTCGCGCGAGCGTGCACCACGCCCCGAAAACGGCGTAAAGAGCGGCATTTCCATACAGATAGGCAGCGATCATGGCAGGTCCTCCGAGGGGTTCTGAAGCTCTGGCGGCGGCAAGGCTCGTGCCCCGAGCCCAGGATCGTCAGCGTCTTCGAAGGGCGACCTGCGCATCGCGAGGACCAGCCACGTGCGAGAGCGATGATGCTTTCGCGTGCGCACAGTCGGCCGAACTTCGATCGCGGACCGTATCGCGTCGCGCGCGGATACGGATCGGATGTTGCTTGTGCGCGGTGCCATCCGCGGACATCGCCCTCCCATGATCGACCCCATCATCACCAGCCACCAGACCTCCGTACGACCCCGGCTCGCCTCGATCGCCAATGACCGCGGCGGCAGGATGGCCGCGAGCGACTTCCGGAGGCTGCCTAAGCACGTCGGATTCATCCCGGATGGCAATCGACGGTGGGCCCGCGCGCGAGGTCTGTCCAAGAGCGAGGGCTACGCTTCCGGAATCCTGCCCGGCTTGCGCCTGATCGCGGCCTGCAGGCGTCTCGGGATCGAGGAGGTCTCCATCTACGGGTACACCAAGGAGAACGTGCATCGCCCGCGCGAGCAGGTCCTCGCCTTCCAACAAGCCTGCGTCGACTTCGTGCGGCACGCAACCGCGGATGGATCGGCGCTCCTCGTCGTAGGCGACGTGGATTCCGTCGCGTTCCCGAAGGCGCTCGTGCCGTACACGACGCGGTCCGCAGGTGATCTGCGCGTCAACCTGATCGTCAACTACACATGGAGTTGGGATCTCTCCGTCGCGCTGACGCGCATCGAGCGCGGAGTCTCCTCGCGCGAAGTCGCGTCGTGTCTCGGTTCCCACGAGGTTTCCCGCATCGATCTCGTCGTGCGCTGGGGTGGACGGCAACGCCTCTCGGGATTCCTTCCCGTTCAGTGCGCCTACGCGGATCTCCACGTCGTCGACGAATTGTGGCCCGACATGAAGCTCGAGGACTTCGCGGGGGCGCTGCGCTGGTACGGCGAACAGGACGTCACGCTCGGAGGTTGACGGTCGCGCCGTTGCCGGGAGACAGGCCATTTTCCCGCACTCGCGATGACCGTTTGCCCCCCGTGAGTCTTCCTTGAACTAGTTGCGGTCGCTCACGGCTTCGTTCCGCACGGGCTCGCGCAACGACACCTGCGAGAGGAGAGGATTGCGCTCCGTGTCGCGCAGCGAACCCGCCGCTTCCGCGAGCCGCGCGAGAAGCCGCTTCGGGTCTTGCTCGCGCAACCACGACGCTCGCCCTTCTTCGCCCGCGCCGGTCAGCTCGCCCGCGGTCCAATGAACGAGGAGTTGCTTGACACGACCAGCCGCGCCTTTCGTGCTCGCACCGAGGGATTGCAGCGTCTCCGCGTAGTCGAGGAGGAAGCGCGCGGCGTCCGACGACGTGACCTCGATGACGCTGAAGATCCACGGATTGCCGCACGCGGCGCGACCGACCATGGCGAGCGCGCAGCCCGTTTCGCGGCGCAAACGTGCGAAGTCGGCGTGCGTGTCGATGCCTCCGTTGCCGCACACCGGGATCGAAACGGACTGGACAGCCCGCGCAAGCCGCGTCCAATCGACCTCGTCCTGGTAGGCCTCGGCGCGCGTGCGGCAGTGGACGGTGAGCATCGCGGCGCCGCCGGATTCGGCCGCGCGAGCGAGGTCTTCGACGCGCTCGGCATCGTCGTAGCCGGCGCGGATCTTCGCGGTCACGGGATGATCGGGTACGGCGTCGACGACCGCGCGCACTGTGGCTTCCAGTCGTGCAGGATCCTTGAGCACCGCCGAACCGGCGCAGCCGCGCAGTGCGCCTTTGGCCGGACAACCGAAGTTCAGATCGACGAGCGGGGCACCGACTTCGATCGCACGGCGCGCGGACTCGGCCAGCGCGCCGAGGTCGGCACCCATCAGTTGGAGGCCTACGGGTTGCGCGAAACGGCGGTCGCCCAAGTGTCGGACGAGGACGTGTCGCGGAAGTGGGCGATCGATGACGCGCACGAACTCGGTGAACGCGCCGCCCAGCTCCGACGGCCCGTTGCGCGCGAGGACGAGGTCGCGAAACGACGGCTCCGTGACGCCCTCCATGGGGGCGAGGAGCCAGGGCGAGGTGAAGGGGAGGACGGGGCGGGGCACGAGAAGTCCCGCAGTCTACGGCGTGCTCGCGAAGCTCAGGGTCGCCAGACCAGCCCGATCCCATTGGTCAGGTTGTAGGTGTCCGGGGTGCAGAAGGTTTGCGCGTCGCGGTACCAGACCTGATAGGTGCGAACAGAGCCCGGCGTGCAGACTCCCTTCACAGAAACGATCGGATCGCCGGCTTGCGGATACTGCGATGCGCCGCCGACGTTGGCGACGATGTCGAGACGGATCAGCGTGCCCGCCGCGCAGCGCAAGCCGTCGCCGAGGACGGTGCCGAGACCGGCGGCGAAGGGGCCCGTCCCTTGGAAGTAGAGGCACGGACCGTTGCTCATGCCGCTCCCGAGGAGCGCGAGCGTGTCGTTCGCGATGCTCGGCATACCGGTGGCGTCGAGGCGGCCGGCGCTTCCGAGCGAGTTCATGCATCCGGATGCCGAACCGATCGGCGAGGAGTTGCCGCAGGGGCAAGCGGTCGCGGTGCCGTCGCCGAAGCAGTAGCCCGCGGCGATGTCGTCGATGTCGCTCACGAAGATGTCCTGCACGTCGTTCGTGTCCAGCGGGACGAGGTTCGTGCCGGCGCTGGAGAATGCGAGGATGTTGCCCGTGGAGTTCAGGGACATGCTGGAAGCGGTCGATGTGCTGGCGGTACCACCGGTGCCGGTGCCGACTCGAATCATCGCTCCTGTCGTTCGGTTCACCCAATACCAGTCCGGGCTAAGGTTCGGGGGAAGGATGTTGCTGGCGTAACTCTGCCAGACCACGACCCCGCCATTCTCCGAAATCAACGGGGCAAAGGACCCATTGTCAGCTTGTGCGCCGGCATGACTGACACTGATCCGGGTCGTCTGTGCCGTCGTCGTATTCCTCAAGAAGACATCGAACACCGAGTTCGTGTCGTTGAGGACAAGATTGCTCGCATAGCTATAAAAAGCGACGAACTGGCCGGTCTCGGACGAGCGCCCAGCGTAGCTGTCGGAACTGCCGTAACCTCCACCTGTCGAAGTACTGATTCGAAGTGTGGTTCCGTTGATTCGATCGTGTTGGAACACATCGTGCGCGCCGTTGGAATCGGGCGTCACAAGGTTCGTGGCGGTGCTCGTGAACGCGACATGATCGCCATTCACCGACAGCCTCGGATCGTAGCTCAAGCTGTTTCCCTGGTTGCCGAACGAATCGACGCTGACCCTCGAAACGACCCCTGTCACGAGGTCACGCAAGAAGATGTCGCTGACGCCGTTCGTGTCGCCGGCCACCAAACTCGTGGCGTCACTCTCGAACGCCAAGAATCTGCCATCCCGCGACAAGCTGGGTGACCGGCTCGGACCATTCGCCTGTACCCCCGCGCCGCTCGCACTCGCGCGCACGGTCGTCCCCGCCTGGGTGTCGCGCACGAAGACATCCGGAAGTCCGTTCGTGTCCGCCGGAACGAGATTGGCTGCCGAGCTGACGAACGCCACGAACCTGCCGTTTCCGCTGATCGCTGGTTGAGAGCTGCTGCCCGTTGCCTGAGTCCCCGAGCTGTCCACGCTCACACGAACCGTTGTCCCAGCCACGCGGTCGTGCAGGAAGATGTCCGTGGCACCGTTCGTGTCACCCGCGACCAAGTTGGTGGCGCTGCTCTCGAACACGACGGACTGGCCGTTCGAGGAGATGCTCGGACGGTCGCAGTGACCGTTGGCCTGCACGCCGAGGCTCGACACGCTGACGCGTGTGGTCGTCTGAGCGAGGGTGGGAAACGCCAGTAATGCGAGGGCGAAGGCGGCAAGCGCCGAGTGTGAGACCGAGCGAAGCATCGAATCCATCCTTGTACTCACCGGGACTGAGGACACCTGCCGGACCCCATGAGCGCGCGGAACCAGACAGGGACCCAGGACTCTATCTCAAGTCGCTCGAAGTGGAGAGACGCCTACGTTCCCAATCCAGCGGCCTCGAGACGACGAACCAACCCGGTTCCGCGGTTCTCGGCGGGCGCGCGCGCGGTTCCAATGGGGAACCCGTGACCCGCACGCCGGTACTCGTCCTCGTCCTCGCGATCGTCGCGGCCGTTCTCTCGGCGACGTGGATGCTCGGCCCTGCCGCGGAGATCACGGAGGATCGCGAGTCTCCGTCGTCGTCGGTTGCGCCCGACGAAGAGCTGCAAGTCGAAGCCGTAGAGCTCATCGACATCGACTCCGCACATCTCGACGAAGCCTCGCACGAATCGTCCGAGCGCGAGGCGGTCGCATTCGCGGAGATCGACACCGTGGTCGACGCAGCGATCGCGGACGCGGCCGCGTCGGCCGGTTCCTTGATCGCGCGCGGGCGCGTCGTCGACGCGGCGACCGGCGAGCCGCTGCCCGGCTACAGCTTGGACCTGCGCGACTCGGAGCGTCGAACGGCGCGTGTCGTGACGAACGAGAGCGGTCATTTCGCGTCGATCGACACGCTCGTGGCCGGTCCGCTCGCCATCCGAGCTCGAGAGCTCGCGCGTGATTTCGATCCGCGGCTCGCCACGGAATTGCGCGTCGGCGAGGACGGTTCCGCACGCGAGATCGAGGTGCGAGTCGAGTCGGGGCCGACCTACCGACTCGCGATCACGCCGCCGGACGCGTCGCCCGTCGAGCGCATGTCCGCCGTGCTCGTCGCGTCGTCGGCGCGCGATGCGCCGCGGATGCGCGGGACGCTGGGCGAAGACGACGCGCCCTGGGTGCGCTTCGCCCCGACGAGCAGCGACGCGAGCGAAGGCGAGATCGTGCTCGACAGTCGCGACGGCGTGTGGCGCGGACGCGCGAAGGTCCGCATCGGTCGCGGCGTTCAACCGGGAGTCGTCTCGATCGTCCTGGAGAGTTTCGCAGCGCTCGAAGTGCGCGTGGTCGGTGCGGACGATCAGGGAATTGCCCGCGCGATCGTCACGTGGACTCCGAACACAGGCGGGCGTTCGCGCGAACAGACGACACGCGACGGCGGAGTCGTCGTGTGGGAGCGCGCGGCGGCCGAGTCGGCACTCCTCACCGTGCGCCTCACACGCTATCTCGATTTCGAGATGCCGCTCGTGCTCGAAAAGGGAGTGCGCCGCGTCGAGATCGTGAAGCTCGTGCGCGCGCCCTCCGCGGGAGCGATTCGCGGCACCGTCGTGTCGGACACGGGCACGTACGAGCGCGAGGTCGACTTGCGTCTCCTACCGCTCGCCGACGGGCGCGGCGGCGTGTCGCAGGTGTCGACGAAAGTCGAATGGTCCGACGTCGCGGGCGCGAAGGTCGGGAGGTTCGAGTTCGAGGACCTGCCGATCGGCCGCTGGTACTGCCAAGTTTCCGAGGACGACTGGTATCGCTGGGAATCGCGGCGGGTGGAGGTCGAGGTGCCGCGCTCGGACTTGGTGTTCGTCGTGCACGACGCCGTGCCGGTTGCCGATCTCGAGTTCCAGCCGCGTGACGAGAACGGGGCGGTGTTTTCGGGGGCCATTGCGGTCCGCTTCCTCGTCAAGGGCGAACAGCGGCTCTATCGCGGCAGCGACGGGCGCGTGCTCGTCGAGTCGTTCCCCGTCGATTCGCCGTTGCGCTGGCGCGTCGATTCCGACGGCCGCGCGGCCGTGTTCGGCGGATGGGGCGACCTCTCACCGCTCGCGTCCGTCGGTGGGCGCGAACGTCGCGGCGCGGCGCCGATCCTCGAGAGCGGTTGGGCGCAGGCCTTTCGCGTCGTGCGTCACGACAACTCGAGAGCGGTGGCGGGCGCGAAGGCCCTCGTCGATGGTCGCGAGGCGGGCGTCACCGGCGCGGATGGGCGCATCGTGCTGCGGGCGGGAACCAGGCCGGCTCGCGTTCAGTTCCGCTTCAAGGACTGGAAAATGCGCGGGAATGCGGTCCTTTCGCCCACGAACGCCTCGGCCGAGTTCGAGAACACCGTGCGTCTCGAAGTGCCGAAGCCCACGTCGAAGAAGAAGCCCTGAGTTTCCACGGACTACGCGCGGATTGGTGGTCGTGCCCGAGCTGCAGCAAGGCGATCGCCGAGCGCTTCCGTGCGCACAACGGTCACGGCGACTCGCTGCTCGTAACCGGCTCTCGCGAGTGGGCGAGGATGGTGTTGCGCCCAGAACCACCTGGGCGGCCAGGGTCAGGAGGCGAAGGTCAAGTCGCGAACGAGTGTGTTGTCGCCGGCTCGACTGGTTTCGTCGGCAATCCATGTTCCGCTGGATCGAAAAGATGTCCATCACGCCTCTCGTGCAGGTGATGAGAACCCAGTCGAGCGCACAGCTGTACGCGAGCGGCATACCTTGGGGGCGAGGCTGCTTTCTGCACGTTTCTCTTAGGCTCTGGAACAGCTGGCCGAGGCCTACGCTCTCCGTCACGAGCACCGCGGGTCCCAGATCGGTTCGAAAGACTTCGGACCCGGAGTTGCAACGCTCTCGTTCGCTCCCTTCGAGATGCCTGTTTGCGAGCGGTGTGCTCGCCTCACGATGTCATGTCGACCGTTGCGCTTTCTCGGTGCCGTTTTCCTGGGGGGGAGGCACAGAGGATCGAAACCCCTCTTCCGCAAGAGACGCACATGAATTCCCGCCTCACCACTCTGGTCCTCCCTCTCCTCGTTCTCGGCGCATGTCGGAGCAACCACTCCTCGGACCATCGAGCAGAATCCAGCGCGAGAAGCACCCCGAAGCCGGCGAGTACGTCCGCGACGGGGACAGCACAGTCGAAAGCGAAGCCGGCTTCGCGACCGGCCAACATCACCATGGAGGCGAGCGCGAAGCGTCCCTCCGACGAGCTCGCGACCACGCGACTCATCGCCGATTGGCCCGCGCAAGTGCGCATCGCCGCGGTGCAGATGATGGCCAAGTACGGTCAACCGCAGGAGTCCAGCACCGAGAAGCTGGTGTGGCACGACGAAGGGCCGTACCTCCGGATCGAGGTGTCGAAGCAGCTCGATCACCACGACTTCCCGCGGCCGCACATGGACTTCCTCGAGCACACGATCGCCTACCGTGTGCCCCATGAGCAGGCCTCTGCACTGACGGCTTTCGATGGAAGCGCTACGTTCGACCGGACGAAGGGTGAGCTGTCCGCTCGCTGCGATCTCGAAGGTCACAACATCCTGACACTCAATCTCGCGCACGATCTCGTGACGGGGAAAAAGAGCGTCGAAGAAGCACGCAAGGCGTTCGGCGACATCGTCGTCGAGGACACGCTGGGCGAGAATCCGCCCTACGTGATGGCTCTTCAGTTCGAAGTCGAGCGTCGTCCGGCGCAGGATCCGGACAGCCCGGTGATCGCCGGTTCGCCGACTCGACCGGGGACCGGGAACGACTCGGGAGGATCGCGCTCGCAACCCGTTCCCATGAACTCGATGCTCGACGACGCGACCATCCTCGGGCTCATCGTCGCGATCGACGACAATGAGATCGCCGCTGCCATGGACGCGTCCACGAAGAAGGTCCGGCAGGACGTTCTGGCCTATGCGCGGATGCTCCACAAAGAGCACGGCCAGAATCTGAAGGACACGCTGGAACTCGGGGTCGCCCAAGGAATCGTCCCCGCGGAGAACGCCACGGTGACGGCCAAGCGACTGGAAGGCGCGAACGAGCTCGTGAAGCTCGCGCCCATGATGGGCGATGAGTTCGCACAGGCTTACGTCGCCGCGATGGTGAAGGGGCACGAGGGCGTACTCGCGCTCATCGACGGAAAACTGCTGCCGGCAGCCAAAGACGAAGAGGTCAAGCGTCACCTGACGGAGACGCGCGGCCACATCGCCATGCACCTGGATCAGGCGCGCGGGCTGCAAGGCGGCCCGAAGAGCAACTCGAAGCTGTAGCTGCCCGCGGTGCCACGTGCCTGCACGACGGATTGTGGGGACAACTTCGGCATCGGAATGGGCGTGCGCCAATAGGTCGACTCCGCGCCGAACCGTCCCGAGGGGTTCGGCCTTCGCTTCATCATGAGAGCGCTCTTCCCGAGAAAGGCTCGGCGGGCGCACCCATGCTTCAATCGGGAGCGATGCGCTGGATTCTCCCCGCTGCACAGCGCGACGGGATCGCCTTGGACGCCCTTCGCTGGATCAAAATTGACGAGGCCGCGGCGCGCCTGCGCGGAGTCCTGAAACGCACGCCTCTCCACCCTCTCGGCGCGCGTGGTCAGCGCATCGCTCTACGCGAAGGATGGAGAACCGCCCGTAAACGGGCTCGTTCAAGGCACGCGGTGTGTGGAACCAAGTCGCGCAGCTCGACGCGGCGCAGCAATGAGCCGGCGTCGTGCCCGCGAGCTCGGCCCATGACGGAAAAGCTCTAGCGTGGGCCGCGCAACGTGCCGGCCTGCCCGCGACGATCGTGGCGCAGAAGAACGCGTACGCGAACAAGGTCCAGCCCTGTCCCGACCACGCCGCGACCGTCGTCCTCGCCGCGGATCGCAAGGGCGCCGATCGTGAGTGCGCGGGCTGCGCGCGGGAACGAGGCCGGCTCGCGTTCACTTTCGCTCCAAGGGCTGAAAATGCGCTGAAATGCGGTCCTTTCGCCCACGAACGCCGCGGCCGAGTTCGAGAACGACGTGCGCCTCGAGGAGCCGAAGAACGCGCGCGAGAAGTCGCCGTGAGGTTCGTCGGTCAGCCGGCCGCGTCGCGTCTCTCCGGCCAGGGCACTCAGGCTCGTCAAGCCGACTTCGTGCGCGTCGCCGCGCGGTGCTCGCATACTCTGCCTCGCTCGCTGCGACATTTCCTGGACACGACCTCATGCTGACCCTGCTCGCGTGCCTGACTCTTTCGATCGGCGAGCCGCCGCCGTTGCGCGTGTTCCTGCGCGGCGGTCCGAAAACGCACGGGCCGGGACAGCACGAGCACGCGCTGTTCGTGGACGAGTGGACGAAGCTCCTGAGCGAGCGGGGTGCCGACGTCGAAGGCGCACCGACGTTCCCGACGACGGAGCAGCTCGATCGAACGGACGTGCTCATGATTTATGCTGCGGAGGGCGCGTCGATCCACGGGCTCGAGCGCGATCGCTTCGACGCATTTCGAGCGCGCGGGGGCGGGCTCGTCGTGCTGCACGACGGCGTGTGCGGCGACGATCCCGAGTGGTTCGCGAGCGTCGCCGGCGGGGCGTGGAAGCACGGCCGGGCGAAGTACCAAGAGGGCGTCGTCGACGTGCACGTCACGAACCGTGACCACCCGATCACGCGCGGCATCGCGAGCTGGCGCTTCGAGGACGAGATCTACTGGGACCTCGAGATTTGACGGCGGAACTTCCCGGCGCGCCGAAGCGTGCGGCGCCGGAGACGACGCCTGAACGCGAGACGGCGAAAGTCGTGCTCGTCGGTGGCGGATCCAGCCACGATTTCGGTCGTTGGTTCGATCGCGAGGATCGCGAGATCCTCGGCGGAGTCGTCGGTGACGACGTGATCTACACCGGCGCGACGACGGATCTCGCGCGGCGGCTCGCCGGCGCGCGCGTGCTCGTCCTGTCGACGAATCAGCCGATCGCCGGCGCGGATCAGCGCGCGATCGTCGAGTTCGTCGAGGCCGGCGGCGGCTTGATCCTGTTGCACCCGGCGGCGTGGCGCAACTGGCCCGAGTGGAAGGAACTCGCGGGCGGCGGCACCTCGAGTCACGAGGACTTCGCGGCATTCGACGTGACGCTCGTCGAGCCGAAGCACGCGGTGTGCGCGAACTTGCCGGCGACGTTCCGCATCGATGACGAGCTGTATCGCTTCGAACCGTCGCAGGACGCGCGCGGCGTCACCGTGCTGGCCAGGGGTCGTTCGCTCACGAGCGGCGCGGAGTATCCGGTACTGTGGACGCACGCGCGCGGTCGGGGGCGCGTCGTCGCTTGCACGCTCGGACACGACGGCCGCGCGCACGAACTGCCCGCGTTCCGCGCGCTGTTGCAGAACGCCGTCCGCTACTCGATGGAGCCTCGAACCGGGCGGTGAGGCCCGTCGATACTTCGCTAGGCGACCCTTGGCGTACGATTCGTTCGAGGACGTGACCGCGCGGCTCGCCGCGCGCGGACTCTCGAAAGGACGACCATGATCGACGCGATTCGTGATGGAAGGACCGACCTCGTCTTCGAATTCGTCGCGCGCGGTTCGCCGGCGAGTTCGAGGGACGGCGACGGAGTTTCACTGCTCGAATGGTGCGCGTACTACGGCGACGTCAGCGCCATCCGATTCCTCGAAGCGAACGGTGCAAGCCTCGTTGCGCTGGGGCCCGGACTCGGACTGAACGGCGCGGCATTCCATGGTCACTGGCGCTTGTGCCAGTTCCTGATCGAGCGCGGCGCAGATCCCGATCAGTCGCTCGCCGACACGGGCGAGACTCCGCTGCACGCCGCTCTGTGCAAGACGGAGCGACCGGCGCACGAGCGCGTCGTCGAGGTCCTGCTCGCGGCTGGTGCGGATCCGAATCGGGCGACGATCCCAGGGATCGCGACGGGTGCGTTCCAGCGCGACGCGCGCACGCGCGGCGAGACCGTGTTGCACCGCGCGGCGGCGTGCGCGACGCCCCGCACGATCGAGCTCCTGCTGGCGCGCGGCGCGCAGCGCGAGGCATACGACGCCCACGGCGATTCACCGCTCGCGTGGGCCACTTGGCATCGACGGCCGGCGAACGTGCTCGAGCTCCTGCTCTACGGCGAGCATCGGCTGCATCCGGCCTCGGTCCAGATGGCGAGAGACCTGCCGCACCTCGGACGCGCGGACGCGATGGAGCTGCATCTGCTCGGGAAGCCGAGACTCTGAGAGCCCGCGAAGAAATCGAGTCTACGGGCTCCCAGATTCATGTAGCGACGCTGCGCGTCGCGAGAGCGTGGCACGGGGGAGCGGCGGGGCATCGAGCTCGGGTACATTCCGCGGCGATGCAACCCGCGACCGGATCGCCTTGGGAACTCTTCGACAGGATCAAGCTCGACGAAGCGGCGGCGCGCGTGCGCGGCGTCGTCGCGCGCACGCCGCTCCGACCGCTCGACGCGGGCGATCCGCGCATTGATCTCCGCGGAAAGATGGAGAACCGCCAGGAAACGGGCTCGTTCAAGGCACGCGGTGCGTGGAACCAAGTCGCGCAGCTCGACGCGGCGCAGAAAAAGGCCGGCGTCGTGTGCGCGAGCTCGGGCAATCACGGAAAAGCTCTCGCGTGGGCCGCGCAGCGTGCCGGCGTGCCCGCGACGATCGTGATGCCGAAGAACGCGTACGCGAACAAGGTCCAGGCGTGTCGCGATCACGGCGCGACCGTCGTACTCGCCGAGGATCGCAACGGCGCCGATCGTGAGTGCGCGGCCCGCGTCGCGGCTGGCATGACGCTCGTCCATCCGTACGACGCCGAGCGCACGATCCAGGGCGCGGGCACGGTCGGGCTCGAGATCGCCGAGGACTGGCCCGCGGTCGAGGTCGTCGTCGTGTGCGTCGGCGGTGGGGGACTCGTGTCGGGTACCTCGCTCGCATTGCGCCGGAAACTCGGCCGAAACGTGCGCATCTACGGAGCCGAACCCGAGGGATCGCCGTCGCTGACACTTGGGATCGCGGTCGGCGCGCCGGTGCACTTAGAGGAGATCACGAGCAAGGTGCAGGGCCTCACGCCGACCTATTCGGGCCAGATCAACGTCGACGTTTGTCGCGCGACGCTCGACG
>Ga0163149_10001702_pt1 | contig 27853 bp, 22 predicted proteins | sample OliLakLV19MP5G1_FD_148604 | JGI IMG/M metagenome (GOLD analysis project Ga0163149, IMG submission 148604) | Freshwater microbial mat bacterial communities from Lake Vanda, McMurdo Dry Valleys, Antarctica - Oligotrophic Lake LV.19.MP5.G1 | ecosystem: Environmental > Aquatic > Freshwater > Lake >... | reverse complement strand
CAATGATGGTGATGTAACGGCTTATGCATTTGGCGGAGGATTACAGGTAATGAGAGGCAAATAGAATCCGAATAAAGAATTTAACAAATCCACATGCGTGCGTATAAGATTTCTGTATCTTTAAGAATGCTTTCCAAATATCATATCCTTTTTTTCTTTCTTTTTTTCTTTCTCACGCCTTTTTCATATTCTCAAAAAGAAAAAAACAATTTTGCTAAAGTTGATGCTTATGCAAAATCTGTAAAAGGCATAACAGATGTAGGCAAATTATCACGCAAACTAACATCGCCCTATGAGACTGACCTTGAAAAAACACGCTCTATTTTTCGCTGGATAACAGAAAACATAGCATACGATACAAAAGAATATAAGATAGATTCTGCACACTCTATCCACTACACAATTTACAACAAAATGAGTGACACAATTAAAAATAGAGAAACTGAATTTAATACGAAACTAATTGAATATATATTTAAAAATAAAAAAGCAATTTGTGAAGGCTACTGCATCTTATTTAAAGCACTCTGTGATAGTTCCGAAATAAAGGCCGAAGTCATTTCTGGAAAAAGCAAAACTACAGCATCACAAATAGGCAAAGCATATAAAGGAGACCATGCCTGGAATTCAGTTTATATAGGCAACAAATGGATGTTGCTAGATGTAACATGGGCAAGTGGATATTGTGACGATAGCGTAAAAATATTTACAAAAAAATTCGATGAGAGTTTTTTCTTAACACCACCCAATAAATTTGTGTTAAATCATTATCCAGATGACACTAAAAAAATTTTATTCTCTAATTCACCAACTGAAACACAATTTTTTAGCTACCCATTAGCTAGTTCAGGATACTTTAAAAATGAAATCATTTCTTTCAGTCCTACAAATGGAATCATAGAAGGCAAGGTCGGCAATAAAATTACATTTGAAATCAGAACACCAGAAAACGAATCTTCCATTTCTGTTGGAACAAAAAAAGGTAGCAATGAAGTAAAAATAAAAAAACAGGAAAAAATAATAAATTACGAATATACTGTTACATCAGACAAGGAAGATGTATTAATCATTTATTTAAATAGAGAAGCTGTATTGGCATACCGCATCATTGTAGTTCCATAGAAAACACCCTGGAACATTTATCAAAAGGCAAATAACAAGCGCCTACAAAAATAAAGTTACGGTTTAAATATTTTCAAAGGTTTTTGAGAAGTGTGAAAAACTCTTGAAACAACTACCTTATTAACACCTACGCGATATACAATTTTGTAGTCCCAAGCAACAACATATCTGTATTCAGATTTTTTATGCTTCAGTAAATTTTCAACCTGTCCACGCTTTGGAAATGTTTTGAGGACGGAAGTGGATTCGAGAATTTTTGTTTAAAACAAGTTTAGCATAAAATGTTCCTTCCTCTGATTTAATATATTTTATAGCCCTTTCTAATTGATTAAGGGCGAGTTTTGTCCAAATTACTTCAACCATTTTTTAGCCTTTTTCTCAACTTCTTTTTGAGTAAATACGTTCCCTTCTCTTTCCTGTTGTTCAGACTTTTCAATATCCGAAAGCAAGGCTAATTGCTCATAAACATCTTCAATTGTTGTATCAGACTTCACTCTATTAGCAATTTCCAATAACGATTGTTTCATTTTTGAGGCAGTCATTGTGTTTCTTTTTACAAATTTAAGACTTTATCTACGAATTAAAAAGTAATTGGCATCGTTTCATATTAAAGATAACCAACTGGACATTTTCTATTTATTACCCATTACTCTTTGGATAGTTCACCGTATAATGCAACCCTCTACTTTCTTTTCTTTTTCTGGCGTGTTTGATAATAATGTAAGCCACATTGATAATATTTCTCAACTCACATAACTTCGGAGAAATAATTGTTTCCAGATACAAAGCTTCGTTCTCTTTGTATAAAATTTCAAGACGATCAAATGCTCTTTGCAAACGAATATCCGAACGAACAATTCCAACATAGTTCGTCATAATAGCTTGCACTTCTCGTAAACTTTGAATCAACAAAACCATTTCTTCTGGATGCGCTGTTCCTTCTGCATCCCAATCAGGAATAAGTTCACAAAAGTTTACCTTTTTTGAATTTTCAATCGCACTCAACGCTGCGTGATGCGAATAAACAATAGCTTCCAACAATGAATTAGATGCCAAACGATTTGCTCCATGTAAACCTGTGGAAGAACATTCTCCAATTGCATACAAATTATTAATATTGCTTCGCCCTTGTTTATCCACTTTTATTCCACCACACATATAATGTGCAGCAGGCACAACAGGAATATAATCTTTTGTGATGTCGATTCCCAGCGTCAAACATTTCTGATAAATATTGGGGAAATGTTTTATCAATTCTTCTTTATCTAAATGTCGGCAATCCAAATAAACAAAATCATCTCCACGTGTTTTCATTTCATTATCGATTGCACGAGCAACAATATCTCGAGGTGCTAATGATTTACGTTCATCGTATTTTTGCATGAATTCTTTTCCGTCAATCGTTTTCAAAATGCCGCCAAAACCACGCACGGCTTCTGAAATTAAAAAAGAAGGACTCTCACCAGGATTGTATAAAGATGTAGGATGAAACTGATAAAATTCCATTCCCTCTACCCTGCCTTTCGCACGATAAACCATAGCTACTCCATCGCCTGTAGCAATAGTCGGATTAGTAGTTGTGCTGTAAACATGCCCCGCACCACCTGTTGCCATTAAAATGGTTTTGGCTAAAATGGTTTCAATTTTTTTTGTTCTTAAATTCAAAACATACGCTCCGTAACATTCTATATCGGGTGTTCTGCTATTTACTTCTTTTCCTAAATGGTGTTGCGTTAAAACATCAATAGCAAAATGATGATCTAAGATTTCGATGTTGGGATGTTTATGAATTGCGACTAACAAAGCACGCTCAATTTCATAACCTGTATTGTCTTTGTGATGTAAAATACGATGTTCGGAATGTCCACCTTCTTTTGCTAAATCGTATTCACCACTTTCGGTTTTATCAAATTTTGCTCCCCAGGCAATTAACTCGTTCACTCTTTCGGTGGATTCGTTTATCACCATGCGTACAATTTCTTCATCACACATTCCGTCACCGGCAATCAAGGTATCTTGAATGTGCTTTTCGTAACTATCCGGACTATACATCACGGCCGCGATGCCACCTTGTGCATATTTGGTATTACTCTCGTCCTCGTTTGCCTTCGTAATCATACATACCTTGCCATGTTGAGCTACTTTAAGTGCATAACTCAACCCTGCTATTCCGGAACCAATAATTAGGAAATCTACTTTTCTTTTCATTTGAACAGTTACAATTTGCTCGCAGATTTTGCGGACATACGCAGAAAAATAAAAAAATCTGCGGGAATCTGTGAAATCTGCGAGAAATATTTATTACGTATCTTTGTACCTCAAAATTACAGAAAAGATGGACACAATCGTTAAAAAGCCAATTATCATATACGCAGAAAGCACGCCCAATCCTTCATCAATGAAGTTTGTTGCCAATCAATTGATGGTACACGATGGGGCAACGGCACAATACCTCTCAAAAGCAGAAGCAAAAGGTTCGCCTTTGGCTGCAAAACTTTTTGAATTCCCATTTGTGAAAGCAGTTTTTATGGCAGCTAATTTTGTTACCATCACAAAAATAGATGCGATTCAATGGGAAGAAGTTACATTAGAATTGAGAGATTTTATTCGCATTTATTTGAGTGAAGGGAAACCGGTTATTACTGACGTACCAAAAACAGAAGTTGCAATTGACAATACCTTTACGGAAACAAAAGAAGTTTTTACTGAACACGCTGCACCAACTTCAGAAGTAGAAGTTAAAATTGTAGAAGCATTGGAACAATATATTCGTCCTGCTGTTGAAGGTGATGGCGGAAGTATTACATTCAAAAGTTTTGTAGATGGAATTGTAACCGTTCAGCTGCGAGGAGCATGTAGTGGTTGTCCGTCTTCTACTATTACATTAAAGGCAGGAATAGAGGGATTATTAAAACGAATGATTCCTGAAGTAAAGGAAGTTGTTTCGGAAGCGGTTTAGGATTGAAAATTACAAATTGGAAAATTGAAAAATTAAATTGACAATTGATGTTATAAAAAAAAGTCGCCTAGAAAATTTCTAGACGACTTTTTAATTTTACAATCTTCCAATCTTTAATTTTTTATAATCTTCTTCGTAACAACATTCTCATTCGTAATCACTTGCAAATAATAAACTCCATTTGCATTTTCGAAAAAGCTGATTTCTTTTTTATTCATTCCAGCAGCAGCATCCATCTCTTCTGAATAAATTAACTGTCCGGTTACATTCATCAAATTAATTTTCACCGCACTTGATTTTTCAAGAACATATTCAAACGTAAAATTACTGGTAGCTGGATTTGGATAAACGCTCAACAACAATGCATTTGCATTTTCTTCGATTCCAAAATTATTGATGTTAAAAAGAGCTGAAACGGTAGAGCAACCCAATGCATTAAACACCTCCACATAATAATTTCCATTAGCCGTAAATTGAAAATTCTGATCAGTAGCACCTACAACAAGAGATCCATTAAAATACCACTGATACGCAAAATAAGCAGGGCTACACATCAACGAATCTGTCCCTTGTGTTACAGCTGGTAAACCTGGATTGCCCAAAACATAAATAGTAACTGAATCGGTATTAGTACACCCGCCAGCAGCAGTTCCAATAACCGTATAGGTTGTAGTAACCGTTGGACCGGCAACAGGGTTAGCAATATTCGGATCGCTTAAAGATCCAGATGGAGTCCAAACATAAGATACTCCACCAGTAGCCATTAAATTCGCATTTGTACTTAAACAAGCACTATCATTCGGACCAGCATCTATTGGCGGCAAAGAAAACACAGTAACGATTTGTGTTGCTGTTGCAGTACATCCTGTTCCATTAGTAATTGTAACAGTATAAGTTCCTGAAGTTGAAACTGTAATTGCAGCAGTTATCGCTGTAGTGCTCCACAAATAAGATGTAGCAGGTGCAGCTGTTAAAACAACTGAACCACCTGTACAAAATGAAGTAGGTCCACTTGGTGTAATACTAGGTGAAGGAAGCGGAACAACATTCACAACAATTGTATCATTATCAGTACAACCATTTCCATTGGTAATTGCTACAACATAGGTAGTAGTAGTAGTTGGATTCGCAATTGGGTTTGCAATATTTGTAAAGTTTAATCCTGTTGAAGGTGTCCATAAATAACTCACAGCTCCGGGAGCGGAAGAATTTAATTGAACTGAACTTCCATTACAAATTGAGGTATCAGCACCTGCATTTGATTTTAACTGACAATATTTTATAGTTTGGTAATCTTCGTTGGAACCAAGACCTCTACTAACTCCCGAAACAAAAACATTTCCAAGTGCATCCACTGCAATTGCAAAAGCTTGATCAGAATTGTTTCCTGTGCCATTATATTTTGTAAGCCATTCTTGCGTTCCTGCAACATCGTATTTTATGGTCAAATAATCGTTATTTGCACCGGAGGTAAAAGAGTATCCTGTAATGTAAACATTCCCTGTTGCATCTACCGCAATTGATTTCCCTTCATCATATCCGCTGGATGGGCCATTATAACGTGCTGTCCACTGTGTTGCTCCAGCATTATTATATTTAATAGTAAACGCATCTTCAGCAGTGCTTCCTACACCTACACTTTTTCCGGTTACATATACATTCCCTGTAGCATCCAGAGCAATTGCATTTGCACGATCGTAATCGTTACCCGTTCCGTTGTAACGCTGCTCCCATTGCTGCACTCCTGCCGAATTGTATTTTACAGTCGCATAATCGAAATTGGTTAAAACCAATTTTTGAGTGTACCCTGTTACATAAACATTCCCAGAGGCATCTACAGCAATAGCACGTGCTTCATCAAAATTGGCATCTGGGCTATTATATTGACTAGCCCATTGTTGAGCACCGGCAAGATTGTATTTTACAGTCAAAAAGTTAAAATCGTTAGCAACACTTTGATAAGTATATCCTGCAACATAAGCTTCACCAGTAACGGCATCCACGAATATAGCATATCCGGTATCAATTTCATTCCCAGCACCTTCAAAACGATTTGCGTATTGTTGCACGCCCGCTGAATTATATCGAACAGTTGTTGCTGCACTATTAATTCCAGCACCATCGCTACTTCCTGTTACAAAAACATTTCCTGCGTTATCAACTCCTACATCCCATGCCTCATCTGTTCCCGTTGCTGTATTGGTATAACGGGAAGCCCATTGCTGCACACCGGCAGGATTATATTTTATGGTAGCATAATCGTATCCTCCTGTACCCAAACTCCAGCCGGTAACATATACATTTCCTGAGCCATCAACAGTAATTGCATGCGCTTCATCCAAGCCATTTCCGGGTCCGTTGTACTCCGAACTCCATATCTGAACTCCCGCAGGATCGTATTTAATAGTCACATAATCAAAGCCCCCGCTGGCGCCACGACCTATCCCGGTCACATATACGTTTCCGGAAGCATCCACAAACATGTCTTCTGCCTTATCAATAAAGCTTCCTGCACTGGTATATCGTGTTTGCCACTGAATGTTAATTTGAGCATTTAATGCCAAAAATGATGTTCCCGAGATAAGAGTAGATAGTAGTAATTTTTTCATGCTTTTATGCAATAAGTTTAGTCAAAACTAAGCTTTTTTATCTTTAATCTGACAATTTTGAAGATAAAAATTTGTGCAAACAAAATTTGTACTATATTTACATTTCTAATTTATACGGACTTAAACATCTATTGAATGAAGAATAAATTACTACTCCTAATTATTTTTGTATTCTCTTTTAGTTTTGTTTCACAGGCAACCCATGTTGTGGGTGGATCACTTACTTATGAGCAATTGGGAGGCTCGACCTATCGTGTTACACTAAAATTATATCGCGACTGTAAACCGGGAAGTGCTGCATTTCCTGGAACTGTTACAATCGAAGTTAGAAGAAGTTGCGGAACAGTTTCATTACCTAGTATTTCCATTCCTTTTCCGGGAGCAAGCTTGGTTCCACCAAACATTGATACCTGTGCGGTAAATCCTGGAATTTGTTTAGAAGAAGCAATTTACACAAAAGTAGTAAGCGGTTTACCTCCTACTTCTGGCGGATACGATATGTATTATCAATATTGTTGTAGAAATTCAACTCTTTTAAATATCGTTGCTCCATTGTCTGCTGGAGAAACATGGTATGCACACATTCCCGACAACGGAGTGGTAATTTCAAACAGCAGTCCGAAATGGGTAAATCCTCCCCCAGTATTTGTTTGTCAAGGCAACAACATGTTTGTTGATCATGGCGCAACGGATGCAGATGGAGATTCTTTAGTGTATTCATTGTATACACCATTCGATGATAACGCTATCACTTATCCAGGTTGTGTTTGGTCTACTCCATCAGTTGCATGGTCTAGTACCTATGGAGCCAACAACCCTTTAGATGCCGCCACACCTTTTTCACTTACGGTAAATTCGGTGGGAATGATTAATGGAATTCCTCCCTTACTCGGTCAATTTGTTGCTGGTGTAAGATGTGAAGAATGGAGAAATGGTGTTAAGATTGGTGAGATTTTACGAGATTTTCAATTCAACGTAGTTAACTGCCCGCCTCTTGCTGTAGCAAGTTTCAACTCTGGTGGAGCATGTAACGGAACTACAATTACTTTTACCAATACTACTACTCCATCAGCAAATACTTATTTGTGGGATTTTGGTGATGCTTCTCCTACTTCAACAGCAACAAATCCTGTCCACACTTACCCGGGATTGGGAACTTATACTGCTACGTTAATTATCAATAATGGCACTCCTTGTGCTGATACTTCTAGTCAAATAGTAAATATTTCCATTCTTAATTCTGGCTTTTCTAACAATGCTCCCAACTGCATGGGCTTACCTATAAGCTTTACAGATACATCAATCGTTGATGTTAGCAGTAGTATTGTGAGTTGGAATTGGAACTTCGGTGATGGCAGCACTTCTACTTTACAAAATCCATCTTATACGTATACCTACGGCTCTGTGTTTAATGTCACCTTAATTGTTACTAGTGCCGCAGGATGTATAGACACAGCAGTTTATCCTGTTAACATTCAAGGTATGCCGATCGCAAATGCAGGAGGCGATACAATCAGTTGTACAAACAATTCAACCATCACATTGGGTGGAACCATTTTAAATGCCGGTGGCGGACAATGGATTGGAGGAATAGGAAGTTTATTTACACCAGGAAGTACAACTTTAAATGCAACCTACACACCTACTGCTGCTGCAGTTGCAAGTGGAGCAGATACATTATTATTATACACAACCAGCAATGGATTCTGTCCTGCCGATAGCGACCAGGTAATTATTAATTTCTACCCTGGCCCAACTGCAGATGCAGGTCCAGACCAATTTGTTTGTAAAGATACCGTTAGCGTTCCTGTGAACGGTTCAGTTACAGTGGCTTCTGGAGGTACATGGACAACATCCGGCTCTGGAACATTCACCAGCCCTTCATCTTTAAGTACAACTTATATTCCTAGTACTGCCGACACTACTGCAGGAACTGTGAGTTTATATTTAACCACCACGGGAAATGGCAATTGTATAGCCACGAGTGATACCATCCTCGTCACATTTACCGGAACACCAGTTGCAGTGATTACATCTGCTGATACTTCTTGTGCAAGCAATCCTGTAAATTTAAATGCATCAGTAACTACCGGAAGCGGTATTTGGACAAGTAGCGGAAGTGGATCTTTTTCACCAAGCGACACTACAATAACAGGTGGAGTTTATAATCCTAGTCCGGCTGATGACATTGCAGGAAATATTATTTTAATTTTCACTTCTACAAATAATGGTGGTTGCCGCGCTAATGCTGATACAATCTCAATAACATTAATTCCTTCACCTACTGCAGCATTCTCAAGCATAAGTGCTTGTCCGCAAGACACCGTTTCCTTTACAGATGCTTCTACTTCTGTTGGAACAGTTGTAGCATGGAACTGGAATTTTGGGGATTCAGGAACAAGTACATTGGAAGATCCAACACATATTTATGCTACAGGCGGTCCGTTCACCGTTACACTCGTAGTAACTTCTAATAATGGTTGTGTGGATACACTCAATCAGATTGTAAACGTATACGAAAAACCAGTTGCAAATTTCAGCGCAAACGGAATTTGTTTGGATGACGGAACCGACTATACTGACTTATCAACTGTTGGCGGAGGGGCTACTATTACAACTTGGAACTGGGCATTTGGCGATGTAAGTACAAACAGTACCATACAAAACCCTTCACACAATTTCCCAAGTAACGGAACTTACAACACACAATTAATTGTAACTTCTTCACAAGGATGTGTGGATACAGTTATTCTACCGGTAAATGTTTTAGCCGGACCAGCTGCCGCATTCACTGCGGATGACTTTACAGGAAACGTAAATCAAACAATTGGATTTATAGATCAATCTACCAATGGAGCAATTACATGGTTCTGGGATTTTGGTGATAGCTCTTCCGACTCAACATCCACCTTACAAAATCCATCGCATGTTTACGGAGCGGGAGGTTATTATGATGTATGTTTAATAGTAACAGATATAAATGGCTGTACAGATACTATTTGTCAGACAGAAGTAATTTCGATGCCTCCGGATGTTCCTACAGGATTCAGCCCGAATGGCGATGGCGAAAACGATATCTTTTATGTTTATGGCGGACCGTTCAAAGCAATTGAATTTAAAATTTACAACAACTGGGGTGAATTAATTTTTGAATCAACTGACATTGTGGATTGTGGTGGCCACACTTGTGTTGGTTGGGATGGTAAACGAAAAGGAATTGATCAGGCAATCGGAGTTTATGTTTATACGGTCATCGGTGTTACCGAAGATAATAAAGAACACAAAATTTCGGGAGACGTTACTTTGCTTAGATAATTATTTAGGCAGAAAAAAAATTATGAAACACATTTTACATACTTCATTTTTAAAATCGATGAACAAATCATTATTAGTACTGATACTTTTAGTTTCTATAAAAGTAGCCTCTGCTCAGGATTTCCACTTATCGCAGTACGATGCTCCACCAATGTTTTTAAATCCTGCAATGACAGGAATGTTTGATGGAAAATATCGTGTGCATGGTCATTATCGTACACAGTGGATGTCGGTTGCTACAAAGCCTTATACAACTGCTGGAATTTCTTTTGATATGCCTGTAAAAAAATTCGGGATAGGACTTCAGGTATTTAATTATCGTGCTGGAGCTGGTAATTACAATGCTTTAAGTGCCCTGCTTTCTGTTGGCTACGATGTGGTTATTGATAAACAAAAAAATCATCACGTTGCATTAGGTGTTCAAGGCGGGATCGTTAATAAGAGAGTAGATCAAAGTAAATTATCTTTCGGAAATCAATACACTACTGCCAATGATGGCGGTTTTGATACAGGATTACCAAGTGGTGAAAACTTTGCAAACTATAATTTTACTATACACGATATCAATGCTGGTTTCTTATATTATTATGCTAAAGAAAACTCAAGAATAAATCCTTTTATTGGTTTCTCTGCATTCCACTTAACACAACCTACTGAATCATTTTTTGATAAAGAAAATAAATTACCATTACGTTATTACGCTCATGGTGGAGTAAAAGTAAACGTTAACGAAAAAATTCAATTGCTGCCAAAATTCATTTATATGAAACAAATAAATGATCAGGAATTTACTGCAACTTTATTGTTACACTACTTCTTAAAAAGCTCTGATACTTATTTGATATTCGGACCAACTTATAGAAATAAAGATGCTGCTATTATTGAAGGAGGAATAAAGAAAGGAAACTATACTGCACGTATTAGTTACGATATCAATACTTCCAAATTAAAAGAAGTTTCTCAGTCTCGCGGAGGTTTCGAAATATCATTAACCTATGTTGCCCGCAGAAACAAGCCTAACCCTTTAGCAAATTGTCCTAGATTATAGTTATGAAAAGCACGAAAAATATTTTTGCATTATTATTCTTGTTTGTAACTGTATCCACTTTTGCGCAAAGTAAAAGAGAATGGTTAGAATACGCTGATATTGCATACAAAAACGGAGATTACAAGACTGCTGTTACATTCTATTTAAAAGTAGTTGACAAAGGAACAGCCGTTGATTATACTCGTCCATACGAAGCAAGACCATACACTCCTCCTGCGAAAAAAAACAAAGACAGTACCGCAGTTGCTGATAGCAGCAAACAAATTACTACTGACCCAACCGAGCAATATGCTGTTCATCAAATTGCAGATAGCTATCGTTTAAATCATGATTATGCAAATGCTGAGATTTGGTTTAAAAAATCGGTAGACAATAAACCTGCAGATTATCCTTATGAAAAATTTTGGTTAGGTGATGCTTTGATGAAAAATCAACGTTACCCTGGAGCTGCAATGAATTTCGAATCGGTGATGACCGATGCAGAGGGAAAAGATTCTGTAATGTTCAAACAAGCGAAGTTGAAAATTGCCGGCTGTTATTTAGCAACCGATACTTCCAATAATAAATCTGGAGTTATTGTTAAAAAGATAATGGACTCTCTTTTCAATTCAGGAACGGCTAGTTTCGCTGTTAATTATTATGGAGACGCAAACACCGTTCAATTTACTACAGCTCGTGAAGGAAATACAGTACTTGACCCTAAGAAACAAGATCCCAGATATGTTTGCGATATTTATACATTAAAGAAAACAAACAGCGGTTGGAATAGCCTAAGTAAAATATCAGGTCCGGCAAATACCGAAATGCATGAAGGTGCTGGATTTTTAACATTGGACAGAAGCAATTACTTTTTCACTCGTTGGTCAACAACAAATAAAAATGAATGTGGAATTTATCTTTCAAAAAGCTTGAATGATAAATGGTTAGGTGCAGAAAAATTAAACGACAACGTTAATCTTGCAGGTTATAAAACGATGCACCCATCACTTTCTCCTGAAGGAAGCATTTTATATTTCTCATCCAACCGCCCAGGTGGTTTTGGAAAAATGGATTTATGGTATGTGAACTTAGATGATGATAGTCGCCCAACAAGTTCTCCAATAAACATGGGACCATTGTTTAATACTTCGGAAGACGAAGTAACGCCTTTCTTTCATTACTATACTTCTACTTTGTATTTTAGTTCAAATGGTCATCCCGGTTTTGGCGGACTGGATATTTTTAAATCTTCATACAACAGTGACTCATTATGGTCTGCACCAAAAAACTTAGGCTCTCCTTTTAACTCAAGCAAAGAAGATTCCTATTTTGTTTTAGAACGCAGCCAACGTGCTGGATTCCTAACTTCAGATAGAGAAGAGTGTAAAGATTGTTCCGGTGGAGCTTGTTTGAAAATTTACACGATCGAAAAAGATCCTTTGGTGTTCGACTTAAAAGGAACGGTTTACAATTCTGAAAACAATCAGGTAATTGCAAACGCCATGATTACTTTAAAAGATATTCGTGGTGATAAAGAACCTTTCTTCTTGTTTACAGATGCTGATGGAAATTATTTCACTACTTTGGATGAAGGAATGGAATTGTATTTAAAAGCACAGAAAAATAAATTCTTCGGAGATGCGGGTAACGTTACAACTTTGGGGTTAACAGAATCTGCTCATTTAGTAAAAGATTTCTTCTTATCACCTATTCCTTCCGGAGATATCGTTATACCGGGTATCGAGTACGATTTGGATAAAGCAACTTTACGTCCTGCTTCTAAAAAGATTTTGGATGACTTAACAGATTTCTTGAACTTGAACAACAACTTAACGGTTGAAATTAACTCACACACCGATGAGCGTGGAAGTGATAAATACAATATGAAATTGTCACAGGAAAGAGCGAAGTCTTGTGTGGATTATTTAATTTCCAAAGGAATTGCTCCTGAACGTTTATTGCCACAAGGATATGGTGAAAGCAAATTGCTTATTGCGAAAGCATTAACGGAAGAAGAACATCAGAAAAACAGAAGAACAGCCTTCCGTCCTATTAAAGAAGGTGACATCAGAACTACTAAATAATAGAAAACCCCAAACAGAATTGTTTGGGGTTTTTGTTTTATAAAAAGATGAAGCATTTATTAAATTATTTCTTCTTTTGTTTAATGCTAATAGCATTCTCTGGCTGCTATACAACATCCTTTCTTCCACAAACACATAACGTTCCTTTATTCACTGAGAAGAATCAAGTACGAATAAATCCTACGCATTCTTTGCGGGCATTTGACTTGCAATTGGCTAATGCACCTGTTAATCACTTAGGCATTGTTACTAATATACAAGCTACTCCACGCTACTATATGACTGAAATTGGTGCGGGTGGTTTTATGCAACAAAAAAAATAGTTACAGAAGCTTATTTAGGCCTTGGAACCGGTAGATTAAAAGATTCCATTATTTATCATGATTTTCCAATATTGCCTAGCGATGACAGATATCTTGGAATTGACATAACTACCTATAAACTTTTTTTTCAACCGAATATAGGTGTGAAATTTTCAGAAAAAATGGATCTGTCTTTTTCAGCAAAATGTACTTATTGGTATTATCCAAATTACTATTATAATTACGAACGCTGGGAACGTGTCAAAAATAGTTCCGGCCCTCCTTCTGTTTTGGAATACAAAGAAACGATTAATGCAAAAAATGCTACTGAGCTGACAATTGAACCTGCTCTCACTTTTCGGACGGGAGGAGAGCATACTAAATTTATGGTCCAAACAGGACTCAGCGCTAACGTAAGAACAGGGAAATTAAATCTTGATCCATATCGCAACAACTCCACATTTATCCGACTAGGTGTAAGTATGAATTTTGAACTATTCAAAAAAGGTGATTCTACAAAAAATCTTTATAAAGAAAATTAAGCAAACCAGGAATTCTTCTTTTGAGTCGGCTTAACAAACATGTAACTCATACCTGGGGCAAATTTCTTAACGCTCTTTTTTCTTCTTCTGTGATCACGTTTGTTCCCGCAACCTGGCTTTTGCATACAGCCACTATCGGCAACAACAATTAAACTTAGTGTAAGGAGTAATACTAAGCGTACTAAAGTAATTTTTGGATAAGAGAGCACTTGTTTCATGTTTCTGTTATTAAAAGTATTTAAATCGCATTAAAAATACTGAATATTATGGGAATAGCAAAAAAAGGCTGGAAACTCAAACCTTCGGTGTACCGAAGGATGCTAATGTATTAAAAATAATTGCAAATATATTTGGTTTATACTATAAACTACTTTACATTTGCTCCGTAATTATCTTATTTGCCTCTTTTATGAAACGAATTATTACCCTTACAGCATTGATTTTATTGAGTTCCACAGGGCTTTGGGCACAAACCAAAGTTTCGGGAAAAGTACTTGACCAAAAGAAACAACCCATCCCAGGAGTTAATGTTTTTATTAAAGATACCTATGATGGAGTATCAACCGATGTAAACGGAAACTATTCCTTTATGGCAGCCGACACCGGTGATGTAATACTAGTATTCAGCTTTATCGGTTTTGATCAAATAGAAAAGAAAGTACACTTGGGTGCTAAAGACTTTTCGTTGAGTCCTACAATGAAAGAAGCACTTAACGAATTAAAAGTAGTAACCATCTCTGCAGGCACGATAGAAGCAAGTGACGAAAAGAAAACCACCGTATTAAAACCACTGGACATTGTTACCACAGCAGGAGCACAAGGTGATATTGTTGGAGCATTAAAAACATTACCGGGTGCACAACAAATTGGTGAATCGGAAGGATTGTTTGTGCGTGGTGGCGAAGGAAGCGAAACAAAAACCATTATTGATGGAATGGTAGTGAACAAACCCTTTTTCAGTTCCGCTCCGGATATAGCATCCCGCGGCCGCTTCTCACCATTCTTATTTAAAGGAACCATTTTCAGTACAGGCGGTTATTCTGCTCAATATGGACAAGGAATGTCGTCAGTACTGGCTTTAGAAACGCAAGATCTACCCAATCAAACTTCATCAACACTTGCTGTTTCATCGGTTAGTATTGGTGGTGGTTACAATAAATTATGGAAAGAAAAAAACATGAGTGTAGGATTTGATTTAAACTATGCGAATCTGCTTCCGTATTTTAAATTGATAAAACAAACTCCTGAATATACCCGCGCCCCGCAATTTTCGGGTGGCTCCTTAAACTTTCGTAAAAAAACTTCTCCAACCGGAATGCTAAAATTTTACGGTTACTTTAACCTTTCCGACTTAGGAATTAAAACATTGAGCATTGATAGCACAAATGGATTTAAAAATTTATTCGAATTAAATAATTCAGATATCTATACCAACCTAACCTACAAAGAACGATTGGGAGAAAAATGGTTGATGAATGCTGGAGTATCCTACAGCACAAACGTGGATTATATTAAAACTTGGACCGATTCTATCCGTTCGCAAAGCGATATGTCGCAAGGGAGATTGGTGTTTAGCAGAGGAATCGGAAAATTATCCATCATCCGCTTTGGTGGAGAATACCAATATACTTTTGATGAGGTAAAAATTGACGGAGCAAAATATGGTTATAACTATCATATCAAAAATTCTATTTATGATAATTACTCCGCACAATTTATTGAAGCAGATATTTACATTACTCCAAAACTCGTATGGCGTACCGGAGCGAGAGGTGAACACACAACCTTAGAAAAAAAATATGTGATTTCTCCACGCACATCGGTTGCCTATAAGCTCGGAGAAAAAAGCCAGATTTCATTTGCCTACGGACAATTTTATCAGAAAGCAGATAGAGAATATTTGTTCTATTCAAAAATTCCAGGGTACAACAAAGCAACACATTACATTGCCAACATTCAACGTGTGGATGATTTCCACACCTTGCGTGCAGAAGTGTATTATAAAAAATACGACAACCTTACCAATTTAAAAGATTCCACTAACAGCGGTTTTGGTTATGCACAAGGATTAGATATTTTTTGGAGAGATAAAAAAACCATCAAAGGAGTCGACTATTGGATTTCGTACACCTATATAGAAACAAAACGTAAGTATCAAAATTATCCGAAAGAAGTAGCGCCACCATTTGCCGCAACACATACGGCATCACTGGTATTTAAAAAATTCTTTGAGAAATTAAATTTAAGTTCTGGTTTTACCTACACTTATGCAACCGGTCGCCCTTACAACAATCCAAACAATCCTGAATTTATGAATGAAAGAACTATTGATTATCATTCGCTTGGAATCAACTGTGCGTATTTACGACAAATAAAAAATTGTTTTGCGGTATTGGCATTCTCTGTGACAAACGTTATTGGGAATGATCAAATTTTCGGATACAGATACTCCTACGATTTACAAAGAAGTGCCGCAGTAACACCACCTGCAAAACGCTTTTTCTTTGTAGGACTATTCTTATCATTTGGACAAAATCGTTCCAAGGAAGTGATAGATAATAACAATTAGGGCAGTTAGCAAATAAAAAAATACAATGAATCAATGCTCAAGTTTTTATGTTAACTCAAGGCAATTCCCCCTTAAAAATGGGGCTAGGGGAATTATTTATAGGACGGAGCTGAATTCTCGAAATGTGTAAATTTCTGATTCAATAAACAAATAAAAAAGTAGACAATATATTAAAATAACAAACAATTAAAAATAAACAAAATGAAGAAAATTTTATCATTAGTAGCATTATTAAGTGTAACACTTTTTAGTACAGCACAAAACAAAAAATACGTTATGGCCATGGAAAAAAATGTAATGGCATTGGATACAACCAGAGATGGTAAACAATTACAAAACTTAGCAAACAATTTTGAACGCATTGCTAGTGCTGAAAAAGCAGAATGGCTTCCGAGCTATTATGCTGCGTATTGTTATGTAAATATGACTTATTCCACAAAAGGAGATGCTATTGATACTTATTGCGATAAAGCGGATAAATTCGTTCACGTTGCTGATTCTATCAGTCCGAACAACTCCGAAGTGTATACATTAAAAGCACAAATCGCATCTGCACGCATCAGTGTGAATCCAATGTCGCGCGGACAAAAATACGGAACCATCTCAGGCGAACTTCGTGAAAAAGCTAAAGAGCTTGACAAAACAAATCCTCGTCCCTACTACTTAGAAGGAACAGGTCTTTTTTATACTCCTCCAATGTTTGGCGGTGGAAAAGACAAAGCAAAACCTATTTTTGAAAAAGCATTAAGCATGTACGAAACATTTAAACCAGAAAGTAGCATCGCTCCAAACTGGGGAAAAAATTCTTGTACTTATTTTATTAAAGAATGTGACAAGAAATAATCGTTACGGAGCATGTCCCCCTTTGAAGGGGGCAGGGGGATGAAAACTAATTAACCAATGAACAACAAATGGAACCAAACGAAAAAGAATTAACGCAAGAAGAAAGTCTGAGAATTATTCATGAAATGATATCGGCTGCAAAAAATGATGTAAAAGCAGATGCATTCATCTTCTTACTGTGGGGATGGCTGGTATTTATAGCTAGCATTGCTCAATTCATTTTAATCAACATGGATGTTGAATGGAATTCTATACCATGGATGTTAATGCCGTTGGGAGGAATCATAACTGCCATTTATGTATTTAGAAAAGCTAAACATGAAAAAGTAAAAACACATGTCTCCGAATTTTTAAAATATACATGGATTGCTTTTGGTGCTGCCATGGCTATAATCATGTTTTTTCATCAATGGGGTAGTTCACAGATTCTCCCAATAATTATGACTTTATACGGAATTGGACTTTTTATTTCCGGAGGGGCCTTAAAATTTATTCCGCTTATTCTAGGAGGCATTTTTTGTTGGCTATGTGCTATCGCTGCTTTCAAAATTGACGGAATCTACCAACTACTAATTATTGCTGCCGCTGTTTTCGGAGGATATATTGTTCCGGGTTATTTATTACAGATGAACAATAAAAAATAGCATGTTTAAAGATTTAGATCCATTATTACATTCACAATTACGCTTATCTATCATGAGTTTATTGATAAGCGTTAAGGAAGCGGATTTTAGTTTCCTGAAAGAAAAAACTGCTGCAACAGCAGGAAATTTAAGTGTACAGATTACAAAGCTAGCAGAAGCAGATTACATCACCGTTAAAAAAACATTTAAAGACAACTATCCGCAAACAAGTTGCATCATTACTAAAAAAGGAATTAAAGCATTTGAGCAATATGTGGAAACAATACAAGCTTACATTAAAAAGAATTAGAGAAATAGAGAATTAAAAAAGGAAAGATTGCCACGCTTCACTCGCAATGACGATCCCAAATAGTTAACAGATTAAATTAAGAGTACAAAAAATAGAATTATCAAGCACAAGCTTTCCCCCTTTGAAGGGGGCGGGGGGATGAGAACGAATCAAATAACTAAATCAAAACAAACATGGACAACAAAGACGAACATATATGGCGCATCGCTAAAAAGCGTGCAGGTTTTAAAAAGCATTTAGCTTCATACATCATCGTGAACGGATTTTTATGGGCCGTGTGGTATTTTACTCAAGGCAACAGCGATTTTGACGGGATGCAACAAGGTAATTTCCCTTGGCCTATTTGGTCTACATTAGGCTGGGGAATTGGTTTAGCATTTAGCTATTACAGCGCTTATCTGAGCGACAAAGAAACGGATGTTATGAAAGAATATCAGAAGTTAAAAGACAGAGAAGGAAGGAATTAGTTAAAAAGGTAATTATTGTAAATGGTTAAATAAGGTAAATGGGGTAAATGGTTAAATAAGTTTGTGGTCCAAATTTACTTAATTACCCTGATCAAAACGTTAACACATACTGCAAAGCCGTTGTTCTTGGAGCTTCAATTTTCATTGGCCGGAGTGAGTAGTCGACATTAAAAACGTTGCTACAGACCAATGATATTTTTTGCTTTTTGCTTGCTTGATAACTCAATCGTGCATCAAACACATGATAGCCATAATGACTTTTCCAATAATCGATTGCTTTTAAATCGTCAACAAAAGTTAATGCTTCTGTAAGTTCTTCTAAATCTTCAAAGGCTTTATCGATGTTTTGCATTTTGCTGTAATATCGATAACTAAATCCTATTCCCATTTTATAAATTCTGAATTCAATATCTCCTTTTACCAAATGCTTAAAACGATATTTTAGAATATTATTTGTTGTATCCATGCTACTGTTTTTATAGGTCAATGGTTTCCCTACTCCGCCAAAAGCACTGTCTACAGCATATACATCATCCGGAGTTAAGGTAATTGGTTCAACATAAGTATAACCTAACAATGCAGAAACTCCGAATTTTTTATTTTTTTCATCAGAAGAAATTACCATCGACATGTCCACTCCTCGCACTTGTGAATTTCCTGTATTCACAAATTTGAATCCCAGCAACGCAACGGATGGTTGCCATTGTCCGAATAAATATTCAATTGTATTTTCATATCTCTGATAAAAACCTGCTATATCAAGATAACCCATAATACCGCCAAATCTAAATCCCTGCTTTAAACCAATCTCGAAATTATTACTTGTTTCAGGTTTTAAATTCGGATTGGGAAACACACCAAACAATCCTGCTTTTGTAGAAATGTATCGTTCCGTAATGGTAGGATATCTAAACCCTTGTCCATAAGATGTTCGAACATACGTGGCTTTTAATACTTGCAAACTGGCTCCAGCACGATAGATAGGTGCTACCACACTATTAAAATCATTCATCTTAAAATACTCGTATCGGAAGCCACCTGAAATATTTAAGATGTTCCAGAATTTTTTATCTATTTGTGCATAACCACTTGCATTCACAATTTTATTATCAGCTGAACCACTGGAAACATAAAGTTGTGCTTGAGAATTTGAAATACTTCCTACTACTCCACCAGTAAATGTAAAATCTAAATTTTTAAAAATTCTTTGCAATTGATATTCTCCATAATAAAGAGTTCCCGAATTCGATTGGTTGTTGGAGATCTCGTTATCCGAATGAAAAACGCGGGATACTAAACTATGACTGATTCCATTTCCTTTATTAAATTTAATGAAAGGGTCCAAATTAAATAATTTTTGATTTTGTAAAAACACTGCTCCGGGATATCCTTTGTACAAGCCTAATGAATCATCACTCCAAGCTAGCACCATATTAGTTTTATTCAACATTCCGTTTCCATTTATCCCATAACTTAATCCTGTAATTTTTTTGGAACGGTATCGCAAATTAAAATTTAATCGGCCTCTTACTTCTTGCATGTCTTTATTTGAAAATGTTGGGATTTCTCCTACAACACTTTGAGCATAAGCAGGAACTGGTCCTTGTGGTGGCGGTGGACCAATATATCCTTGATCTATATTAAAATTTCCACCAATCACAAAATCTAAATTCTTTTTTACAATGCGGGAATGTAAAAAATTAAGATTCGTAAATCCTGGAATCGATTCGTTGTACCAATTGACAGCAGGTTTTCTGGGCAGACTATAATTTCCCGCAGAATAATTGATGGATGTTTTCGGTTTTTCTCTCGGATAAGCACTTCTTACGTTAATCACACCACTCAATGCAGACGAGCCATACAAAACAGAAGAAGCACCTTTTATGATTTCGATCTGCGCAATATTTTCTACAGGAATATAACTCCATTCAGGACGACCGGCATCACCGCTTAACAATGGAATTCCGTCTACTACAATTGCTACTCTGCTTCCCACTCCAAAAGTAAATCCACTTCCACCTCTAATTTGTGGGTCGTTATCAATAATAGTTAAACCCGGAACTTGCTCTAATGCCGTTTCAATACTCGTTGTATTTTTATTATTGATTAAATTTGGTTTGATTACTTCCATCGAAACAGTCATTTCTTCTAGCTTCTGATCAAACTTCCCCGAAGACACAACAATCGTTTCTAAGAATTTTGTAGAAGTAAGCAGATTAATATTCTTTTCTGTTATTTGATTTGTACGAATGTGTACCGAAAAAGTATCGTTTAAAGTACCTACAAAGACACAAAAAAGCTTGTAAGATCCTGTATCCAGAACCATAGAATAATTTCCATCAATATCGGAAATAGTTCCTTTAGTTAAATTATTGACAACTCGAATAGTTGCACCGGGAAGATATTCTTTGGAAACATCGTCAATAACTTTTCCTTTCAAAACTCCTGCTTCTTGCGCAGAAGCAGAGCTTAAAAAAAGAAATAAAATTAATAATTGGAATAGTAATTTCTGATTTAACATTTTACAAAATAAAAAAACCTTGACAAAAATTGCAAAGGTTTTTTATATACTCTATAATTACTTAATGAATAGTTTTCCCGATTTTTGGATTTCAGCACCTGTCAATTGATACAAGTACAACCCTGAATTCAATTCAGAAACAGCAATTGTGTTTAACTGTGAATCAGAAAGTGCTTTTTTAGCAACAAGCTTTCCTGTTAAATCATATACAGAAAGGACAGTTTTTTCTTTCATCCCTTTGATAAAATCAACATAAATTGTTTTATCATAAGCGTAAACATTTGCATTGTTTTGGTTGAATGAATTTTCTGAAATACTAGAAGGATTATAAACAACTGCTAAGTCATCAAGCCACATTTTACTTCCTGCTGTAGATGTATTTTGATCGTTTGAAGATGTTGTATTAATCATAATATAAGCAGGATTGCTTCCAGAAACATAACTAAATGCTACCGCAAAACGTGTCCAACTAGTAACAGCTGCAGCAGGTGTTAAAAACAAGGCATCAGCGATTTTATTTACTGTAGAATCAGGATGATAAGAAGTTGAAGTTTCAGGATCATAATAGTTTCCTGTGTGTAAAATCGCTCTTACTTTACCAATTTCAGCTGCACCACCTTGAGTGTACTTATACCAACCTATTAAACTATCTGGACGACCAACAAAAGACATACGTCTGATATCAGTACCAGCAGCACCTTTCATTGTTCCAATATAACCATCCGATTTAGTAGTTGTTGGAGCATTCACAATTCCTGTTGTGACAGAACCATTAACAACCGCAATTACGAATGTTTTTGTTTCCATACGAACAGAATATGTACCACCATGAAAAGTAGTTGCATCTCTGTAGCAAGTTTGTGGACCGCTAGTTGCCCAATCAGTTCCTGTTTTATTGGAGTTAAAGAACGTAGGTTCTTCGGTACTTGTGCCTGTATTTTCCCATAATTCAAAATCACCATTTTGAATGGTAGTTTGAGCGTACAAACAGGAGGTAAGGACAATCGATAGTAGAGTAAATATTTTTTTCATAGGGCTGATTTTTTTAGTTTCCATAACAAATATAGCTATTTTTTTGAACTAAACTTTCACTCCAATCACCAAAATATCGTCTACTTGCTCATAATTTCCGCGCCACTCCTCAATTGTTTTATCTAATTGAAGACGTTGGTTTTCCATTGATAATTGATGAATTGAAAGCAGTAATTTTTTTAGCGATTTATACTTGAATTTTTTTCCTTTGTCGCCACCAAATTGATCGGAATAACCATCGGTAAGCGTATAAATCAAATCTCCTTTTTGTAGTTGAACAGTTTGTAGTGAAAAGCTTTTGTTTTCTTCGGCATATTTCCCAATCGGCATTTTATCTGCGGTGAACTCTATCAACTCTCCATTTCTTAAAATCCACAATGCATTATTAGCAGCTGCAAACTGCAACGTCATTTTACTAAAATCAAAATTACACAGCACAGCATCCATTCCATCACGGCCAGCTGTTTCCATTCCTTCAGGATTTAGTGCGTGAATAATTTCCTTTCGCAATTCATTAAAAACCAAATCCGGCTGCGTAATTTTTTTACCGGATACAATTTCATTTAAAAAGTTAACTCCCAATAAACTCATAAATGCACCCGGCACGCCATGTCCTGTACAATCTGCGGTTGCTAACAGCACAGAATCCTGTTCTGTTTTTGCTGCCCAATAAAAATCACCGCTCACAATGTCTTTCGGTTTGTACAAAACAAAGTAGTCGTTTAAATTTTTTTTCAAAAAAGTATCCGATGCCAAAAGTGCACCTTGAATTCGTTTTGCATATTGAATGCTATCGGTAATTTCTTTTTGTTTTTCTTCTATGATCTCCTTTTGAATTTCTACTTCTCTCTTTTGTTCTGTAATAATTTCATTTGCTCTTTGTTTCAATCGATAACTTCTGTAAATAAAAAACGTTAAAACAATCACTAAAATTAATCCTACAAAAGCACTCCAGATGATAATCGATTTTCTTTTTAAATCCGCTTGCTGCACTTCAGTGTTTTTATTTAACAATTTGATTTCGGAATCTTTCTTTTCCGATTGATACTTTGTATTTGCTTCAGCAATAATTTCATTCTCTCTGTCATTAAAAATAACATCCTTTAACTCAACATATTTTTTATGAAATTCCAATGACGATTTATAATCTCCTATGGCACTATAATTTTCAGAAATTGCTAGATAAATTTCCTTTGTTAAATCTTTGAATTTTATTTCTTCTGCTAATTTTTTTGCGACAAGCAGATGCACGATTGCATCGTGATATTTTTTTTGCTTTGAATATACGGCAGCAATATTGGTAAGATCAATCGCTCTCCCCCTTTTATTTCCTAATTCTTCATTTATTTTTATTGATCTTTTATTATAATCAATTGATTTTACCAAGTCTCCCATTTCTAAATACTCACAGGCAATGCTCGAATAACTGCTGGCTACATCTAGTTTAAGACCTAAACTTTCCCTAATTTTTAATGCTTTATGGTAACACTCTAAAGCCTTTTTCGAATTCTTAAGATCCGAAAAAATAATTCCATTATTATTTAAAGCAATTGCTTGTCCTTGAAAGTCATTCACCTCCGTGAAAATCTTATATGCATCATCATTATACTTTAAGGCCGAATCAAAATTTTTCTTTTGACGGTAAATATTTCCAATGGTGATCATACATGCAGCCGACCGGTCTTTGTTACCAAGTTTATCAGCGATATGTATTGCTTCCAATAAATATTTTAATGCTTCTGAAAATTTTCCTAAAGAACGATAGGTCGAACCCATATTAATGTATACGACACATATACCATCTTCATCTCCAATTTCTTTATATTTTTCAACAGCCTTTTTATAGTAAAATAAACTGCTGTCTGCCTGACCAAAATAATCATTTAAGATTCCCATATCGGTTAAACATCCCGCAAGAGCCTCTTTATTATTGATTTTTCTTGCAAGTGAATATGCCTTTTTTACATATTCAAGTCCTTTTACATTATCTACACTTTCATATTCCCAACTAATCTCGCGGTATGCTTGTATTCTTAAAGAATCGGAAGTTGTTGTTTTTGTAAGAGAAATTAAAGAATCAATTGCTCTTTGATTTTGTGCGAAAGCAAAATCAAAAAAGAAAAAAAACGGAAGTATAAATAGAATTATTTTTCGCATTTCGTATTTTTAAAGCGCTACACTTTCTCAACCCAATCGCCATGCTTTTTTATTAATTCAATAAGAGCATCTACCGCTTTTTCTGAATGCACGTTTCGTTCTACCACTTCTCTGCCTTTGTATAAAGTAATTTTATCTATTCCTGTTCCCACATAACCGTAATCGGCATCGGCCATTTCACCAGGACCATTTACTATACAACCCATGATTCCAATTTTTACACCTTTTAAATGATCGGTTCTATTGCGAATTTTTGCAGTTGTTTCTTGTAAATCAAACAAGGTTCTTCCGCAGGATGGACAAGAAATATATTCTGTTTTAGAAATACGCGTTCGTGTAGCTTGCAATATTCCGAATGCAGTTGCATTTACATTTTTAGGCGAAGTACACTCCTTTTGTGAAAGCCATATTCCATCTCCAAATCCATCTAAAAACAATGCTCCAAAATCGGTTGATGCATGCAATTGAAATTTCTCTTCGGATAGGCCACTGTAATTCCTTTTTATGATTACAGGAATCGAATTTTTGTTTTTCAATAGTTCAACAAACATTCTTCTTTGCTCTGCCATTCCATGTTCGTTAGCTGTTTCTAGCACAAAAATGAAATTGGAAGATTGAAAAATTGGGAAATTGGGAAATTGGGAAATTTGATCAATCGCTATTGAGACAAAATTCATCTCCTCTGATTTTTTTTCCGACTTTATAAATTCATCAAACGTAAACAAAGGATACGATCTTGTTTTATTTTCTAACTTCCTCCATGCACTTGCATTGTAAATCAATCCAAGCGTTCCGGGGATTTGAAAATCGATTGTGTTGTCACCCACAAAAATATAATCACATGCTTGATCTGTTAAATTCCATTTGTCGAGAGGGACAGAATAATTATATCCAACAGCAAAAAGTGATGCTGCTGTAATTTTTTGTTTTTCAGAAAAATCAGCAACAACTCTTGGAACATTATGTCCTCCTATGTTTAACACCTCCGAAGAAACTCGTTTTGAAAAATCGTACGGAGAATATGATAGATTTTTAATTTCAGGAATAGTTTTGTGATTTTCTCGATTCGAATATCGTTCGACTAAATTCTTCGCAACAGGAATTTCAAATTCAGGATCTTCCGTTAATGAAACTCGAACGGTATCACCAATTCCATCTTCCAGTAAAGCTCCAATTCCTACTGCCGATTTAATTCGACCATCTTCTCCTTCACCAGCTTCTGTAACACCTAGATGCAAAGGATAGTTCATATTCAACTCTTGCATTTTTCGAATCAACAAACGATAAGCTTGCACCATCACTTGCGGATTGCTTGCTTTCATCGACAAAACAATATTATAATAATTATGATCTTCACAGATTCGTAAAAACTCCAATGCACTTTCCACCATTCCCAATGGCGTATCACCGTAACGACTCAAAATGCGATCGCTCAAGGAACCATGATTGGTTCCAATGCGCATTGCTGTTCCGTATTCTTTGCAAATTTTTACAAGAGGGGTGAAACGATTTCGGATACGATCCAACTCTTCAACATAAGTTGCATCTGTATATTCTATGTTTTCAAATTTCTTTTTGTCGGCATAATTTCCAGGATTCACTCTCACCTTTTCAACTATACGTGCCGCTAATTCAGCAGCGTTGGGAGTAAAATGAATATCCGCAATCAAAGGAGCATTGTATCCTCTTTTGCGTAATTCTTGTTTAATAACTTCTAAATTCTGTGCTTCTTTTAAACTTGGTGCAGTTATACGAACATATTCACAACCGGCATCAATCATTCTGATACTTTGTTCAACGGTTGCAATTGTATTCATCGTATCAGTTGTGGTCATCGATTGAATACGAATAGGGTTATCGCCACCCAAAGGAACATCCCCAATGTTTACCACACGTGTTTTGTACCTTGAATATTGCGTTAGACTATTGCAATAAAGTTTAGTATTCATAAGCATTTGATTGGAGTACAAATTTAAGATAAATGCCACAAAGTATCTGATATTTTTTGTAAATTTGGCTTGAATAAAAACTAAAACATCATGAAAAAAATTTACTCAACTTTGGCAATAGCCACGCTTTTCCTTTGTTTCATAACACCTGCAAAATCAGCTTGTACAGCCAATTTTACTTCTAGCAATGTGGCAAATGTATTTGATTTCACAGATGCATCATCAAGTACATCCGGCAGTATTTTTACATGGTTATGGAATTTTGGCGACCTTTCTGCCCCTAGTACAATTCAAAATCCATCACATACTTATGCTGTTTGTGGAGTATACAATGTTTCCTTAACCATTGGCACAACTGGTTTTTGCACGAATACTTACTCTACTACTATTACTGTAAATAGCGGTATGACAGGTTCGTTCAGCTCAACATCAGATACAACAACTGGAATAGCAATTTTTCAAGGTTCTCCCTTAGGCTTAAATGTTGATTACGCCTGGGATTTTGGTGATGGAAATGTTGGAACAGGAGCAATTGCAAACAATACGTATGCAACATCCGGTACATATTATGTTTGTTTAACGGTTTCTGACACTGGTGGAATTTGTACAAATACTTTTTGCGACAGTGTAGATATTTACATTGCAACACCTGCTTGTAGCTCTACGTTTAGCTATACAGATAACGGAAGTGGAAATTTAACATTTCAAGTAGCACCCATTGTTATAACAGATACGTATGCCTGGGATTATGGTGATGGAACAACGGGCACTTTACCAGTTTCCCTTCACACGTATGCCTTAGCAGGAACGTATTATGTATGTTTAACAACCACCGACCCACTCACTTCCTGCACCAGTACTTATTGTGATAGTGTAACTGCAGCAGGTAGCGCTTGTGCCGTTTCTTATACTTATATAGATGTAAATGGAATTGTTGGTTTTTCTGCTATTCCTCCTTCTTTAACTGGTTCTTATTCCTGGACCTTTGGTGATGGAAATACAGGAACAGGAGTAGCTACAACAAATACCTATTCGGCTTCGGGATCCTATTATGCTTGTGTAACTTTAACAGATCCCTTTAATTCATGTACGATTAGTTATTGCGATTCGGTAGTGACAAACATTACAGGAATTGGGATACGAGAAAATGAAACGGATTTATTTGGATTACTTGCTTTTCCAAATCCCACTCATATTCAATTAACGATAGAATACAGTTTAAGTAAATCATCGACCATTACTATTGAATTAGTAGATGTTATTGGAAATAAAATTTCGGAGCAAACACTTTCTCAAAGTGCTGGAAAGCATCAAACAATTATCAACACCGAAAAATTAAGTAATGGTGCTTATCTGATAAAATTAAGCTCCGAAAAAGGCAATTCTAGCAAATTAATTATCAAAAACTAGTCATTTCTAACC
>Ga0163149_10001698_pt1 | contig 27872 bp, 9 predicted proteins | sample OliLakLV19MP5G1_FD_148604 | JGI IMG/M metagenome (GOLD analysis project Ga0163149, IMG submission 148604) | Freshwater microbial mat bacterial communities from Lake Vanda, McMurdo Dry Valleys, Antarctica - Oligotrophic Lake LV.19.MP5.G1 | ecosystem: Environmental > Aquatic > Freshwater > Lake >... | reverse complement strand
ATTTTATTTTCTACATTTAATGCTCACCAATTTATTTTAATCTGTATTGAAGATGCATTTGACTGTCCAAAATAGAAATCTATGCAATACATTTTCATGCTATAATTCCGTCAGGATCCAGGGGATAATCCTGTCAATGGTGTTTTTCACATTCACTTCAGATCTGGAAAGCCAACCATCGATCAGTTTTCAATATACAGGGAGGGTACAGTCGTGGACGGTGCCGAGTTGTGTGACTCGTGTAAAGATAGAAGTATGGGGAGCACAGGGAGGAAATTCCATGGATTGTTTGCGGACCATCCAACCGGATGGTGGTTTGGGAGGTTATACGGTTGGAGAACTCAATGTAGGAAACGGTCAGGTGTTGTATATCCTGGTAGGTGGGCAGGGAAGAGTGGGGACGAATGGAACATTTGATGGGGGATATAACGGAGGAGGAGACGGAGGGAGATATGGAGCGGGAGGAGGCGGAGCCACCGACCTAAGGAGTATATTAAATGATTTGGATTCGAGGATCATAGTAGCCGGAGGCGGCGGTGGGGGCAATACGGGCTGTCCCATCAATACAGGCACCGGAGGTTCCGGAGGAGGACCGATGGGAGGAGATGGAATAAGTTTATATGACTGGAGCCCGGGTGGCGGAGGAGGTACGGCTATCACCCCTGGATCAGCTGGGTTTGCAGGAGAAGCGGGTACCTGGGGTCAGGGAGGCCATGCGGGCAATATAGGGAATCCCCAATTTCACATTAGCGGCGGCGGCGGGGGATGGTTTGGAGGAGGAAGCGCCTACGGAGCAGGCGGAGGGGGAGGATCCGCTATGTCTGGGATGATAGGTTATGATACGCTGAAAAACGGAATAAGCGAAAATGGGATACGAACGGGTAATGGGCTGGTAGTAATCACTTTGCTGGAAGGCGCCGAATGTGTGTCCTGCGAGTTGGTATGCAAATCCAAAGTTAATATCAGCATGCCCCCGAACGATTGTTATATGGTCATCAATCCGGACCAGGTATTGAGCGGCATAAACAGGGCATGCACCACTTTCGGCTTCGGTTTGAATATTACGTATCCCTTTGGAACCTCGCGATTATACGGCAATGATGTGGATCGTTCGCACCTGGGACATACCTTGATTTACACCGTAAAAGAAGGCGATAATTCCTGTTGGGGATATCTCACCGTTGAGGACAAAGCGCCACCGGTATCGGGTTGTCATGGGACACAATCGGTATCCTGCTATCAGCTTTCCAAATTATTGGATATTACCACCCAGGTCATCGATAACTGTTCATCCAAAAATACAGCAGCAATTGAAAGGCTGAGCTATGTAGACTTTGGTTGTAACAATCCGCTGGGACTGGGCCGAATCAACCGGAGCATTCGGGTGAGGGATTCCTGGGGCAATACCTCCACCTGCAGCGATACCTTATATATACAACGAGATTCTCTACACCATACGCTGGCTCCTGACCAGATTACGCTGACATGCAGGATGATCTGTAAATCCATAGACGCAGAAGCGTTGATGTCGGAATATGAAGAAATCAATTTTTCAAAAGATCCGGCCCATAAGTATTATCCGGATCCGGAACTGTTGCTTCGATTGCAGCACCAGGACAGTTTGGGCAGTGAAGAGTCCTGTCTTTCGCCAGGCCTTAAGATAGTGCCGTATCTGTTTGACAGTGTATTGGTTTGGGAAGATGGACAATACCATAAAGAGTGGTTGGCAGTAAATCAATATCCATTTAAGTCTACCTTTTGCAAAATAACATTGAATTATACAGATAAGATAATAGACGTATGTACGGACGGATCCTCTTTTAAGATCAGGAGACAATGGAGGCTCACGGATTGGTGCAGTGGGGAAGAAAGAATATTGATACAAAATATAGAACTGTCAGATCATACGGCACCGACACTGTTTATGGATGGAGGGGGCCTTGATCCCAGAGACAATCGGTTGGTGTATCGGGCTTTTGTGGGAGTCCATTCGTGTCAGGCAGAAGTGGACTTAAAAGAACTGGTGATGGTGGATTGCAGCCCAAACATAAAACAGAGCTATACCGCAAGCTATACGACAATAACGCATCCGGGTACAATTATCATCAAACAGGGTAGCCTGCCGGGTAAATTATTATTACCGGCTACCAATGGGGTATATGGGGTCCAGTGTCACCGAGTAGATGTGCGTGTGGTGGATGGGTGTCTGAACAGATACGACACGGTCATTACGGTATGCGTGGTAGACGAAACACCGCCGGAATTAGTGCTGGATGGCCCGACGCGATTGACGGTGGACCCGGCGACGTGTTGGTCGAGGGTATATGCCAAAGATCTGGACAATGGAAGCCGGGACAACTGTTGTGATGTATTACATTTTGCGATAGCCAACCTGGACTCGGTAAACTCGGCCCGTCAATATGTATATAATGCCATCATAGCGCAATGCGGGATAAAAGACTATCTCGACAGCCGGGAATATTATGATTTTTATATTGAAGACTATATCGCTTCCTATATATTTAAGGATTATCTGGACCTGAGTGCGTGCAAGGAATACCAGATTGTGGTGAGGGTATGGGAAGCCTGCGGGATACCGCGGTATGATCCGCATATCTGGCCGTGTTCGGAACATCAATGGTTTTTATATAATGCGGGTTATCCGCGAAGCCATTACCGGGCAGACCATAACCTGAATTTTGGATATTCCATCCATGCGGATTATACGAAGTTTAACGCCCCCAAAGATTGTAATTGGCGGTATCCGCTGGTATTCTGCGATCCGTTGCTGTCCGAATGGTTTGCAGTAGCGGGGTTGGATGATTTTAGTCCAGCATATATCGGAGCCGGAGCTGCAGAACTGTGCAATTTTGAATTTTATTGGCCCCGCTTAGGGTTGATGGGTAGTTCATTGAATGGCACAAATGGAAATCCACCGGGTAACACCTGCTCGCGGATGTTGTGGAAAGACGGTATGGTGCGGGTAACGGTGGATGATAAAACGGGACCGGTAGCAGAAAATCCGCAAGATATATTCTGGTATTGTGATAATGTTTCATCGACCCCCTCCAACCAATATGAATACGCCCAATGTTCGGATGAGAGTTATGAAAAAGACAATGCAAAAGATCATACCTGGTCCGATGGAAATCAAGCGGCCTACCATGAAATCGAATGTCTCAAAGAAAATGACGGAGACCTGGGTGATGCGGTGGATCCTGTGGGAAAACCCCTGGGCTGGTACGGCGGTATAATCTATGGACATACACACGAGGATGTTCACGGGGACCCCGTTCCATGTGAAACCATTCCGGGTACCTGGGCTCCGGTATATTGTCATAGCTGGTTGTGCCTGGATGCCTATGATCAGGCTGTCAGCATTGATCCGGAAACAGCTTTTTCAAGACCAGTATTTCATACTGGACCACCAGGAGCTGAAGAAGCAGGCCCAGGGCGGTTTTGGATCTGGGACAATTGTAGTATGGATACCGCAGGACTTACGGTTACCGATTCAGGCGTCACTGATCAGTGCGGCAATGGATGGTTATTACGCAACTGGACCCTGAAGGATGTATGCGGCAATGCGGTTTCTGTCGACCAGAAAATAGTGACCCGCCACCGCTCTGATTTTGAGGCAATCTTTCCGGAAGATATAGTTTCCAACTGCGGGAATCACCAACTGCTCACTCCTGAACATACCGGTAAACCGGAGATCCTGGATGATGCCTGTGAATTAGTAGGAGCCATTTATACGGATGAAATATATGATATAGTACCGGACGCATGTTATAAAATAATCCGCACCTGGCGCCTGGTCGATTGGTGTAAATTTGACGCTACCATACCCAACGCGGTCAAGCGGGACCCGGATGTACTGGTGGACGATCGGTTGATAGCAGACACCACCCACCGGCCATGTGTGTATCGCCATATAAAAGACAATGGGGATGGAGTCATCATTTATGTACAGGTGATTAAGGTGATCGATACCATAGCGCCTACCCAATCCTGCCGGGACACCACGATATGTGTATACGATGAGCAATGCCAGTCTCCATCAACCCTTATAAACTTTACAGGCTCGGACCAGTGTACCCCGGCCGATCAACTCAGCTACCGATGGGAAATGGATGAAAACCCGGCACCCGCGGACCTGTCGGAAAAAAGATATAATAAAACCAGTATCAATAAAAAAAGTAAGGCCGGTGTGACAAACCTGGACGAGCTTCCCTTACCGGGTAAATCACTGGTACATGTAATAGTCAGTGACCGCTGTGGAAATGAAGACACCTGCGCTTTTATACTCACAGTAAATGATTGTAAAAAACCAACTCCGTACTGTTACAATGGTATTGCCACCCTGGTTATGCCCTCTGTGGGCAGTGTGACCATCTGGGCTAGAGACCTGGATGCAGGCAGTTATGATAACTGTACAATCAAATCAAAGTTGACATTTAGTTTTGGTACGGACCCAACGGCCATAAAAAAGGAATTTACCTGTCTGGATATTCCAAACGGAAGGAGTGCTTCCATCCCTCTGGATATCTATGTATGGGATGAATCTGGCCAGTATGATTTTTGCAAAACGTATATCCTTTTGCAGGATGGGTCGGGAGATGGCTGTCCGGATTTAATCAGTATAAAAAATAAATCCAAAATAAAAGTACCGCTTTCGGTAACTCTGGTCAAGATAGAGGGGCAGGGAGGATTGGGTGAAATCAATGAGTTAAAAACATCCGCCAGGCAGTCAGGTCTTGTTTTATTACAAAACTACCCCAATCCTTTCCATAGTTCTACCTGGATTGAGTTCAGGGTATCCCAAACGGAGTCCTATAAAATCATAATATCCGATTTGACAGGTCGATCGATCTGGCAACAGGAGGGCATAGGCAAGTCCGGATTAAATCAGGTAGAGGTATTGGGGAGTGAATTAAGAGGCCCCGGTGTCTATTATTATACACTGGAAACCCCTTCCACCCTAACCACAAAAAAAATGATCCATACTCAATAATAAAGTAAGATGAACTTGAAGCGCAGCGTCTATATAAAATTTCTGATGGTTTTGATCATAACCATGCCAAATATGAAGGTAAACGGGCAATCGGTGCTGGCCCCGGCCGGAGGGGTTCATACCAAACAAAATATGAGCCTGGAATGGACCCTGGGGGAGACGTTTGTAGAAAGTGTAACCACAAAGGAAAAATGGTATACCGAAGGATTTCATCAACCCCTGTTATCGACCAGACCGGTTTCTCCATCGGCTGACGGCTATGATATTAAAATTTTTCCAAACCCCACCCAGGAATTGCTGAATGTCTTTATTAAAACACCGGAAGAAGAAGACTTAAAACTGACGCTGGTGGATGTAACTGGAAAAACGATATATACGCAATGGGTTCCCGCTGGAACACCGCAGATACAACTGAATGTAAAACACCTTCCGGAAGGCATGTATATGCTTTCGGTGGTAAGCACCAAAGGCTACCGGATCAATTCGTTTAAAGTAATTAAGCTCTAACATGTTCCTAACACGATATTCATCAACATGAAAAAGTTATATTTTATCCTGGTTTTTCAAATAAGCATCCTGGTTGCCGGGTACGCTCAGGTGATACCCAAGGGCATGAACTATCAGGCAGTGGCGAGGAATCTAAAAGGAGAACTCATTTCAAATGAATCTATCCGTTTAAAAATATACCTGTTTGGCAACGAGAAAGGAGGAAGAACCGATCATTATATAGAAATACATGAAGTCACCACCAATGAGCTGGGATTATTCAACGTGATTGTAGGAGAGGGGAAAAAAGAAGAGGGAGAATACGGATTGATCCCCTGGAACCAGGAAAATATATGGATGGAAGTTGCTGTTCAGGACAAAGAGAGAACCGGCTTTGCTACCGTAAGCAGCAGCAAACTGATGGCCGTGCCTTATGCCATCCATGCAATTACTGCGGATAGATTGGTAGATCAAAACACTTCCCCTGTAGCCACTTTTGCACCCCCGGAACCCGGAGTAATATCTACTGAATGGTCTGTTTTCGGAAATGCCAAAACAGATGCCAGCGGCAATATATTCCGCCTGAACTCATTGGGAACTACCGATGTCGTCGATCTCATCATGATCACCAACAACAAAGAGCGAATGAGAATTTTTTCGACAGGTGACATCCTCACTAAACTCAATTTTGAAATTGGCAAAACCTTGAATGTAGGTGATCATTTGTTTGTCACCGAGAATGCAATGGTGGGGGATTCTCTGATTGTAAAGAAAAACGTAGTACTCAATAACGTGTCAGGATCAACCATCAATTATGGAGAATTTACTGTTGCTAATCTAAGTCCCACTTTATTGACCGGAACTTTAACAGTTGACAAAATAACTGATTTTAATACTACTCTTAATGTTGAACGTTCAACTCATTTAAACGGAAGATTATATGTAAATAAACATGCTCCGTCTAAATTTAGTGGAACCCTGGTAGTAGATTCCATCACCAACATCAATGATGCGCTGAATGTAAATAATATCAGCCCAACCTACTTAACAGGAACTTTAGAAGTGGATTCAGGAGCTGTATTCCAGGACAGAGTCAAAATTTTATCTGCTTATTCTACTGATACTTCAGGTGCAACTGTTTCAGGATCTTTACAGATAGGAGGAGGTGCGTATATCAGAGAGAATTTATACGTAGGAGGAATTGCAAAATTTGGTGGACCCGTAGGTTTCGGAGCAGCAGTTGCTATCACCGATGGTACCCAATCTACCAGTAAAGGAACAGGTGCATTAAAAGTATCCGGTGGAGTAGGTATAGGGTTAAACCTGAATGTAGGCGGGGCTGCAACCATAGGAGGTATGTTGACCATAAAAGATTTGACACAGTCTATTGATTCAACTACCGGAGCTTTAAAAATTTTCGGAGGCATGGGAATAAGACGGAATCTCCAGGTAGCCGGGGCCGTATCCATTGCTAATGCATTTACGGTAAATGGGGTTACCACATTAACTAATGTATTAAATGTTACGAACGCGAGTAACTATATCGCAGAATTTATCAATAGTACCGATCAAAACGGTATCAGTATTCAGGTAGCAAATCCCAACCCGGGTTGGTCCAATAATTTTGTAGAATTTAGAAATAGTGGAGGTGGTGTAGTAGGTAGAATAGAAGGTGAAAACGGCTCTCAATATACCAGCAATCCGGATTATGTCCGCCGATTGACGTTGATCAATACCTGGGTAGATGCGGCAGAACTTATTGTAATTGAAGCAGCACTCAATGTCGCTATGGCTTCAGCAGATGTGGCGGCAGCAGCCTCTTCTTCCACGGCCTGTTTGGGTCTAGGCGCTTGTGTAACTTTTCCAATACCCAGTTTGATTATTGTTGCAGTTGCAAAGTTGGCACTTAGGATTATAGCAGTTTCACTCGCAGGTGTTGGTTTGGACAGGGCTTTTGATAATAAGGATGCGTTCATTGCTTATAAAGCGGCCAGATATGGAGTGACTTATGAATCCGGCTCCGGAGATTATGCAGAGTGGTTGCAAAAGTCAGATACCGCTGAACATTTTATAGCAGGTGATATAGTCAGTATGAATAGTGGGAAGATCACCAAAAAAATAACACATAACAGTAAATTATTGGTCATATCAACCATGCCTATTGTACTAGGCAATATGCCCGATCCGGAACAGATCCGCAATTACGAAAAAGTAGCTTTTTTGGGACAGGTGCCTGTACTAGTCAACGGTATTGTAAATCCAGGCGATTATATTCTCCCATCCGGAAAAGAAGATGGATGGGGTATTGCTTGTATACCTGCAAATATGAGAGTGGAAGACTATTCCCGAATAGTTGGTGTGGCCTGGTCAGGTTCCATGAATGATACATTGAGTTATATCAATGTTGCTATAGGATTGTATACCGGAGATATTAATAAAGTGATCGTTGATCAGGAAAAAATGATCGATAAACTGGAAACAGAGTTTAATGAAACAAATAAGGTATTGGTCAAAATGGTTCCTGGATTTAAAGAAGCGGCAGATTTTACCGAAGCTGAAACTTCCACTCAATCCATTTCGAGTTCTGCCTCCAAATCGCCAAAACCAAGTTTTGCCGGCACACCCAATCCAATCAGTGTTATTGAAATAAGAAAAACTCAAATGATGGAAACAATGGGCGTGGTCGAAAAAACATTTATTGAAAATGGCGGTAGCCTGGAAGCGGTAGAAATATGGAAACATATCAAATCGGATCCCGGATACATCGATCAATTCATCAAGGATCTTGGAATTGAAGAGAACAAAGAGATACGTGCACAATTGCAAAAAATCAGACCCCGTCAATAACTGCACAAACATGATTTCTATCCTAAGACATATCCCGGTATTGATGAAGAATATACTTCATAAGAATATATATAATATGAAAAAATCATATTTAATTCTATTGATCCAATTCTTACTGTTGGTGTCAACCAATGCTCAGGTAATACCTAAAGGCATGAATTACCAGGCAGTAGCACGAAACCTAAAAGGAGAGCTCCTGCAGAACCAAAAAATCAATTTAAAAATTTCTTTGTACGGCCAGGATGATCAATTACGAACCTATCATTACAGGGAGACTCATGAAGTGACTACCAATAAACTCGGATTATTCAACCTGGTAGTAGGTGAAGGTAAAATCACACGAGGACAATTTGGTCTGATCCCCTGGAATACACAAAATATTTGGATGGAAGTGGCAATAAAAGACAAATCGCAAGCTGAATTTGCTTCCATCAGCAGCAGTAAATTACAATCCGTTCCTTATGCCATTCATGCTGGTACAGCTAGCCAGATTATAAACAAAACAACCTTACCTACAGCCGGATTTGCACCTCCCGAACCGGGTGTGATTTCCAATACCTGGTCCGTCTTTGGCAACGCTAAGACTAATGAAGCTGGCAACCCCTATCATATCAATGCGCTGGGTACCACTGATTTAGTGGATTTGATTTTGATCACTGATAATATTGAAAGATTGAGAATACGCTCTACCGGAGACATTGTTACTAAACTTAATTTTAATGTAGGCAAAAACCTTTCTGTCGGCCAAAATATGAATGTGATCGGCAACGCCACTATAGGCGACTCACTGATCATTGAAAAAAATGTACGACTCAATACCGTGAGCGGTGTAACTATAAATTACGGACCATTTACCGTTCAAAATCAAAGCCCGACCTACCTCACCGGTCAACTTACAGTGGATCAAGCGACCGATTTGAAATCAACACTCAATGTCGATGGCAATACGGATATCAACGCCAGGTTTTTTGTAAACCGAAGTAGTCCTACGTATTTGACTGGAACATTGCAGGTAGATTCTGTAACGAATCTCAACGATGCGCTCACTGTTACCAATCAGAGTCCAACCTATCTCTCCGGAACACTTCGGGTGGATTCGATGGCAACCTTTATGGATCGGTTTAAGATCACTTCCCAATTTTCAACAGATACTTCAGGTATTGCACCATCAGGCGCTATCCAGGTTAATGGTGGAACTTATATCAGAGAAAATTTATATATAGGTGGAGTAGCAAAATTTGGTGGACCGGTTGCTTTTGGAGGTGCTGTAACTATTCAGGATCAAACCCAATCTACCAGTCCCGGAACTGGTGCTTTAAAAGTTTCTGGCGGTGTGGGTATTGGCTTAAACCTGAATGTTGGTGCTGCTGCTATGATAGGAGGGATGACCACCATACAGGATGTAACAGAATCCATGGATTCCCTCACTGGTGCTATGAAAGTACTCGGTGGTGTCAGTATCCGTAAACGTCTTAATGTCGGAGGTGTTTCGGTGATAAATAAAACTTTACAAGTGCATGGTGTTACCACACTTAACAGTACCCTGGGAGTTTATTCCTCAGATCCTTTTGTTGCCAGTTTTACAAACTATTCAAATCAAAACGGAATCAGTATTAAAATCAATAATGCGGCTCCCGGGTGGGCAAATAACTTTGTTGAGTTTAGAAATGGTAATTCATTTGTAGTGGGAAGAATAGAGGGTCAGAATTCTTCGGAATACCTATCCAATGCCAATTACAACCGAGAACTTACCGTTGTCAGAACCGATTTAAAATTTGCAGAAATAACGGTGGTCACTGCAGCTTATCATATGACTGGAGCTATTTTAGGTGTAGTAGCAGCAGCAGCTTCATCTACTACTTGTGCAGGTTTAGGTGTATGCGGAACAGTACCCATAGTTTCTTTGATCATTAAATCGCTGTTAGAAGCCGGTGCGAGGGCAACTGCCTTGGCCAGAGCGGTCATTGTAAGAGATGATTTTATAGATCGTAAAAGCGAGTTTGTATCCTACTATGCCAGCCGCATCGGGGTAACCTATGAATCAGGAAGTGGCGATTATGCAGAATGGCTGCCCAAAGCCGATACAGCTGAGCACTTTCTACCAGGCTATATTGTAGGTTTAAAAAATGGTCAGATTTCGAAACATACCGATGCCACCAACAAATTATTAGTGATTTCAACCAAACCCATTGTATTAGGCAATATGCCAGATCCTGAACAAAAAGAAGCCTATGAAAAAGTAGCATTTATGGGTCAGGTCCCTGTTTTTGTCTTAGGTAAGGTAAATGCCGGGGATTATATACTCCCTTCCGGCAATCACGATGGTACTGGCAAAGCAATTGCTCCATCCAGTATGCAAACAGAAGATTACATCAATATCGTTGGTGTTGCCTGGTCATCCTCAGACAAGGATGCTTATAAACTTATCAACGTAGCAATAGGATTAAACGACGGAGATATCAGTAAAGTGGTAGTTGAACATCAACATCAACTCGAAGACCTGCAATCAAAAGTGGATCAAGCGAACTTGATTTTATCCAAATTAATTCCGGGATTTAAAGAAGCAGCTGGAATTAATGAAGCTGATGCTTCTAAACAAGCATCTCTTCATGGCCCTGTTGGTAATCCAGCCCGAATTGATTTATCGGGCTTCAATAGATCGGGATCCGATTATACCGAGATTTCCAAAGAGCAAGTATTGGATGTTATGAATACCGCTGAACAATCTTTGGCGCTGATCGGGGCTAATCCCGATGACATTTTATTCTGGAAACGGATACGTACAGAACCGGGATATAAAGATTTCTGCATTCGTACAATACAAGGGATATACAAACATATGGTACAGGTTAGTTTAGAAAACGCTAAGAGTCGACAATGAAAAATTTAATAATTCATTTATTTCGATTTAAACAGGAAATGATGAAATCATGGATTCCAAGTTGGTATGGTATACTCGGCCTTCAGTTAATACTGCAGGTTTCGGTGGATGCACAAATTATACCAAAAGGCATGAATTACCAGGCTATCGCAAGAAATGCCAAAGGAGACATCTTAGCCAATCAGAAAATCAGTTTGAAGATTTATTTATTTGGCAATGAAAACAATCAACGCACCAATCATTTCACTGAAATCCATGAAGCCACTACAAATGCTACTGGTTTATTTAATCTGATCATTGGAGAAGGAACAAAAATTCAAGGCGAATTTGGTTTGATTCCCTGGAATACACAAAATATCTGGATGGAAGTGGCCATCAAAGGTAAAACACAAACTCAATTTACTACGGTTAGTCACAGCAAATTATTAGCAGTACCTTATGCCATCCACGCTGGCACGGCCGGCAAACTCAGTGATGTTTATACCACGTCGGCAGGTTCAGTATTACCTGATCCCGGCGTGATATCCACTCAATGGTCCGTATTCGGCAATGCCAATACTGACTCCAGCGGCAATCCCTATCATATCAATTCTTTAGGGACTACTGACAAAGTGGATCTTTTCCTCATCACGGATAATGTGGAAAGATTGCGGTTTTTACATGAAGGGGATATTATCACCAAGCTCAATTTTAATGTTGGACAAAATCTAAAAGTCGGACAAAATCTTTTCGTATTACAAAGCGCAAATGTGGGTGATTCGTTGAGCGTAAAGAAAAATGTATTATTTAATACACTGGCTGGTTCTACCATCAACTTTGGTCCATTCACTGTCGAAAGAGGCAGCTTAACCTTGTTATCTGGTAAGTTTACAGTTGGTCGGGCCATGGATTTGAATGCCGTATTGAATGTCGATGGACCTACTGATTTAAATGATAGCCTGACAGTGACCAGTAAAAGTGCAACCAAATTGACAGGTACTTTGCAAGTAGATTCGGTTACAGTCCTGAATGACGATTTGAATGTAAATGACCTTGGTTCAACTTCACTGACAGGAACCCTGTTGGTCGATTCTATGGCAACTTATCATGAAAAAGTAAAGATACTGTCCACGTATTCTACGGATACCTCCGGTGCCGTCCCTACCGGAGCCTTACAAGTCTTAGGCGGTACCTACATCAGAGAAAATTTTTTTATTGGCGGACTTGCAAAATTCGGTGGTCCGGTTGCCTTTGGTGGTGCTGTAACTATTTCCGATCAAACTCAATCAACCAATCCTTCAACAGGGGCATTAAAAGTATCAGGAGGTGTGGGTATTGGCCTAAACCTGAACGTAGGGGGAGCTGCGACGATTGGTTTGATGACAACTGTTTTTGATTCCACAGAATCTGTGGATACCCTTTCCGGAGCGCTTAAAGTTTTAGGAGGGGTAGGTATCCGCAAAAGATTAAATGTGGGTGGCCATTCTATATTTTTCAATACACTTACAGTAGAAGGACAAACATCGATAAATAACAAATTAAATGTCTCGAATTCAAATAGTTTCGTAGCCAACTTCGTCAATACTTCCAATCAACATGGAATTCGAATCCAGGTGGCTAACGGTGCACCAGGTTGGTCAAACAATTTAATGGAATTCCGCAACAGCAGTAGTGGGGTGGTTGGTCGTATTGAAGGTGAAAACGGTTCTGAATACCAGAATAATCCTGCTTATGGCAATGAAATTGATTTTTTTAATTTCAGGATACAAAGCGCTTTTATAGCCGTCGGTGCAGCAAGTGCTACGCTGGCAATAGCCATCAAATCATTAGCTGGAGCATACTCATCTTCCACCGGTTGTGCGGGTTTGGGATTTTGCGCTACAGCACCGATAGCATCATTAGCGGTCAAAGCATCAGTTGACTTGGTAGGCGCCTTAGCAGATGTGATCTCCAATAGTGTGCGCACTGCACTGGCCTTCGCAGATAAAGACGATTATATTGCTTACAAAGCCGCAAAATTTGGAGTTACGTATGAATCAGGTAATGGAGATTATGCGGAATGGTTACCCAAAGTTGATCCGGAGGATAAATTTTTACCGGGATATATTGTAGGTATTCAAAATGGACTGATATCCAAAAGCACAGAGGGTGCTCCTAAATTAATGGTCATTTCTACTCAACCCTTGGTGTTAGGTAATTTACCAGTACCGGGCCTGGAATCCAGATACGAAAAAGTGGCTTTTTTAGGGCAGGTACCTGTTCATGTTTTAGGAAAAGTGAATGCAGGAGACTATATCCTCCCATCTGGTCTAAATGACGGTTTTGGAAGGGCAGTATCTCCTTCAAACATGCAAGTAGAAGATTACAATCATGTGGTTGGAGTGGCTTGGTCCTCCTCTGTGGATGAGGCTTACAGTTTGATCAATGTAGCAGTTGGTTTAAATGGTAATGATATCAGCAAAGTAGTTGTCAATCAAAAAAATAGAATTCAGGTCTTGATGGAAAAATTTGACCAAAGAAATGCGATTCTGGCTAAACTGGTGCCCGGCTATAAGGAAGCCGCCGGGTTACCCACTTCAGAAACTTTATCTCAAACATTAAGTAACGCCATCGCTAAAAATGGGACGGATAATTCCACTACCACTTTTAATAAAGATGATTTTTATGTACTAGAATTTTCCAAAGCGCAACTTTCAAACATCCTGGATCAAGCACAAAAGATAGCCATGGAACGCGGTGCCAATTTGCAGTCGAGTTCATTTTGGAAAAGAATCAATTCTGAACCGGAGTACAAAGATTTATTCATTCAGGAGATTCAGCAAAAAGCCAAAATGGAAATACCCAAACAACTGGAGCTGAAACTTAAACAAACGAATAATAAATAACTATAAAAAATCGATATCCCAGGTGCGAAAACAGAAAATAATTTGATGCTCAAATTAATGACATAAGCAAAATATTGATGAAGAAAATAATTCAAGTGAGAATAATTAAAAGCCCGTATTACCCAGGATTGACCGATGCGACTTGGTGGGTCAATCAAGGTAATTTGAGCTTTGCTAAATGGATACAGCGTCTATTGGTTTTTGCTTGCTTTATTCCAATGAGTTGGTTAAGTGCTCAAACACCAACCGTAGCGTTACCAAGTGACGGCAATACTACCAAATCTGATGTCCCACAAGGATCCCTTCGATATCAAAGGGGTTTTTATTTAATTACTCCCAAAGAAATGTTAGCAAGTGGTTTAGTCACGAATGACACCATCAATTGCATCGGCTTTACCATAGCAAATGCACAAAGCGATACCACAAGAGGAAAATTTAAAGTTTATTTGCAAAACACTACGGATACTTTAAGTCGGATCGATACTGCCTGGACCAGGGTCATGGGAATAACAACCAATTATTATAAGGCAGAGGGATTGTATCCGGCAAAATACGAATGGAGATTAAGAACCAATTGTTCTCCCCTTTCCCCCATCTTCGAATTTTCCAATGATAACCTTGATCCATGCCGACCACCAACTCACCTCGGTGAAGACAGTATTACCGATGTCAAAGCGCGATTAACCTGGGTTGCACCTGCTATTCCCGTTACGGAATTTATCGTTGAATATACATTGACCAATACGACGAATTGGACCGGTGTAGTCACTACCAATAATTATTATACCCTGACCGGTTTACTACCTAATCAGGGATATCAATGGAGAGTAAGAACAAGATGCGCTTCAGATACTTCAGACATTGCATCGTCTTCATTTTCTACAGAATTTACTAATGAATGTAGTCCACCTTCAGGATTAACTGTTGTTTTGACCACAGATACTCTTGCTAAATTGAAATGGACTCCGGCATCCGGGGGTGATTATTATTCTGTGAGATTCCGGCGATTGGGGCTTATCAACTGGATTGAAACACTTTCTTTCAATGATTCCATAACCATAAATTTCGGCCTTGTACCAGGCACTACTTTTGAATGGCAGGTGCTTACAAACTGTGGATTAGACAGTGTTGGAACTTATATTTCAGGGCCTAATTTTACCACTACCGGCTTAACAGCATGCTACCTTCCAGAGTTTTTTTCAGTAGATAGTATCACTGATTCTTCGGCCTTATTTACCTGGGATTCGGTTGTCGGAAGTACTTCTTATGAATTGTGGTATCGGGCTAAAGATGTCATCTCCTGGGAAAATGCAATTACCCCTATGGCATTGGTGCATGATGACAGTATTCAAATTCCGGATACCATAGGACCTTATGACATTCCTTTTAAGGGCTTGGTTATAGATACCTTCAAGTACAGTGGAAAAGGACTTTATATAGCATGGGAATACCAGGATTCTTTAGATGCTATATCTTCTCCAAACACCTCTTTAGCTACCCTTACCAATTCATTGGTAAAGGGTTCTTATGGGCAAGATTCAATTCGAAATATCTTGTCTTTTATTACACGCAGTGATACTTCAGCAACGGAGTTAGATTCGGTTTTAAGTGCAACCAATTACCGTCCGGAAACCAGGTTATGTTCTCCTTCTCTTAAAGACAGTGTAGAAGTCCTTGCAGTATATGCACTCGGTAAATATGCTCCCTTCTATACCTCCTCACCTGTTTCAGCTTTGATTAGAAACTATAGTACTTCTCCGCAAACTTATGCGGTAAATATGACTGTAAAAGATCAGAATACAAATACAATACGCTATACAACTAATCAAAATTTAGTAGTGGGACCGGATACCCTGGGTCTGATTGAGTTTAATGGATGGACACCAAGTATACTTGAAACGGACTCTATCCTGATTTCAGTGCCTCCACAAGTGAATGAAAATGTATTGAACAATAACAAGAATTATTACCTGCAGACAGTCACATCTAATATTGTATCCTATGAAGATGGTTCCGAATTTGTTGCTGAAGCCGGCACCGATACCTCTGCTGGTTTGACCCTTAGCCGTCATCTAATGGATGGCTGCGGTAGTATTAATGCGGTCCAGATATATTTAAGCCAATCATCCCAGGACCATGAAGTCTTTGCTATAGCTTTAGACTCCAACCGGATAATCCTGGCTCAGTCATCACCCTTTACACCGGATTCCACTCAGGTAAATGAATACCGCACTTTTTATTTTCCATCTACCCGATTGTTGAAAGATGAACTTTATTATATTGGCTTGGCACAGACAGCCAGCCCAAGTCCTTATTATCCGGTAGGTGTTCAATATGAAAGTAAATATATACGAGATAGTGCTTATTTCAGAGGGACTATTGATGCTGATAGTTTATGGCATCATCCCTATCCGGGAAGATTGATGATCCGGGCAAATTTGGTTCCTGGTTTTCCAATACCATCCATCACCGGTGATTTGTTTTTGTGTACCGGCACCACAGATACTCTGGTCGCATCAACCATTCAACCCAGATATGCAGATCGTGTAATTGATTATAGCTCTCAATATTCGGATAAACAATACAGCGCCAGAGAAGCTTTAGGAACTCCTGATGTCTACCCCGGTTATGGAGCCGATCCAAAGTCTTGGTTCAGTGCTACCGAAAATGGAAGACAATACCTTGTATTGCATTTTTCAAATCCTGATTTTGTAAATTTTGTTGATGTATTTGAAACCTTTAATCCGGGATCGATAGATAGTGTTTATGTCAAAGATGATGGAACCGGTATGTTTAACCTGATATGGTCGGGTACAGCATCTGCTGCCCCTCAAACATCCAGAAAAAAGCGTTTCGATTTCCCATTGACCAACTATAATGTATCTGCCATCAGAATTGCTTTTAATATGGATACCATATTTGGCTTTAGCGGGATTGATGCTGTTTGTATTGGACGCCAGACTAATCCAGGAATTTTTACCAGTATGCTCTGGACTGGTGGAAGTACGGATGATACCTTAGTCGTCAATACTCCGGGTATTTATAAATTGACTACCACAGACCCTACCGGTTGTTCAGCTATGGACAGTGTATCCGTCATTACACCGGTGCAAATCACTCCAGTGATTACAGCTTTGGGTCCTACTACTTTTTGCCCGGGAGATAGTGTAAAAATAAAATCAAGTATCATCGGTGGAAATATATGGAGCACAGGAGAAACCACGGACAGCATCTATGTCAAAACAGCCGGTTCTTATACGGTTACGTATAATGACGGAACAGGATGTGGACTTACCATGTCTGCTCCGGTTATGGTTTCATTATATACTCCTGTTGCGGTTAATATCACAGGAATTACAGGTATTTGCCCTGGTGAGCATACTACACTTTATGCTGGTAGTGGATTTGGCTCTTATTTATGGTCAACTTCCGAAACCTCAGATTCCATTGTAGTTGATAATCCAGGTTTGTATTTTATAACTGTGACAGATAATAACGGCTGTAAATCTTATGATACCGTCACTACTACCGCAAGCCCTATCCCCATGCCCGTCGTTACGGGTACCTTCTTATTTTGTCCCGGTGATACAACCACATTATATGCAAGTCCAGGGTTTAGCAGTTATTTATGGTCAACCGGTGCTACGAGTGATTCTATCATGGTAAGTACAGCTGGGTAGTTTTTCAGTCACTGTAACCAGCGCTGATGGATGTTTGGGCGATAATACAGGATTTACTTCTGTTTATGCACCTCCTTTTGCTGTTATTTCAGGATATGATGGTTATTGCCCTGCAGATTCCGTCCAGCTTATCGCGAGTGGTGGGCTTAGTTTCTTATGGTCAACCGGAAGTACTGCTCCCTCCATTCAAGTATTAAGTTCCGGGTCCTATGCCTTGACCGTTACAGATATTAATGGATGTAGAGATGGTGTTTCAAAAAATATAATCCAGTTTACACCTCCATCACCCTTTATTTCAGGCACTTTATCTTTTTGTGGGGGAGGAAGTGTAACGGCTCTGGATGCCGGATTGGGATACACCAATTATGCTTGGTCCAGCGGCGAAAGCAGTTCTTCTATTTTAGTAAACGCAGTAGGTACGTATAGTGTGACAGTCATGGATAATAATGGATGTGAAGGGTCGACCAGTGCCACTGTGACACAGGATGGGGGTATTCCGGATATACCCGGACTTATAACAGGAAGTGCTTTTGGTATGTGTAATATTTCATCACCCAGCACCTATTCTATAAGTCCAGTGCCTAATTCTACCTGTTATATTTGGAAAGTACCACCAGGGGCGACGATTGTATCGGGGTATATGAAGGATTCTGCTTTGTTTTTTAATGTCATTCAGGTGGTTTTTGATAATTCCTTTAATGGTGGTTTTATTGAAGTAGCTGCTCACAATGATTGTGGGTCGAGCCCTTCGTTTAATGGACGCAGAATATATGTATCTGCTACTCCCGGAAGTATTCCCGGAATCATTTCAGGCCAAAAATCCGGCGTTTGCAAACAGGTAGCTACTCCATATTCGATTACTCCTATTGTGGGGGCAACATCTTATTTATGGTCGGTACCCTTAGGAGCCATGATTGTCAGCGGGCAGGGCACCCCATCCATCATGGTGAGTTTTGCCTCTTCCTACCGGCCCGGGGATATATGTGTACAATACAGCACACTTTGTGGGACCAGTCCGTTAGAATGTATATCGGTAAAACCCATTCCTGAAACAGGCAATGGGATTACCGGCCCTGTGGTAACCTGTGCTTTTAATCAGAATACAGTCTACACTATACCGCTCTCTGTGGGTGCATCCGATTACCGGTGGACAGTACCTGCAGGTGCCTCTATTGTATCGGGCCAGGGAACAAATAGTATACAGGTGAATTTTGGTAATATTTCCGGATTGGTATCGGTTAAAGCTTCCAATGATTGTGGGGATGGCCTTTTTCAATTTTTATTGGTAAATGTCACGCCTTGTAATAAAATTCCACCGACGCCTAACCAGAACACTAAGAAGAAACAAAACGAATTGGTGGTCAGCTTATTTCCAAATCCATCGGATGGTCTGTTGACCCTGGATTTGCAAACGGATGCAAGCCCGTCATATGAAAATTTTACCTTGTCTATTTATGATCCACTGAACCAATTGGTTTATTCATCAAAAATTTCAAATGCATCTGAATTAAGACAAACCCTGGACTTGCGCCATTTCACCAAGGGTTTGTACTTCTTACAGATTCAAAATAAAGCACAGCATTACATCACTAAAATCCTGTTGCAGTAATTTTACTAAGGATTACAGAACAATGAACAATGAACAATTGAATCATTGAATCATTGAATCATTGAATCATTGAATCATTGAATCATTGAATCATTGAATCATTGAATCATTGAATCATTGAATCATTGAATCATTGAATCATTGAATCAGGTCCGGGAAGGATAATATTTCCAGTGTATTGTTATTATAAAACTCCATTTACAAATAGGTTTGAACAGTATTGTATTGCGCCTGATCCTTTAATTTAAAATATATTAAAGGAGTCATGATGTTATTATAGAATTATATTTTGACAATCACTCGGGGGATCTTGCTGTTCATTATTTTATTAATGAGTTCTTTATAGTTAAAGTCTTTATTACTCAGCTCCAATACATAACATATTGTTAAAATTATTTGATACATTGAGCACTTTAATTATCCTTTAAACAGTATTAGAATGCATTCATTAGTTACTAATCTTAGGCTAAAACATGCATTATTTGTTTCGAAAACAAAATCTTCGGCCAGACCACTCTTAGCGGTTTTAATTTTATCCGCTCTTTATACCACCCTTTTTAGTCAAAAGTCTATCCAATTTCAATATACCGGCAGGGTTCAATCCTGGGCTGTTCCCAGTTGCGTGACCCGGATAAAGATAGAGACCTGGGGTGCACAGGGAGGTAATTCAATGGATTGCTCCAGCCCTGGTCAAATTCAACAGGATGGTGGTTTGGGAGGATATACAGTGGGTGAACTGAATGTAGGTAATAGTCAGGTATTATATATCATGGTAGGTGGCCAGGGAAAAGTGGGCAACAACGGGACCTTTGATGGCGGATTTAATGGAGGAGGTGACGGGGGTAAATATGGTGCAGGCGGAGGCGGAGCAACAGACTTAAGGAGTATTTTAAATGATTTGGATTCGAGGATAATAGTAGCTGGAGGCGGAGGAGGTGGAAATACAGGATGTCCAAACACGGGCACTGGTGGAGCCGGAGGGGGAGTTATGGGTGATACTGGAATAGTCTTATATGCCTGGAGCCCGGGAGGAGGTGGCGGAACACCAATCAGTGGTGGCACAGCAGGATATTTAGGAGAAGCAGGTACCTGGGGCCAGGGTGGCAATGCAGGTAATACAGGCAATCCGCAATTTCACAGGAGTGGAGGCGGCGGCGGCTGGTATGGTGGTGGCAGTGCCTACGGAGCCGGTGGCGGCGGCGGTTCAGGTATGCCAGGGATGTTTGGATATGATACGCTGGAAAACGGTATAAGCGAAAATGGAATCAGAACAGGAAATGGGTTGGTAGTGATCACTTTGCTGGAAAGTGCCGAGTGTGTGGCCTGCGAGTTGGTGTGTAAGTCAAGACTTAATTTCAGTATGCCCTACAACGATTGTTATATGGTCATAAATCCAGACCAGGTATTGGGCAATATAAACCCGGACTGTACTACATTCGGATATGGGCTTACGATTACTTATCCTTTTGGGACTTCGCGTTTATATGGCAATGATGTGGATCGATCACATCTGGGACATACCTTGCTCTACACGGTAAACGATGGTCTTAATTCTTGTTGGGGATACCTTACTATTGAAGATAAAGCTCCACCGGTAGCCGGTTGTAATGGTACTCAATTTGTTTCGTGTTATCAACTTTCAAAATTACTGGATGTCACCAGTCAGGTCATCGACAATTGTTCTTCTAAAAATACGGCTAAGATTGAAAAACTGAATTTTGTCGACCTGGGTTGCGGCAATCCTTCCAGCCTGGGTCGAATTAACCGGACCATTCGTACCACAGATGCCTGGGGAAATACTTCGACCTGCAGCGACACCTTATTTATACAAAGAGATTCTATTCAACATACGATGAGGCCGGATCAGATCATCCTCCCCTGCACCATGATCTGTAAATCATTGAATAAATACGATGCGTTGTCCGACTATGAAGAAATCACATTTTCAAAAGACCCTTCCAATAAATATTATCCGACACCTGAATTGCTTCTCCAGCTCCAGCATCAGGACAGTATTTTAAGCGATGAGCCCTGCATATCCACTGACCTTAAAGTAGTGCCGTATCTATTTGATAGTGTGTTGATCTGGGAAAATGGGCAGTATCACAAAGAATGGCAAGCCGTAGACCAATATCCCTTTAAGTCGTCTTATTGTAAAATCATACTAAATTATACCGACCAATTACTTGAAGTATGTCAGGACGGTTCCTCGTTTAAGATCCGAAGACAATGGAGGGTCATCGACTGGTGTACGCTAGAGGAAAGAGTATTCATTCAATATATCGAAATCGCAGATCATGAGGCTCCGGTTTTGTTCAGGGCAAACGGGGGTCTCGATGCCAGGGACAATCGTTTGTATTACGATGCCTTTGTCAATGTGCATTCCTGCCAGGCGGAAGTTCAGCTAAAAGAACTGGTATTGCTGGATTGCAGCCCGACCGTTAAACAAAACTTTACGGCAAGCTACACGGACATTTCCCACCCTGGAAAAACCATATTACAGCAAGGCAGCTTACCGGCTAAAATACGCTTACCGGCGGTTGCAGGAATCTATGGGGTTCGCTGTCACAATATTGAGGTGACCCTGGTCGATGGGTGTTTAAATAAATGGGATACGCTCATCTATGTTTGTGTAATAGATAATACTCCCCCTGAAATCCTGGTAGACGGGCCAACCCGGTTGACGGTAGACCCTGTTGCCTGCTGGTCCAGAGTATATGCCATAGACCTGGATAATGGCAGCCGGGACAACTGTTGCGATGTATTGCATTTTGCTATAGCTACACAAGATTCGGTAAATGCCGCCCGGCAATATGTCTATGATGCTATAATAAACCAATGCGGGATCAATGACTATCTCGACAGCAAGGATTATTACGATTTTTATATTGAAGATTACATCAGTTCTTATATATTTAAAGATTACCTCGACCTCTCGGCTTGTAAAGATTACCAGATCATAGTGAGGGTATGGGAAGCCTGCGGGATTCCAAGGTATGATCCGCATATCTGGCCATGCTCTGAACATCAATGGTTTTTATACAATGCAGGTTATCCAAGAAGTCATTACCGGGCAGATCACAATCTGAATTTTGGATTTTCAAAGAATGCCAATTATGCCAAGTTTAAAGCCCCCAAAGATTGTAATTGGCGCTATCCGCTGGTGTTCTGCGATCCGCTGCTGGCCGAATGGTTTGCTCTAGCCGGACTGGATGATTTTAGTCCTTCCTACATCGGAGCCGGAGCTGCCGAACTCTGCAATTTTGATTTTTATTGGCCACGCTTAGGATTGATGGGCAATTCGCTCAACAGTACGACCAATGGAAACCCTCCAGGCAATACCTGCTCCAGAATGTTGTGGAAAGATGGTATGGTGAGCGTTACGGTCGACGATAAGACACCTCCGGTTGCTGAAAACCCAGATGATGTGTTTTGGTACTGTGATAATGTTTCAACGACATTATCTGACCAATACGAATATGCGCGATGTAATGATGATAGCTATGATGACGATAATGCAAAAGATCATTCCTGTTTCGATGTCAAAACACAAGCATATAACGAAATAGAATGCCTCAAAGAAAATGATGGCCAGCTGGGCGATGCATTTGATCCAACAGGAAAACCCCTGGGATGGTATGGTTGTAAAACCTATGGGCTAGCCCACGTGGATGAACATGGGGACCCCATCCCTTGTGAATCTGGAACCTGGGCTCCTGTTTATTGCCACAGTTGGTTATGCCTGGATGCCTATGATCGGGCAGGAAAGATAGAACCCTCCACTGCATTTGCAACCCCTTTGCTCCACCCGGGCTTTCCGGGAGATGCAGAGGCGGGCGCCGGCCATTTCTGGATCTGGGACAATTGTTTGCTCGACTCTTCCAGCCTGACGGTTAAAAATTCTTCAATAACCGACCAATGCGGAAATGGTTGGTTACTTCGCACTTGGACTATTGCAGATCAATGTGGCAATACCGTTTCTGTAGATCAGAAAATAGTGACACGGCACCGTTCCGATTTTGAGGCCATCTTCCCGGAAGATGTAATTTCATTGTGTGGAGATGTCCGTTCGCTCACTCCGGACCTCACGGGCAGGCCAATGGTCATGGACGATGAATGCGAACTGGTGGGGGTAAATTATTCGGATGAGGTATTCGATATCGTGCCCGATGCCTGTTATAAAATAGTTCGCACCTGGCACCTGATCGATTGGTGTAAATATCAACCTAATCAAACCAAACGGGATCCGGATATTCTGGTGGATGACAGGTTAATTGCCGACTCTATCCACAGACCCTGTGTCTACCGCCACATCAAAGATAATGGCGATGGGTTCGTAACTTATGTACAGGTGATAAAGGTAAAGGATACCACAGCACCCTTCTTGTTGTGCCGGGATACCACCATTTGTGTGTACGATCAAACTTGCCTGGTCCAATCCATTAATATTCCGTTTAACGGATCCGATGGGTGTACTCCAACAGGACAACTCCGCTATCGTTGGGAAATGGATGAAAACCCTTCAACTTCGGACCTTGGAGCAAAACAATACAATAAAAACAGTATTGATAAAAAAAGCGCAGCCGGTATACCAGGCCTCAACCTGGTACCCCTTTATGGTCAATCCCTGGTGCATGTGATGACCGGTGACCGATGCGGAAATGAGGATACCTGTACTTTTATTCTAACCATTGCGGATTGTAAAAAACCGACACCATATTGTTACAATGGGATTGCTACCCTGGTCATGTCCCCCTCAGGCCGTGTGACCATCTGGGCCAAGGATCTGGATGCCGGAAGTTATGACAACTGTACTCTTTCATCGAACCTGACGTTTAGCTTCGGGCCTGATTCTGCTGCAATAAAAAGAGAGTTTACCTGCCTGGATATTCCAAACGGAAAGAGTGTCTCCATACCGCTGGATATCTATGTGTGGGATAAAGCAGGCCAGTTTGACTTTTGCAGGACCTATATCCTTTTGCAGGATGGGTCAGCTAATGCCTGTCCGGATAATTTGAATGGCATTAAAAACAAACCCCAAATAAATGTTCCGCTTTCGGGAACCCTGATAAGCATTAAAAAACAGAACGACATGCCTGAAATCAGTTCAATAAAAACATCAGGCGACCGGTCCCGACTTGTTTTATTACAAAACCACCCCAATCCGTTCAAAAACGCCACCTGGATTCAGTTTACAATCTTACAAACGGAGAATTATAAACTCAGCCTATCGGATTTGTCCGGCCGTGCGATCTGGAAACAGGAAGGTATAGGAAAATCCGGATTTAACCAGGTGCAGGTGCAAGGGGTAGAATTAAAAGGCCCGGGTGTCTATTATTATACGCTGGAAACCGCGGGAACCACAATCACAAAAAAAATGATCCTTATTCAATAAAAAAAGTAAAATGAAATACTGCTGCAGGGGATATATAAAATTTCTGATGTGTTTGATCATAACCATTGGTTTTATCCGGGTCTCCGGACAGTCCACTCTAAGCTATCATTTTCCATCTGTGGTGGCTTCCGCAGGAGGTATTGATGCCAAACAAAATATAACCCTGGAGTGGACCCTGGGAGAAACATTTGTGGAAAGTATAACTACTCCGGCAAAATGGTATACCGAGGGATTTCATCAACCATTATTGTCTGCCAGGGTTCTTGGGCCTTCTGCTGCCCGGGGTTATGCTGTTAAAATTTTCCCCAATCCGACACAGGAGTTGTTAAATATTTTTATTAAAACGCCGGAACAAGAAGAATTAAAACTAACCTTGGTCGACGTAACAGGAAAAATAATTTATAATCAACAGGTGCCCTTAGGCACTCCGGAGTTGCAATTGAATTTAAAAAATATACCGGAAGGCATGTATTTGCTTTCCCTGATCAGCCCCAAAGGATACCGGATCAATTCATTTAAAGTGATTAAGCTATAGAGAGGCATAATAAGATATTCTTCAACATGAAAAAGTTTTTTTCCATACTGGTTTTTCAAATTGCTTTCCTGGCTCTTGGATATGGTCAGGTGATCCCCAAAGGTATGAACTACCAGGCCGTAGCAAGAAATCTAAAAGGCGAAGTCATCCCCAATCAAAAAATCAGTTTTAAAATTTATTTATTTGGCAATGAAAATAATCAGCGTTTAAATCACTACAGCGAAATCCATGAGGTGACTACCAATGGTTTGGGATTATTTCATCTAATCGTGGGAGAAGGCTCAAGGGAACAGGGTGAATACGGATTAATCCCCTGGAATTCAGAAAATATTTGGATGGAAGTCGCCATTAAAGACAAAGACCAGACCGATTTTGCAACGGTTAGCAGCAATAAGTTGATGGCGGTGCCCTATGCTATATATGCAGGCACGGCCGATAAACTCGTTGATCAAAACACCATTCCAACTTCAAGTTTTGCACCCCCAGAGCCAGGGGTAATTTCCACGGAATGGTCTGTTTTTGGAAATGCCAAGACAGATGCCAGTGGTAATATCTTCAGGACCAATTCTCTGGGGACCACCGATTTTGTGGACCTGGTTATGATCACGGATAATGAGGATAGAATGCGGATATTGGCAGGGGGAGATATTAAAACCAAACTCAATTTTGAAATTGGCAAAAATCTGAATATAGGACAGAATCTCACTGTAGGAATTAGTGCAACTTTTGGCGATTCCCTGGTCGTCAAAAAAAATGTATTGCTCAATACGTTAGGTGGGTCTACCATTAATTGCGGCCCTTTTACCGTAGCCGGTCTAAGCCCAACCCTATTTACAGGTATCCTTACGGTGGATAAAGCCACCGATTTTAATACAACCCTGAATGTGGACAAATCGACCAATCTGAATGGACGACTCACAGTAACCAAGATGAGCCCCACAAAACTGACTGGCACACTTGTGGTGGATTCTACTACCAACATCAATGATGCCCTGAATGTCAATAATATGAGCCCCACCTATCTGTCCGGCACCTTATTGGTAGATTCCATGGCCACGTTCAATGATAAAATCAAAATATTATCCGGTTATCAAACCGATACCACTACAGGTGCGCCCGCCAGTGGTTCCCTGCAGGTGAGAGGAGGTGCTTATGTAAAAGAAAATTTATACATCGGCGGGGTAGCCAAATTTGGCGGACCTGTTGCTTTTGCCGGAGCAGTGTCTATTACGGATGGGACTCAATCTATTGATCCTACCACGGGAGCTTTAAAAGTATCCGGGGGCGTAGGTATCGGCCTGAACCTGAATGTTGGAGGAGCCGCTATGATTGGCGGGATGGCGACGATATTTGATCCAACCCAATCATTTAATGATTCGACCGGAGCGCTCAAAGTCCTGGGTGGGGCAGGCATCCGGAAAAGACTGAATGTGGGAGGCGGCGCCTGGTTTGGAAGTACACTTAATGTTAACGGGATAACTAATTTAAACAATACATTAAATGTCACCAACTCCAGACTATTTGTTGCAGAGTTTATCAATATGAGCGACGGAAACGGACTAAGTATTGAGATCGCTAATCCAATGCCTGGATGGGCTAATCGTTTTGTTGAATTCAGGGGTTCTAATGGGGTAGTGGGACGGATTGAAGGGGAAAATGCCTCTCAATATATGTTGAATGATCGATTTATTAAAGAAGTGGCTGAATATGATACAGATATTTTAAGATCCCAATTACTGGTGACCAGCACAGCACTTGATCTCGCAGCTGCTATTACCGGTGTGGTCGCTGCGGCAACTTCCGTAACCTTTTGCGTCGGATTGGGCGTATGTACTACAACTCCTATAATAAGTTTTACCGTAAAAGCCGTTCTTAAAGCAGCTTTATATGCCGGTGCAGTAGCTGCTGTCTCTTATTTATTGGTAAGTGCCAATAAGAGTAAGGATGATTTCTTAGCTTATAAAATGGCCAGAATCGGCGTCACGTATGAATCCGGATCAGCAGATTATGCAGAATGGTTGCCAATGGCTAACCCTGAAGAACCTCTTTTGCCAGGGTATATTGTTGCTGTTAAAAACGGGAAAATAACCAAAAATACAGAGGAGTTCGACAAACTATTGGTGGTGTCGACAAAACCCATCATACTGGGCAATGCACCCCGGGATGACCGTAAAAAAGATTACGAAAAAGTGGCATTTATGGGACAGGTACCAGTCCATGTTTCTGGTAAGGTCAATGCCGGAGATTATATATTGCCTTCAGGGCTTAACAATGGAGTTGGGAAGGCGGTTTCACCTTCGCGCATGCAAACTGAGGATTATACTAAAATTGTCGGTGTGGCCTGGTCTTCCTCCGACAAAGAGTCATCTGTCATTAATTTGGGACTTGGATTAAATGCCGATGATATCAGTAAGGTGGTCGTAGAACAAAATAACACGATCCGGGAGTTTGAATCGAAATTTAATGAATCGAATGCCGCGCTTGCCGAAACGGTGCCAGGTTTTAAAAAGTCAGCCAAAGCAGCCGGAATTTTTGAGAATGATGTAATATCTCAACCGACCAAG
>Ga0163149_10001685_pt1 | contig 28056 bp, 18 predicted proteins | sample OliLakLV19MP5G1_FD_148604 | JGI IMG/M metagenome (GOLD analysis project Ga0163149, IMG submission 148604) | Freshwater microbial mat bacterial communities from Lake Vanda, McMurdo Dry Valleys, Antarctica - Oligotrophic Lake LV.19.MP5.G1 | ecosystem: Environmental > Aquatic > Freshwater > Lake >... | reverse complement strand
TGTCGGCCACTGCGCCTTTTTCGTTCGGGCATTTATCTTCGTGGTCGGGCAAGCCATCGCCATCAGAATCCGGGCAGCCCTGCCAGGCTTTTTTGCCCGCCTCGTTGGGGCATTTGTCGCTTTGGTTGGGCACACCGTCCTCGTCATAATCGGGGCAGCCGCCAGCGGCCAAGGTGCCATAGTCATTCGGGCAGGGGTCATTGGCATCGGGTGTGCCGTCGAGGTCAGAATCTACGCCGCGCGGACTTTCTGTGTCTGTTTTTTTGGTAATTGTTTCCACTGCCCGTGGCACTACTGCTTCTTTATCCTGAGTAGCAGGATGCTGGGCAGGGGCGAAAAAATAAAAGTCCGAAGTCAGGTTTCCCGTTTCATCCGGGCGTTGCTGTCCGTTGCTTTTGGCAATCACGTCTTTGCGGGTATTTTTCAGCACCGTTTCAAGTACCAGGCCGGGCGTTTTGAGGTGTTTGAGCAGTTGGGAAGTGTAGAGGCTGAGGCCATTTTCACCTCGCACCGTGGCGGTGCTGCCGGGTGCGGTGGCAAAGGCCACGAGGAGTTCCGGAACGGCGTATTCTTCTTTGGTCAAGCCCTTGGTAAGGCTTTTCCCTTCCCGCTTCAAGGGGAACGCACGGCAGGCATCCAGCACCACAATATTAGTGGTAGTTCCTGCACTCAACATGCGCGAAGTGATGCGGCTGATGGGTATGCAAAGCCCTTCTATATCTTCTTCGTCGGTCATCTCGGCCCCGATGGGTACGATAAAGTTTTGGTTGTTGTATTGAACCCCGTGACCGGAATAATAGAACAAGGCCACACCGCCGCTGTCCTTGATTTTGCGGCCAAAGGTGCTGATGGCATTGCTGAGTTTGCTTTGGTCGAGGTTGGTGTAGTAGTCTACCTGAAAACCTGCCAGCGTGAGGGCATCGTTCATGGCATTGGCATCGCTGCCGGGCGTTTGGCCCAGAGAGGCGAACTCGTAGTTACCGTTGCCGATCACGAGGGCGTATCGGGGCTGTTGCGCGGCGAGCACGCTGCAAAAAACGAATAGCAGGAGTTGAAAAAGAAGACGAGCCATAAGGCAGGGGAGTTTGTTTCGCTGCAAAGAAACGATATTCGGTGAAAATCGAGGTGACACCTTCACCTTCGACGAAGGAGTAAGGTGTCACCTCGATTTTTACAACGCCTGCAACTCCACCAACCTCCGATAATACCCACTCAGACGCATCAAGCTCTCATGCGTCCCCCGCTCCACAATCCTCCCCGCATCCAATACAATGATTTCATTGGCGTGCTGCACCGTGCTGAGCCGGTGGGCGATGACGAGGGCGGTGCGGTTTTCCAGCAGTCGTTCGAGCGCGATCTGTACGAGTTTTTCCGACTCAGAATCGAGCGCGGAAGTGGCCTCATCAAGAATCAGTATTGGTGGATTTTTTAGCAAAGCCCGGGCAATGGTGAGTCTTTGGCGCTGGCCGCCGCTGAGTTTAGAGCCTCGGTCGCCGATGTTGGTGTCGTAGCCTTCGGGGAGATTGATGATGAATTCGTGGGCATTGGCGGCGCGGGCAGCAGCCTCGACTGCCATAGCTTCAGCGAAGGCGGTTTCATCCACACGCGAGGTATCTATAGCGAAGGTTTTTGAACTCGAAAAAAGAATATTATTCCGCACCGTGTCGTTGAACAAAATCGCTTCCTGGCTCACGATCCCCATGAGCGCCCGCAGATCGTGCAAACGCAGATCGCGGATGTCTTTTCCGTCCAACAGGATTTGTCCTCGTGTGGGATCATAAAAGCGCGGCAAAAGATCTGCCATGGTGCTTTTGCCCGCACCAGATGCGCCGACGAGCGCAACAATTTTTCCTTTTGGAATTTCTAGTTGGATGTTTTCCAAGGCCCCGCGCTCGGCATTGGCATAGCGGAAGGAGACATTTCTGAATTCAATTGTGTCTTTAAAATCGTTGACCGCCAAGGCATTCTCTGCATCACGGATGGCCACGGGAGCATCCAGTACTGCCTCTACCCTTTCCAATGCGCCCATGCCTTTACGTATGCTGTAGGTAGCTGCTGAAAAGGCCTTAGCAGGCTCGGTGATGGAGTAAAAAGCGTATAAAAAAGTGATAAAAATCGGTCCTGTAATATGTCCGGCAAACACTTGCTTGGCCCCATACCACAGCAATACCGAGGCGATGGCGATCCCTAAAAACTCGGACAATGGCGAAGCCAAATCACGGCGACGCGATAGCCGCGTGATGGCGCGGGCATATCCGTCATTTTCCCGTCCAAAACGCTCGCCCTGCCATTGCTCCGCATTGAAGCCCTTGATGATACGCAGCCCGCCCAGGGTCTCTTCCACCAGCGACATGACGGTGCCCAGGCGAGACTGGGCTTCCCCTGATTGTTTCTTCAAACTCTTCCCGATTCCCCCAATGATGATACCACTAAAAAGCAGCAACCCAAACACAAAAGCCGTCAGCGAGGGCGAGACCCACAACATATACGCAAGACTTCCAGTGATGACAATCGGTTCGCGCACAAGGGCTTCCATCACGCCCATGATACTCCATTCCACTTCTTGCACGTCGGCAGAAAAACGGCTCATGAGGTCTCCTTTGCGCTCTTCGGAGAAAAAGGAAAGTGGAAGGTCTAGCATTTTCCGGAGCATTTTTTGGCGCAAATCGCGCACAACGCCGTTGCGCACGGGTGCCAAAAAATAGAGTGAGAGGTAGCGGAACAGGTTTTTTCCCAAAAACGTAAGCACCAGAAAACCGCACACGATGAGCAAAGCTCCCTCGCGGCCGTGGTTGAGCAGCAATTGCTCGAAGAAGGTATCGAGTTGGTGCTGGAGGCTGGTATTATCGTTTCCAACGTCGGAAGGGCTAACGTCGGAAGGGTTTATAACCCTTCCGACGTTCGGGTCCGAAAATAGTATCTGCAAAAACGGCAGCAGCGCAGGAATGCTGACCACCACAAACAACGACATGAGGATATTGCATCCGATGGCGAGCGAGAGCAGCCGTTTGTAGGGGAGGTAGTAGCGGAGGAGTCGGAGCATTTTAATTCTTGAAGGCCAATTTGTCCATCATTTCGCTCGCCATGGGGTCAGCGTAGATTCCGTAACTGTTGACCAAAATTCCTTTCGACTCGTTGGTCAAAGCTGAAATTGCGTAGATGATTACAGAATCGGACGGATCGCTTTCGCCTTCAAGACGAAAAAACTTGTCCACCTGAAAATCGTGGTGAAAGAGTTCAAACCCGCGTGTTCGACACTCCAGACAATTTTCCTTGAGGTTGAAGTCTTCGGTATAGCCTTCTTTGCGAAGGTCGTCAGTTATTTCAATGAGTGTCTTTTCCATAACAATTCAGTTTATATACAATTATCAATCAAGCATGTAATTTTATTAAAAAATCAGTACGCAGCCCAGCGTCTCCAACGCAAAACAGTAATAACCACCACTATCCCCATCGCTACAAGCGCTGCCATTCCAACCATTTCGGAGCCTGTTTCGGGTGCGCCGTTTCTTTTGAGGTAAATGCCAAATAATGCCCATGCAACGGCCAATCCATGACCGAGGTTGTTTTGTCTAAACAAGATAAAAACAGCTGCCGCAGCGCCTAACATTACCATCGAAACTGCCCAAAAAGTCTCGCCCAAACCACTCCCACGCCAGCCATTATCTACCAATAGCGCCGTAACATTGGCAATGGTCGCAACGGTAATCCAGCCCTGATAAATGCCAAGTGGCCAATGCGCAATCCACTTTTCCAGCTCGTTTGCTTTGGAATGGCCTATACCCATGGATTCATTGAGTCGAAGTAAGATTGCCAGAAAGCCCAGCATGATCACCACAGAAAGTGTCAGCTGTTCCCAGTGCCATGCAAATATCCACGAAACGTTGAGTACACAGGTGGCGACGAAAAGCCAACCAATTTTGTCTACAATAGGTTTTACCCGAACAGCCAAAGCCGGACGAAAAAGTGCTGCGATCTGAGTCCCAACCAATATTGCCAGCCAAAGGTAAATGATTCCCCAGATGGAAAAAGTGAGGCCCGCCGGCGTGAATAAGTTGGGATATTGATCAGAAAGTTCGCCCGTATTCTTTCCATTGAGCGGAAGCGCATTCGCCAAATAGTTGACTACCAGAACGGCTATAAATGCAAATGTGTTAACCAGCGTCAGTGTCCGCGTAGAAGGTTTCATGTTTTGATCTTTTTAATTTTCAAAAAAGAGAACAACCGGAAGCCACAGAGGTTTTGCAAGTGCTGGAAGAAGTTTCACTTCTCCCCAGTGCCATGTTTGAACAAGGAACGCATCGCAAGCAACATACTTCCCAAAGACAATACTGCTCCCATCAAAAATGGTGCACCGGGGAATTGCACGGACGAAGCCGGGTCCGTAAAGTAAGCGAACAAGTTGGTCATCAGCAATGGTCCGATGATAGAAGTAAGGCTTATGAGGCTGGTAAGTGCGCCCTGTAATTCCCCCTGTTCATTGGCTGGCACTTGCCCGGAAATAATGCCTTGCAGGGATGGCCCGGCAATCCCGCCCAATGAAAATGGAATCATAAAAGCAAACATCATCCAACCTTGAGTGGCAAAAGCAAAAAGCACAAAACCCAATGCGTAAAGCCCGAGTCCGATAAAAACGGAGTTCCGCTGGCCTAATTTGGGAATCAAAACGCGTGTAAGCCCACCCTGCACAATGCCCGTCATAAGGCCAACAAATGCAAGTGAATAGCCTACCCAACGCTCGTCCCAGTTGAATTTCATCATCGTTATGTAAGTCCAGGTGCTTTGGTTGGCATGGCCCGCAACATAAATAAAAATGAGCGAGGCCACCAAACTTAGGATGACAGGATACCTGCGCAGACTCAACAGCGAACCGATGGGGTTGGCGCGTCGCCAGTTGAATGGGCGACGATTTTCAGGCGCCAGGGATTCAGGCAGTATGAAATAACCATACAACCAATTGAGCATGGCCAGCCCCGCCGCTGCAAAAAACGGCGCTCTGACGCCAAAATGGTAAGATACCACACCACCAATAAGTGGCCCTATAATAAAACCCATCCCAAAAGCTGCGCCCACGATCCCAAAATTCTGTGCGCGTTTTTCGGGCGGGCTTACGTCGGCGATGTAAGCCATGCCAGAAGTGAAAGAAGCCCCGGTAATACCTGCCAACACCCGGCCAATAAAGAACCACCCAAGATTGGGCGCAAAGCCCTGAATAATAAAGTCAATACTAAAAGCAAACAAGGAAGCCAAAATGACTGGCCTACGCCCAAAACGATCGCTCAGTCCGCCAATGATGGGCGAAAAAAGGAATTGCATCCCTGCATAAGTGAACATCAACACCCCTCCCCAGCGCGCAGCTGTGCTCAGGCCTCCCCCTGTCAACTCCTCCAACAATCTGGGCAAAACTGGAATGATCAGCCCAAACCCGATGACATCAATGAGCATCGTGATGAATATGAATATGAGGGCGGGTGTGCGGGACTTTGACATTGGTTGGTATCGCTACAACTCCACGCTCTTGAAATCCCAGGTATTCAAGAAATTGGTTGTAAAATTCCCTTCCAAAAAATCCTTGTTGCGCATCAATCGCTGATGGAAAGGAACGGTGGTTTTTACGCCTTCAACCACAAACTCATCCAGTGCACGCTCCATTTTTTTGATACATTCATCACGGGTTCGGGCACGACATATGATTTTAGCGATCATCGAATCGTAAAACGGCGGGATGGTATAGCCTGAGTACACATGCGTGTCCACGCGCACCCCGTGGCCTTTGGACGAGTGGAAAGAGGTGATTTTGCCGGGACTCGGACGAAAGTCGTTGAAGGGGTCTTCGGCATTGATACGGCATTCGATGGCGTGCATTTCGGGGAAATAATTTTTGCCAGAAATGGGAAGCCCCGCTGCAATTTTGATTTGCTCTTTGATCAGGTCAAAGTCAATCACTTCCTCCGTGACAGTGTGCTCTACTTGAATCCGCGTATTCATTTCCATAAAATAGAAATTGCGGTGTTTGTCCACCAAAAACTCGATGGTGCCCACGCCTTCGTAGTTAATGGTGTTGCAGGCTTTGATAGCCGCCTCGCCCATTTTTTCGCGAAGCTCAGGCGTCATGAAAGGTGAGGGGCTTTCCTCTACCAATTTCTGGTGGCGGCGCTGAATAGAGCAATCACGTTCCGATAGGTGGCAAGCTTTACCAAACTGGTCGCCCGCAACCTGAATCTCGATGTGGCGAGGTTCCTCGATGTATTTTTCCATGTAAATGCCATCGTTCGTAAACGAGGCTTTGGCTTCGCGGCGCGCCGTATCCCATTGGTCTTCAAACTCTTCAGGCTTCCACACGATGCGCATCCCTTTTCCACCACCACCTGCTGTGGCTTTCAAGATAACGGGGTAACCGATTTCAGCGGCTGATTTCAGCCCTGCTTTCACATCAGTCAGCAAACCGGGAGTACCTGGAACACAGGGGACACCCGCTTTGAGCATGGTTTCTTTTGCCGTTATTTTGTCGCCCATGGCCCTGATCTGGTCGGGGGTTGGCCCGATAAATTTGACACCATACTGTTTACAAACCTCGGCAAATGCGGCATTTTCTGAAAGAAAACCATAGCCGGGATGGATTGCGTCTGCATTGGTGATTTCGACCGCAGCCATGATGCGCGGAACGTTCAGGTAACTTTCGGCAGAAGACGGCGGGCCGATACACACTGCCTCGTCGGCAAAGCGGACGTGTAGACTGTCGCGATCGGCAGTAGAATAAATTGCCACCGTTTTGATGCCCATTTCTTTACAAGTCCGAATGACCCGCAGGGCAATTTCCCCTCTATTCGCAATGAGTATTTTTTTGAACATTTTTTGGAACCCCCCCTCCGAAAAGGACTGTTGTTTTAAAAAAAATGAAAAGGAACGTAAAAATCGAGCGTGTTCAATTAGGAGCAATGGGGCAGGCAGCCATCGAGCCACTTCGGGTCAAGTAAGTTGTAAGTTCGTTTGGCGAGTAGGCTGCACGGGCAGTTTTTTGAAAAAAAACGCCCCGTGCAGCCTACTCGCCAAACGAACTCCCCTACAAAGCTTCCACCATGAAAAGTGGTTGATCGTATTCCACAGGCGAGGCATCCTCCACAAGGATTTTGACAATTCTGCCTTTCACTTCTGAATCAATTTCGTTGAAAAGTTTCATGGCTTCAATGATACAGACCTTCGAGCCGATGTCAACCGTATCGCCAATTTTGACAATTGGCGGTTTGTCCGGCCCCGCGCTTCGGTAAAAAGTGCCGACCATGGGCGATTTGATGGCAAGGAGTTTGTCATCCTCTGATGCTGCGGTCGCCGTGGCAGCCTCCGCCTTGGTTTGTGTCGCAACTGAGGGTGCTGGTGGAGGAGCAGCGGCAGCAGGAACCGTCAATACTGGCTGAGAAGAGGCCATTACAACGGGCACGGCTCCTTCAGCGGCATTGGCTTGATTGCGTACGGTAAGTTTGAAATCACCTTGTTTAAGACTGAATTCGCTGAGCTTGTGCTTGCTCACCATACGAATGATTTCTTGTATCTGATTGAAATCCATGATATTGGCAGGTTGAAAGGATGCAATTTTTTTGATGGTTTTCAGGCGTAAAGTAAAGAAGATTTTAAGAATCAACTTGGTTTGAAAACAAGGTCAATTGGCAATTTTTCCAACACCTTGATTTCATTTTAAACACCCGGCTCCACAAAAGGCATTTTCGTCACCACCGCTTCGAGTTTTTTGCCGCCGACCACGATGGCGATTTTAGCCCCGGGTTCGGCGTATTTGATTTTCACATAGCCTGTGCCGATAGGTTTGTCGAGTGTGGGCGAGTGGGTGCCAGAAGTTACCACACCAATTTTCGCGCCGCGACGGCTCTCAATTTCATAGCCATGACGTGGTACGCGGCGCTCATCGAGCACAAAACCCACCAAACGGCGTTTCACTCCTTCGGCCTTTTGCTTTTGAAATTTTGCTTTAGAGGGGAAATCGGCGGCTTTGCCAAGTTTGGTGATCCAGCCAAGCCCGGCTTCGAGCGGACTGGTTTTGTCGTCAATGTCGTTTCCATACAGGCAGTAGCCCATTTCGAGGCGGAGCGTGTCTCGCGCACCCAAGCCGCAGGGTTTGATGCCGTGCTTTTCGCCGGCTTTAAAGACTTTGTCCCAAATTTTGGGCAAATCTTTGTTTTTGGCATAAATTTCAAACCCACCAGAACCCGTGTAGCCCGTAGCCGACACAATTACGTTTTTGCAACCCGCAAATTTGCCGCGCTTAAAAGAGTAATATTCGATGCTGCCCAAGTCAAGATCGGTCAGTTTTTTCAAAGCCTCTACGGCTTTCGGGCCTTGAACAGCAATGAGGCCGGTTTTGGAAGAGATGTTTTGCATTTTTACTTCAAAGCCACGGGCAAGACGTTTGAGCCAGCGCCAGTCTTTGATTTCATTGGAGGCATTCACGACGAGCATAAAAGAAGGTCCGTCATTGGTCATTCCGTCATTTTTACCCGCCCCCGCCTGCCGAGCCTTGGCGGGCAGGGTAGCCGAAGGAGCGGCGGGAGCATCGTCCAAGCGATAGACCAGCAGGTCGTCCACAATGCCGCCTTTTTTGTTGGGCATACACGAATATTGTATCTGGCCGGGCTGAAGTTTTGACACATCGTTGCTGGTGGCACTTTGGAGAAAAGCCAGCGCGTCTTTGCCGCGCACAATGAACTCGCCCATGTGGCTCACATCAAAAACACCCAAAGCACGGCGCACGGCATGGTGTTCTTCTGAAATGGTGGTATAAGAAATGGGCATATTGTACCCTGCAAACTCGGCCATTTTGGCCCCGAGCGCAATGTGTTTTTCCGTTAGTGGTGTGGATTTCATCGTATTGTTTTTAATTGTCTGAAGCCTTTTTGTTAGGGGCTTTTTGTGCGGGTGTCACCTTTTTTTGAATGGGCGTCAATTTTGTAGCCGGCGTGCCGGGCGCTGGCCGAGCCTCCATGTCAGATGAGCGAGGATTTTTTCCTCCGCCTTCGTTTTTTTCAATGGTAACATCGCCTGGGGAAAGCCCCAGCCGACGGCGTATGTCTTCAGGAATGGCATCTTTGTGAACCGAGAAGGAGATGGTATTTTGGCGCATGTAGGCCTCCGAACAATAGACATAGCCCTTATTGTCGGAGATTTCGCCCCAAGAGTTTTTGACAACGTAGTACAGTCCTGAATGCTTTTCGTCGAGCAGCCCGACAAGGTGCATCAAATGGTCGTCAGTAGTAACTTGGCGGTCAAAAAGTTCTTGGCGGAGTTCTTGTGTGATTTTCGTTTCAGGTTCCCATAATTTGAACGTGCTGGCTTGCGCAACCCCGTCTTTGTCTTTCCAGGGAGTAGAAGGCACGATTGCGAGGCCGTTTTTCGCTGAAAACCCTTCGTTGCTCACATCGGCATCCCATTCGACCGTGTACCCCTGTTCGATGGCGTTTTTAGCGCAGCGCATTAGGTCGCTGATAGGCATGTTGTACATTTCGCCATTTGCCCAATTATCGGGGATCTCTAGGATGAATTTAGTCCAGAATGGGTGGTGGGTGAATGACGTAACCGTCACATAGTCATCGGTTTTGAAGTTTAGATAATCGCGGTAAGAGCTTGGGGTGAACACCACATTGGAATAATCAAATTTAATGGGCACTTTGCCAAATTCTTCGTCGAGCACTTGATCAATTTGCTTCAGCCAATCGGCGGAGAGTTTGCCTTCTTTGCCTGATTTCACAAAATCGTCGCAAAGTTTTTTGAGCGTTTTTTCCAACTTGGAATGGTTGAGGGGGGCAGTAGGATCTTTGCGCCCAGGGTACATGCTTTCGGGCATAATGCCATATTGGGCCACTGCATTCAGGGCATCGTGCGCAAGGCCGCCCTCCCCAAATTGGGCATGGCCTTGGCGGCGGACATAGTTCTCGCACTGTTGGCGATAAACGTGCCGCACAACGTACATCTCCGAAAAATCAACGTCCTTTTTGCCAAGCCGCATTGCTTCGCTTTCCAGGAATGAAACTGTGCTGAACGCCCAACAAGTGCCTGTTTGGTCCTGGCTTTTTACAGAAGTAGCCGTGTTGCGCTTGTATTCTTTGAATTCGTAGGGGTCTGTTTGAGCAAAAACAGTGAGCGGGAAAAGACCCAGCGTCGCCCAAACCATCGTCAAAATTAAAGTGCGTGAAAAGGCGATGGCGGGTAAAAAGAGGCAAAGCAGTAATTTCTTCATGTTTATGAATCAGTCGCGTTAATTTTTGAGGGCGAAAGGTAGGGATAATGTGGTCAATGGGAGAAATGTGACAAATGAATTGACCCGCCTTCGCCAAGGCTGCGGCGGGTAAAAATGTGGCCATTGGGAAAATCTACGAACGAAGCCGTTCGCGCACCACTTCATTGAGGTTACGCGAAACAGGAATGGTTTCTTCTACCCCTTTGAGGTGGAGGCGGTAACCTTGGGCATTGCCGCTTACTTTTTCCACTTTGTCAAAATTGACCATGTAGGTGCGATGGCATCTGAAAAACTGTGGCCAAGCAGCCAGCAGGTCTTCTTTTTTGCGCAGGGTGGCGCGTAGCATTTTGTTTTTGAGCGCCTCATTTTCAAAGAAAAAAACCTGCACATAATTGTCTTGCGCCACAATGTAAGCGATTTGCGAAGCGTCGAGCGTGAGGGTATCGTTCTGGTTTTCACCCACGAAGTTTATAGTAGCAGGTTTACTCGCCGAAGCTTCAGCGAAGGAGGGGGCAGTAGCAGTTGCAAAGGCAGAAGGCTGCATAAGCGCCGCTTCGGCAGCGTATTTTTTGCTCAATTTCATTTGTGTTAAAAACGCGCCAACGAACGTCGGAAAAATGCCTACCGCAAAGGTATATCCCTGCCAAATCCAGAATGTGCGACCATTCAGCGGCACTTCCCAAAGAAGGTTTGCGAGCAATAAATTGCCCAGGCCAACACACCCGATAAAAAACAGGTTGAAAAGGATTTCTTTCCAAACTGTCCATTTCTCCTCCTTAAAAATTCCGGGAAAAAGCAAGCAAAATCCATTGACAATCAAGGTGATACCGATCGTAACCAAACCATAATAGCTACAAACTATCAAATATTTTAATTCAGCCCCAGGCCCTATCTGCGTCCCAAACGGCTTGAAAAAAAAGAGGAACAGCGTGACGAAAAGCCCTGCCCAGAAAGCACTGCGCAAGGTGGAAGCCAATCGCCCTTCAAGTGGATATGGCTGCAAAAACCAGGTTCGGATTGATTCCATGTTGGAGTGACTTTATGGAACACAGATGACACGGATGGGACACGGATTTTAGCCCTATTTGATGTTTAATCCGTGTCTCATCCGTGTCATCCGTGTTCTACATGATTAATTGGGGTTAATAGTAGATGCTACCGTACAAACAATACATCCACAGTCAATTCAGCGTCGTTGCCGCGCTGCCACTTGTAGGCTTTCACGAGACGGATGGCCTCTTCATCGCAACCGTAACCGAGCGAGCGGAGGGTTTGGAAATCAAGGGCTTGGTTGTTTGAGTCGAGCCGGAATTTGAGACGTACCGAGCCGCTCACGTTATTTTGGCGGGCTGCTTCGGGCAGGCGGGCATTGCGGCGCAGATAATCTTGGAAATCGCTCCAACCACCCGCTGGCTGCGATGCTTTGGCCGATAAAGGGGCTTGCTTCTTCATAGCATCTTTTGCCCTTGATTTTTCAGGTGCTTCCTTCATGTTTTCTGAGCGGCGGGCAGCATTGCCCGGTGCTTGATCAACATCGTCTTGCTCCTCTACGGCTTTCCTATATTCGGCTTCGCTGAGTTCCGATTGAGTCTCTATTATTTTGTCAGCAGTTTCTTTTTCAACACTGCGTACAGGTGGCGGCGTACTGGCAATTTCTGCGGCGGATCCGCTTGCTGCGGGGCCAGTGGCGGTTGTTGGAGGAGCAGGCTTGCTTTGGGTAGATTTGCCTAGGCGGTCGAGTTGCGGGGAGCCGCTGCCTTGCATTTCCGTATCGCTACTTTTTTCTTCTGGCAAATTGGAGGCAATGGGCTGGTTTTCAATGGGATTTACGGCCTCTTGTTGCGCCATTGGACTGGTCTTTTCTGCTAATGGGAAGAGCCAAATAACGCTTAAAACCAGGATGGCCACAGCCGCTACAGCAGCCAATATTCGCCTGTATGACACCCCAAGCATGCTGCCGCCAGTCCGTTTGCGCAACCGCGCTCGCAAAGACGCCAAATGCGTCGCGTGCTCCGTCTCTGGCAAGGACCAAAAACCCTCCACTGCCTCCCGACGAAACTCGTCAGAATCGGCCAAAGCCTGCAACTCCTGCTCGTTGGCACGGGAGAAATCTCCCGAATGCCAGCGTTCGAGCAGTTCGAGCAGCCGCTTGTCGTCGTTGTGAGGATTGGTTGACATTGTTGAGATATTGGATATTGGGATATTTTGGGATATTTGGATATTTTGGGAACACTCATCTACCGTCTACCGTCCACCATTCTTTTCCATACAAATTCTCAGGTTTCGTTTGCCATTTTGGATATGAGAACGCACTTTCCCAAGTTCTTCGGTCATCATTTCTGCTATCTCTTTGTAAGATTTGTCTTCGTAATAAAACCAGGTTACGCAAGTCCGTTGAAGCTCTGTCAGTTCGGCCAAACAGCGTTCGAGGGCAGAAGCGCCTTGTGGCAGTTCGTACTCAACAGCAGCCTCTACGGCATCGTACCGGTCCATGTCTTCCGGGGCATGGTGGTCAGTAGGTCTTCGCTGTGCTTTTCGCCATTCCATCAGGCAATGATTCCGGGCCAGTACATAGAGCCAGCCCCTGAATGACTCTATTTCGTGCTCTTTCACCTTTCTAGTCAGTTCTTCATAAATCGCCATCACCGCATCCTCGGCTTTACCAGGGTCTTTCAAAATCTTGACACACACCCCGTATACCATGGGCATATAGCGCTCGTACAGCATCCCCAAGGCACGTGGCGAACTGCCGCCAACATAATCGGCCAGCAACAGCTCGTCGCTCAGGTGTTCGGCAAAATTTGGGCGGAGAAATCTCAGCATAAAACAGGGTCTCAGGAAAGCACCGCCAAAAGTAGAGAGAAGTGTTGAAGTGGTTGGAATGTTGTTTGAATAGTTTGAGGGGTTTGAGGGGTAAGGCCCTGGCCAAAGATGCCGGAGTCTTGAAAAATGCACAACTCAAATAATCGTCTTAGAGCAGCCCCCCTTTTCTCTCTGCGCCAAAATTGACAAAATGTGAAGGCGGTAAAAGAATTAACTGACAAGTCATGCCAAGCTGTCTGAAAAAATGGCAGGTAAATATGCGTAGCACGAAGTTTGATAAAGGCAACTCGTCCGCAACAGCCGAGATTCCACAGAAAATTTGGTTTTGCGGCCTATAAACTTGTTTCACCAAAATTAAAAATAGATCAAACGTATGAAGCCAATCGCTGACCGCGTAATCATCAAGCCCGCTCCCGCCGACGAGAAAACCAAAGGCGGCATCATTATCCCCGACACCGCAAAAGAAAAGCCACAGCGCGGCGAAGTCGTCGCAGTTGGCCCCGGCAAAACCGGCAAAGACGCGCACTCCATGACCGTCCAGGTGGGTGATATGGTACTTTACGGTAAATATTCTGGCCAAGAAATCAACCACGAAGGCCAAGACCTACTCATCATGCGCGAAGAGGAAATCCTGGTAATTCTTTAGGTTTATGAGGTTTATCAGGTTTATGAGGTTTATCATAAACCTCATAAACCTGATAAACCTCATCAACCTCATCAACCTCATAAACCTGATAAACCTGATAAACCTCATAAACCTCATCAACCTCATAAACCTGATAAACCTCATAAACCTGATAAACCTCATCAACCTCATCAACCTCATAAACCTGATAAACCTCATCAACCTCATCAACCTCATCAACCTCATCAACCTCATCAACCTCATCAACCTCATCAACCTCATCAACCTCATCAACCTCATCAACCTCATAAACCTCATAAACCTGATAAACTTCATCAACCCATTCATCACTTAACACTTACCACTAGTAAAATATGTCTGCAAAGCAAATCAACTTCAATACCGAAGCCCGCGAAAAACTCAAAGAAGGCGTTGACGCTCTGGCCAATGCAGTAAAAGTTACCCTCGGCCCCAAAGGCCGCAATGTAGTCATCCAGAAATCCTTCGGCGCCCCAGCCATCACCAAAGACGGTGTCACTGTTGCCAAAGAAGTCGAACTCGATGATGCGGTGGCCAATATGGGCGCCCAGATGGTAAAAGAAGTCGCCAGCAAAACCGCTGACGCAGCAGGGGACGGTACCACTACCGCTACCGTGCTCGCCCAGGCAATGATTACCGCAGGCCTCAAAAACGTGGCCGCTGGTGCCAACCCGATGGACCTCAAACGGGGCATCGAGAAAGCCGTGAAAAAGATCGTGGCCGACCTGAAATCCCAAACCGAACAAATCGGTGAGGATTTTGACAAAATCCAACAAGTAGCCGCCATCTCTGCCAACAACGACGAAGAAATTGGCAAACTGATTGCCAACGCCATGAAGCGCGTCAGCAAAGACGGCGTGATCACCGTAGAAGAAGCCAAAGGCACCGATACTTACATGGAAGAAGTGATCGGTATGCAGTTCGACCGCGGATACCTCAGCCCATACTTTATCACCGATGCTGAGAAAATGGTGGCCGATTATGAAAACCCGTACGTGCTCATCACCGACAAGAAGATCAGCAACATGCAAGACCTCGTGCCTGTGCTCGAGAAGTCATTGCAGACGGGTCGTCCACTCCTCATTATCGCAGAAGATGTTGACAGCCAAGCACTTGGTGTGCTGGTGGTTAACCGCCTTCGCGCTGGACTCAAAGTGGTTGCCGTGAAAGCCCCGGGCTTTGGCGACCGTCGCAAAGCCATGCTCGAAGACATCGCCATCCTCACGGGCGGTACCGTCATAAGCGAAGATCAAGGTTACAAACTTGAAAATGCTGGTCTCGAACACCTTGGCTCTTGCGAGCGCATTACGGTGGACAAAGACAATACTACCGTTGTAGGTGGCAAAGGCAAAGCGGATGACATCAAATCCCGCATTGGCCAAATCAAACAGCAAATCGAATCCACGACGAGCGACTACGACAAAGAAAAACTGCAAGAGCGCCTCGCCAAATTGGCAGGTGGTGTGGCAGTGCTCTATATCGGCGCCTCTACGGAAGTGGAAATGAAAGAGAAAAAAGACCGTGTGGACGACGCGCTCCACGCTACCCGTGCTGCCATCGAAGAGGGCATTGTACCGGGTGGCGGCGTAGCCCTCGTACGTGCCATCAAAAGCCTCGACGGCCTTAAAGGCGTGAACGAAGACGAAAACTACGGTATCGCCATCGTGCGCAAATCGCTCGAAGCCCCTATCCGCATCATCGCTGAAAACGCGGGTGTGGACGGTTCGCTCGTATTCCACAAAGTGCTTGACGGCAAAGCCTCCTTTGGCTACAACGCCCGCACAGATGTGTACGAAGACCTGAAAAAAGCAGGCATCATTGACCCAACCAAAGTGACCCGCGTCGCGCTAGAAATGGCGGCCTCCATCTCTGGTCTCGTGCTCACTACCGAGTGTGTCATCAGCGAGAAGCCTAAAAAAGGCGAGGGCGGCGGCCATGGACACCCAGACATGGGCGGCATGGGCGGAATGATGTAAGGTTGAGAAATTTAGATATTTGGATATTAAACCCGCCTACGCCAATGCTTCGGCGGGTAAATCGGGCGCGTCGGAAACGGCGCGCCCGATTTGTTTTTGGCGGGTATTTGTCTTATCCGAGGTTTTTGGCAAATGTGCAAAACGGATTGAATACATTTGCTGCTCGCGGCGCAAGCCTGCTGTTTTCATTCACAATCCTATTCACCGTTTAAACGATTATCCCATGCCTAACAAACTCCGCCTCCTTCCACTTTTAATTTTTGCACTACTTTCCATTTCCCTCCCTGCCCAATGGGCCAAAACAAACGGACTGCCAGGTGGAGTCACTTATAATTTCCTCCCCTACGGCGATACTATAGTGGCTCAGGTAGGCAATGAGATTTATTTTTCTTCTAATCACGGGCAGGGTTGGGTGGCTATGCCCTTCCATGCAGGCGTGAGACTATATAGATCTTACTCAGACGGTCAGACGATCTTGGCGTACCGCTATAATCCTAGCACCGGCACCCGGATTGTCCGAACGGACGATTTTGGGGAGACTTGGCAAACGATTGCCTCCACGAACGCGATGCTTTTCTATGAAACATTGTTGGCCTACGGGTATATTTATGGCAGCGACCACAATGGTCTTTACCGCAGCAACGACAACGGCGCCAACTGGGAGTATGTAACCACCAAGCAGGTCAGCAACATCCAATTTGACGGTCAACGAATCACCGGATCGAGTTATCCCTATCTTCTACAATCTACCGATGGAGGCTACAATTGGGATACACTTCTTCAGGTGTCAGGCAACGTAATTAGTATGCTCCAGCACGAAAATCACCTTTTTGCTTTCATGCAGAACGCTGGACACGGCTGCTATGCCTCCAGCGACTACGGCCAAACTTGGCAACAGTACCCAGGGGTTGCGTTTGACCAGTTTTCCGAATTCATCTGGCTCAATGGCAGCATTTACGGTTTGAAAGGGAACAAATATTTGAAATCGCCCAATTTGGGGCAAACATGGGATACTATTTCTTTCTCGACTGAGTACTACTATCCGGCGTCGAAGGGCATTGCAGTTGGAACGGATTTGGTGATTGGTGGAATTTACAATGTCCCAAACAGCATATTGCGCAGCACTGACGAAGGTGCTTCGTGGTCTCCAAGCGCACAAGGCATAACGGCCTCTGCCGGCAAACTGCGACCATCTGGCAGTACGCTCTATGTTCCTGGCCAAGGCGGCCTTTACCAACTTGCCCCGGACGGGCTGAACTGGACTGATCTACCAATAGATTTCCCGGCAAGTAACTATGGTGGGATTACTGACTTTACAGTGTCTGACGGAAATTGGATAATCGCAACTGGATATGAGCTGAGGGTTTCTCTCGATAATGGAACGACTTGGCTTGAGTCATCCATGAGTGGTAGCTGGTGGGATGGACGGTGCACCCGCTTCGAAACCATTGGCGACAAGATCGCTGCGGTCGTCGACAACAGTTATGATTACGAATTTTTTGCCTCTCAAAATCATGGGCTGGCATTCACTTTAACCCAACAACCTCCTTCATCAACTTACGCAGCAGATATTGACCAAGGGAAAATCTATGCGCTATGTGCCAACGGCAGCCTATACCGCTCTGACGATGTGGGCAACCAATGGGTTCAACACGGGATACCAGTATCAATTGATTCAATTGGCGGAATTTTCAATATTCAACTATTGGTCAGGGGCAACGTAATCTCCATTTCGTCCTTACATTATTCCAATAAAATGCTGTATTCCAAGGATGCAGGTCAAACATGGACCTACTTTAACCTTGCCACTGCAGGCTTGCCTATAGGAGATGCTCCTTTTAGCGACCTCCTTTATATCGGCAATTATTTAGTGGGCGCCAATGCCAAGGGTGTCTTCCTTTCACAAAACAACGGTACTGATTGGCTTGCTTGGAACGAGGACTTAGAAGCCCAAAACATCACTGATATGGAGGTGCATGAAGATTATCTTTGGGCAGCAACCGAGGGAAATGGCATCTGGAAGCGCTCGCTCAGCGAACTTGGGATGAAGCCTGTAATGGGCTTGGTTTTTTTCGACCAGAACGGCAACGCTCAATATGACCTTGGCGAGCCAGGCTTCCCAAATGTCGTGGCACAATCCCTGATAACCAACGCCTACATCAACACAAGGCCTGATGGGACCTACAACTTGCTCTCCAACCTCACGCAAGAAGAGATCAAGGTAAATCCTACAAAGCCATATTGGATACTCACACCAGCCAGCCAATCGGTTGCTGTACCGAGCTCAGGAGCCGACTTCGCTGTCCATTTCGACCCCAATGCACAAGACCTCTCCGTTGACCTCACCAACGCATCTGTACTACGACCCGGCTTTGAAACCAATTATCTGCTTAGCTGGCGCAACAATGTCCCAATTCCCGCTTCGAATATTGTACTGACGCTTTCCTACCCAGACAACCTGCTTGATCTGCTCTCGACCTCAATTCCCCCAACTACTCAGTCTGGAGGATCACTCAGCTGGAACTTAGGCAATGTGGCCCCCTTATCCAATGGCATCATTTTGCTTCAATTCAAGGTTCCGATCTCCGTGCCACTTGCCACTGAAGTCTGTGCTACAGCAACAATCACCCCGCTCATCGGAGAATTAGCGCCAAACGACAACATACATGAGCGCTGCGAAATAGTGGTCGGCTCTTTCGATCCCAACGACAAACAAGCGGAGCCTTCTGGCTTCCTAAACCCTGTACAACTCGCTAACAACGAGCCAGTTACTTATACCATCCGTTTTCAAAACACAGGAAATTACCCTGCTACCTTCGTCCGGATCACCGATACTTTACAGCAAACTTTTGAGCCTGCCAGTTTTCAGTATATATCCGCTTCACATCCCTGCAGTTGGGATTTGCGCGGCCAGGGGGAAGTGGAATTCTTTTTCAACAATATCCAACTGCCTCCAGTCACGACCGATGAGCCGGGCAGCCACGGATTTGTGAAATACAGCATTCGGCCGCGCCAAAACCTGCCATTAGGCACCCCTTTGCGCAATACCGCTCATATTTTCTTTGATTTCAACGCTCCGATAACCACCAATACTACCGAAACACTGGCTGGTTTGGTGCGGGTAAAAGAAGTACCCGGCCAAAACCAATCGCTCCTGCTTTTCCCCAACCCTGCGAGCAATATCGTCCGCGCCGAAACAGGCGAGCGAGCTGGCGAACTTATTTTGCAAGATGCCACAGGCCGCGTTGTCCTGCGCAAATCGGTTGAAAGTGCAAGCGCAACGTTTTCAGTCGAAGGGCTTCCGCAGGGGCTTTATCAGGTTATTTTTGTGGGCGAAAAAACGATGCAGTATGGCTCGTTGGTGGTGCAGCGTTGAGGGGGTTTCTGCACTAGCGGTCAGACGGGGTTTCTGCCTTAGCGGTCAGACGACTTTGAGTCGTCAGACCGCGACGATCTCGTCTGACGACTCAAAGTCGTCTGACGAGTAACACCAACCTTGGAAGCAATGCCCAAAAATGTGCTTGGCACTCCGAATCCCTTTCCACCACCTTTGCACCCGGCATCGAGGCAATGTCAATCCGGCTTCGACTGCCACGCTTGCGACATTTTTTGGAATAAACCCCGCCAAGCACAACTGCCATCCGACACAATCGCCCTACATTCGGGCGGGGATTTTCTTGCCCAATTTGTGCGGTTTTTTTTAGAAGGGGAAACCGACTGATTGGCAGGAATTTCCCCCTTTTTTTGTCCAAAATCAATTACCAATTCTTACAGGCTTATGAGAATACTGTCCTTTCTCCCCCATCTCTTTTTCACGCTTCTTTTCCTGACGTTTTCAAACTCGATTTTTGCGCAGCAGTTTCCTGTAGTGCAATTCTCGGGTGCGACCATGCGCGCGCCGCTCACGTTGCCAAAAGGCACCTCGACCATACAAATTTGTGGTCTGGAACTGGGCAATTCGTACAAACTGATTGCCGTACCCATGGCTTATGGCCAAACTGCTGATTTTGAAATCGCACCCGCGCCTGCCCTGTCAAAAGGCACGAGCAGCTTTGCATTTGTAAGGGAAAAGAAAAATGCCGTGAGTTTTGCTGCCCCCGGCACTTGTGTTGAGATTCAGTTTAAGACAAGCAGCACCGAGCAAGGCGAGGAGGTTCCTATGTATCTTTCTATCAAATGCGAGTCCTGCCCTGAAGCCAAATCCTGGCTACAGAATGTTGGCGCCCAAGCCGATCAAGCAGTTTTGCAGGTTCAAGGCGGCTTTAGTGCAGAAGAATTGGTGAAGGACGTGCTGGTGGGCGGCGGCTGTTTTCAAATCAGCAACGTGAGCTATTCTGGTCAAGGAGAACAAATTGGCACCTTTTCCAACGGGAGCTCAAACATCGGATTTAGCAACGGACTAATCATGGCTACCGGCGGCATCATTGTAGCGCCTGGCCCCAACATCTTGGACGGAGCGAGTGCTGGATATGGAAATGGCACTCCCGATGCGGACTTGGCAACGCTGGCAACGAGTACCCTTTTTGATATGGCCAATATAGAATTTGACTTTGTGCCTACGGAAAATCAAGTGATTTTCGAATTTGTGTTTGCTTCGGAAGAATATTGCGAGTACGTGAATACACAGTTTAATGACGTGTTCGGCTTTTTCATTTCCGGCCCAGGCATCTCAGGGACGAAAAATATTGCACTCATCCCCAGTACCAATACACCGGTTTCCATTAATACCGTAAATCATCTGGTAAACAGTGGCCTTTATACGCACAACACATCACTCCTTGGAGAAAACTGCAACATTCAACCCGCCTTTGGGCCTGCAGTTTTAGAGCTGCAATACGATGGCTTCACCAAAAAATTGATTGCTGTTGCCGACGTAGTTCCCTGTCAGACCTATCACATTAAGCTCAAAATCGCCGATGTCGGCGACGGTGTCTGGGATTCAGCGGTATTCTTTCGCGCCAATTCATTTGATGCAGGCGGTACCGTCCTGGCTTCTCCAGCATATCCGGGCGGCTCCAACTCGTCCTACGAAAGTTGTGACGCAGGGAGCATTCGTTTCAAACGCAGCGGTGGCAGCAATATTAACCTGCCGCAGCCCATCAGTTTCACGGTGGGAGGCTCGGCAACACCTGGTGTGGACTATGTTCCGATCAACACCACGGTGGTTATCCCGGCTGGTCAGTCGGAAATACTTGTGCCAATCACTGTCCTCCCCGATCCCATTTCAGAAGGGCAGGAAAACATCCTGCTTTCGTTATCAAACTCCTGCTCTTGTTCGCAGAGTACGGTGGAATTTTTGATAAACGACCTTCCGTCTTTTGGGCTTGATTTGCTTGGCAACCAGACCATTTGTGAAGGGGAATCTATCACGCTAAACCCCTCCTTGTCAGGCGGTGTGCTGCCCATCACGTATTTATGGAGCACAGGAGAAACGACAAGCAGCATCCTACTGACCAATTCGGGCAATTACGCATTGACGGTTTCTGATGGTTGTGGCAGAAATATCTCGGATTCCGGCACCGCATCTGTTATTAATTGTAACAGTGTAAACTGCGATGCCGGAACGTTTATCAAAACCATCGGCCAAATTGGCGAGCAAGTGCGCGGCTACGCCGTGTACGACAGCGAAGATGGCAACCTCTACATCACAGGGTCGAAGCAAGACAGCGCAGCGATCATCAAAATGACCCCAACGGGCACCGTGTTGTGGATGCGTACATTTGACGTGATAGCTGGCGCAACCAACAGAATTTCAGAACTCATCATAGATTCCGAAGGAATGCTTGTGGGTTGTGGGCAAAGCGGCAATCTGGTGCCCGGCGTTTCGGGTTTTGTGTTTCGTTACAATACCGCCACAAACAATATGCAATGGCTAAACACCTATGGCTTGGAATCAACGTACGTATATGGGCTTGTAGAATTGCCAAATGGCAACTATCTGATTTACGACAATCCGCGCGAAACGGAGGACGACATTCGAATGCTGGAAATAACCCGTCCCGATGGCACGATTGTCATGGGCAGCCCCTTGACAAAAAAACTCAACCTCGGTGACGGAGATAATTTCAATAGCACAACGATTCACAACGGAAAACTCTATGGCGTGGGCCGCTACACAAATGGCCAGGGTTTTTTTGATATGCGCCATGCGCTTTCGCGTGTTGATTTGGGAACAGGCAACCTAGAATGGTCGCGCCTGAGCCACGTCCCGCCTAACTTGTCCGCTCGCCTGTACGGCATGGATTTATTGATTGAAGACAACCATATCATCTCAGTAGGTTATGGGAGTGAATTGGACGGCAATTTGATCAACGGTGAAATTTTTCTTCAAAAAACCGACCTTGACGGAAATTTGGTTTGGATAAAAAGATTCAATGTTCCAGAAGCTTTTGTCGAGGTGGCGGACGAAGTCGTAAGCGTCCCTGATGGCTTCATTCTTTATGCGCACGACAGGGATGTGTCCAATGACCTGTACCTGATCAAAACGGACAAAGAGGGCGCATTGCAATGGTCTAAAAAGGTAGACTCTGGCTTCGACGATTTTGTACCTTCAGTGTCTTCATTCCAATCACAAATTTTGGTGAATGGGGACAATCTATTTTTCATCGCTTCAACGGAAGGCCCCGGCGACAGCCAAATGCTTTTGGCTAAAACTACCCTTGACGGCACCGTAGATGGCGACTGCGATTTGATAAAACCAGTCTTGGTGGAAACCAGCAATGTTGCAAACCCGTCAAACTTTACGGTGATCTTGCAAGAATTGCCTGTCAACGAGCAAACTTCCGCGATTGTCCTAGTGCCCACACAAACCAATTTGCTGGTGGAAAATCAGTGCGAGGTTTTTGTGCATGATTCTATTGACATCCAGTTTTGTTTCGGTGAATCGGTGACCATTGACAGCGTGGTGTACACACAAGACACTACTTTTTCAATAGAAATTCCCGGTACAGGCGGTTGCGACACCTTGCGAACCTATACCATTGAGGTGCTCCCGCTACCCATGCAATCCGTGGCGATTGCGCTCTGTCCTGGCGACTTTGTCATTATAGGTGGGCAAATAATTGACCATCCAGGCACATTTATTCTTTCCCTGGATGGAGCCAATGGAGCATGCGACACCATCGTGACCTATACCGTTACTTCGGTTTTATTCCAGACCCGTTCTGAAGACATCTCCCTTTGTCCCGGCGAATCGGTGACGATTGGCGGTCAGGTGTACAACCAATCGGGAGCGGTGATTGATACCATTGCCGCAACAATCGGATGCGACACCATTGTGACCTACACGCTCACGCTGTTGCCACAGCCTACCCGTTCAGAAACGATCTCGTTCTGTCCCGGCGAATCGGTGACGATTGGCGGTCAGGTGTACAGCCTATCGGGAACAGTGATTGATACCATTGCCGCAACAATCGGATGCGACACCATTGTGACCTATACCTTGCAGTTCAGCACACCCGCGCCATCCAATGTCGTCATCACTTGTCCCAGCGCCATAACCATTAATCAACCTGGCGGCAGCGGCGGAGCAGTGGTGAACTACAACCAGCCGAGTGCAACAAGCGATTGCCACTGCCCGGGCATCGAATTGAACATGACGAGTGGTTTGTCGTCTGGCAGCAACTTCCCGGCAGGCATAACATCGGTCTGTTTCGCGGCCAAAGACAGTTGCGGTCAATCGGCCACTTGCTGTTTCAACATAACCGTCGGAGTGGACGATCCCTGCGACACAAAAGTGATAAGTTGTATAAAATACGAACTCATGACCATCACGGAGGACATGGGCAAAAACCGCACCTACCGTGTCCGCGTGACAAACAACTGCACGAACAAGTTGATTTACACGGCCATTCAAGTTCCCGACGGACTTATCGCAATAGAACCGGCCAACTTTTCTACTTACGCCGCCCCATCGGGCAATACTTATGTGGTCCGCAATCCAAACTTTTCTCCGCAGTACTCGATTAGATACTCGTCCATTTCGGACAGCATCAACAATGGCGAGTCTGATATTTTCAAGTACACGCTGCCCGCACAGGCCAATGTCACTTACATCCATGTAGTTTCGCGGCTTGCACCATCCCTATATCTAGCCGCACACCTCAATACTTTTTATTGCCCAATTGGAGTCACCGTTGCTAACACACGCCCAAGCAATGAACGCGACGTGGAGGCTATCTTTGAACCTGGATCAATTGCCGAACTCTTCCTTTTCCCGAATCCGACAAGCGACGAACTTTTTGCTGACTTCTCGCCTTGGCAGGGTCAGCGACTAACTGTTCAAGTGCTGGACAGTCGTGGACAGCGTGTTCAACAGCTTGAAATAACGGCGATTGAGGATGCCCAAGCACTTGATTTGCGGCGTGAATTGCCCAGTGGGCTTTATTTTCTGGAGGTTTTGACCGAGGGAGGAGAAAAGCATACGGGGCGTTTTGTGATACAGCGTTGAAGATTTCCCACCTGCGGCTGGTAAAAGATGTGGCTTGAAAGGCAAGCAAGCGCATTTTTGAACAAAAATGAAACAACGGGAACGCGGCTGAGCCTTTGGGCGTTAGCCGCGTTCCCTTTAGTTTGAAAAGAAATTGGAAAAATGTTTCAACGAGCTTTGTCAAACGGGGTAGGTCGTAATATCTTTGCGGCCCATTTTGGATAGGTGGGTGAGTGGCTAAAACCACCGGTTTGCTAAACCGACGCACGGGTTAAACTGTGCCCCGGGTTCGAATCCCGGCCTATCCGCAGTTGGGAATTGGTTTATTGGTTGAATAGTGATTGGTGACTAGTTTATCTGGGCTGACACATTTCTTCACCCACCACCATTATCCCAATCACCAATTAACCAATCACCATTTCGGGATGTAGCGCAGCCCGGTAGCGCACCTGCTTTGGGAGCAGGGGGTCCCAGGTTCGAATCCTGGTATCCCGACAGAGAGCCGACCAGCAATGGCCGGCTTTTTTTGTTTACGGCAGGTAAAAGCCTGGAAATCAAGAATGAAAGTCGAAAAACTCATTTATGGGATATACCCTATCGCACAACAACCATTTTCTCTACCGCGCGAATCCATCTTGACGTCTTCGGATACGCGGCTTGCAGGAAGTAAAGACCCGGCGGAATCTCACTTAAGGAAACATGCTCTGTTTCGGTGAAAGACCAACGCAGCATTTCTATGCCCTGTGCATTAAACAATGCGAAGGTAAGCTCTGAAGATTCAGGCCCATTCCATTGGATTTTTATCACATTGGAGCTCGGGTTGGGGTAGATCGAAAATAGTTTCTCTTGCTTGGCGTCCGGTGCTGTGGATTTGCTGGTCCCGCAAAGCTTAATGGTGTCGGGGATATCCTTGTACTCGTAAAGGCCGTCTTCCAAAAGGATATACGCATGGTTGGGGGCAAAGACATTAAGCCCCCTCATAAATTCTCCTGCTCGAACGCAGGCTTGTTCTTCCCAAGTAATGCCCCCATCTTTAGTGCCACAAATTTCGGAATACCCGCTCGCCAAGCCGTGAAGTGAATCCGCAAATCCAATCTCGGTGACGCCCGCGGACAATTGTTGGGCTCAGGATTGGCCTCCGTCTATCGTGTGATAAACACTGCTTTTGTTGCTCATCCATCCTTCCTTAACGCTTGTGAAGCTCAATTGCTCTGCGTATTGAAGCCCTGGAAACTCTTTGCCGGTCCATTGCTGCAGGTCATAGGTATTCCCAAAAACAGTGGTGCTGTTGGGCCAGAGAATTTGATTTGAGCCAATAAAATAAACGGTGTCTCCTCCCGGAGATTCGAAGTCTTCAATGAGCGAGACAAACCACGGCATTTGAATTTCAGCCCAAGTTTGTCTCTAATTTTTGGTCAAAAAAAGGTTTTCATAATGCGCTGCTACTACTGCTACACTGTCGTTTATCCTTTCGAGTGCTGTGGTGCTAGGGTTACCTCCAAATCCAAAAAATTGAGTGTCCCAATGCGCCCCTCCGTCGCTCGTTTTCCATATCTTTTGATCGCTCAAAGCCCAGCCGTGTTGGGGGTCTAAAAATTGCATTTTTCTAAATGGTTCCGGTACTTCATTCATCGACTTTTGCCAAAAAAAACGGTGCGTTCACCGCGATCTTTTTAAGCGTGGTATATTCTTGCGGCAGGCAATCGGATTTTGCTTTTAAATAAACGGTATGGCACCCGGGGTTTACGAAAGTATGGGTCGGGTGTGATTCTGTAGAGCTTTCCCCGTCGCCAAAATCCCAGAAATAGGTGTCCGACTCTTTCGACAGGTTGGTAAAATAATAGGTCATGTTTTCACAGGAATAGTCGAACGCAGGGCGGGGCCAGGGGCAGAGCAAGGAATCGCAGTCAAGCGTAAATGTCGGGTTGAGGTGCTGGTAAATCATGCCAGAAGAATCCCTCAGGCAGATCAATTGCCCATATCTGCACGAACAAAGAGGGTGTTGCTTAAATTCGGGAGCAACTTAAAACTGTTCCATGTTTCCCCACAGAGCAAGGTGTCGCCCGTTTAGCGCAAGGAGCTGTTCATGTAGGTTGGGCAATCGAACGGGTTGCAAATGTAGATGGAACCATATTCAATGCCGGGCGTAGGAAAAAGGGGCAAACTACGCCTGTATGCCGGCACAAGTAAAAAAGGACAAAAGAATACTTGATATTTCATCTTGAAAATTGGAATGGGAGATGAGAAAACTCTAAAATCTGTTGCATTTGAAACTTGAATCCGCCTCTTCCATTGCTCCTCAGTATACAAGGCATGAAGGATATAGTGAAATGTCCTCCATAATGGCAGTTTTAGTTTGGGGCCACGAATGCCAACCCACAGGTCTTCCTTAAGATCATGGCGTTATCAAGCAGGTACTGCCTGCAAGCAATTTTTCTACGGATAAACAAAATATATTCAGAATAAAAATGTATTTTATTGCAAATTGACATTTTTTTTTCTAAAAAAAAATTAAAAGGAGTGAATTGTGCAACTATTCTCCAGAATTTTATAACATTTGAGCAGTTGCTTACTAGCAACTTTGCAGATCATTCACGAATTAATCTTGATCATGAAAAACAAATTTATACTCATTGTAGTTGCGATCGTACTGTCTTTTGCACCAAAAGGTGTTTTTGGCCAGGCGCCTGACCTGGGAGTTGCTTCCACTTTTGCATTGTTTACTGCTGCTGGTGCATTTAACGGCGATCCTGCAACCAGTGTGGTAGGCGATATTGGTACGAATGTGGGCGCCTTCACCCCTCCTGGATTTTTAGTTGGAAATATCCACGTGGCAGACCCTGTCTCCGCACAAGCGGCCGCGGATGTGGCTATTGCATACAGCCAACTGGCCGGGCTTACTTGTGCCCAGGTCTTAGCGACCCCGTTTGGTAATAACCAAACCCTTACCCCTAAAATTTACTGTATAGGAAGTGCTGCAGTATTAAATGCAAATTTAACCTTGGATGGAGGAGGTAATCCGGGGGCTATCTTTATTTTCCAGATAAACGGTGCCCTGAGTACCAACTCACTCTCCAACATTTTGCTGACCAATGGCGCCAGCTTATGCAATGTGTATTGGCAAGTAAATGGCGCATTTAATCACAATGGCCAACTTTTCCAAGGTACTGTTATTGCCGCAGGAGCGATCAACTTGGGCACTGGGGCGAGATTAAACGGCAGAGGGCTTTCCACTATGGGTGCTATTTCGACCAGTGCAAACATAGTTACATTGCCTAGCGCCTGTCTCTGTGACCTGACGGTGACTTGCCCGAATCCTTCCGGTGGCACCTTCCAATGCCCCAGCAATATCCCGGTGGGCCTGCCATCCGACGTAACGGTGAATACTTCCTGTGGAACCCCTACTGTGACCATCACCCAAACCTCCACCGGGGCTGGCTGTGTCAATTCTCCTTTTGTATTGACCCGGACCTATCTAGTGACCGATCAAGGCGGACATTCAACGACTTGTGTGGTGACTTATACTGCTATTGATCAGAACGCGCCGACCATCACCTGCCCGGCTGCAGCCACGGCGCAATGCACCAGCCAGGTTCCAGCGGTCAGCCTCACAGCGCCCACCGCCTCTGACAACTGCGGGGGTGCGGTTACGATTTCCTTCGTCAGTGATGTGATAACCAACCAGACCTGCGCCAATCGGTATACAATAACCCGGACCTACCGGGCCACAGACGCCTGCGGCAACTCGGCTATCTGTGCTCAGACAATCACCGTGTTCGACAATACGGTTCCTGTCATCACCTGCCCGGCTGCAGCCACGGCGCAATGCACCAGCCAGGTTCCAGCGGTCAGCCTCACAGCGCCCACCGCCTCTGACAACTGCGGGGGTGCGGTTACGATTTCCTTCGTCAGTGATGTGATA
>Ga0163149_10001680_pt1 | contig 28110 bp, 21 predicted proteins | sample OliLakLV19MP5G1_FD_148604 | JGI IMG/M metagenome (GOLD analysis project Ga0163149, IMG submission 148604) | Freshwater microbial mat bacterial communities from Lake Vanda, McMurdo Dry Valleys, Antarctica - Oligotrophic Lake LV.19.MP5.G1 | ecosystem: Environmental > Aquatic > Freshwater > Lake >... | reverse complement strand
AGAAACCGAGCAAAAGAGAAATCTACGCCCGCATGGGCATTGCCTACTATGCCGTTTTCGACCCGCTGGAGCAGATTCAGGAGGCGGGTCAGATGGCGGGTCAACCGCTCAAAGTCTTTGAACTGAGAGGCAAGCATTATGTTGAACTCCCTCAGCCCTTGTGGATGGAGGATGCGGGTTTGGGGTTAAAGCTCTGGGAAGGAGAGTTTGAGGGAGTGCCGAGCCAGTGGTTGCGTTGGTGCGATCGGCAAGGTCAACTCATCCCCACGGGTGCAGAAGAAAGAGATATGGAACGCCAGGGAAGGGAGATTGAGCGCCAAGGGAGAGAAATAGAACGCCAAGGTAGAGAGGTTGAGCGGCAACGCGCCGAATCAGAACGCCAGAGAGCGGAATCAGAACGCCAGAGAGCCGATCGTCTTGCTGAACATTTACGGGCGATCGGGGTCAACCCAGACGAAATTTGATGAGACATAAACCTTTGTTTAGTTGCAAGCGCCCGATCACCTGTTGCAGGTGAGCCAGTTCTTCCTGAGACAATTGGGCTTGCAGCATTTGTTCTCCCTTCTGACAGTCCAACTTAAACAAGTTGCAAAGAGAGAATAGGTAAAAAGGTGGGATTTAGATCAACGAGACGTAAAGTTTTATAAAGATGCGCCTCAACGTTGCCCATCGTCTATCTCACGCAGATTCCAGCCTCATGAAGATACGATCGCTAACGCCACAAGCCATCTTGGCCCGACACCAGCAGCAGACCTACTGGCTCGTCTTTGGGGGCTTCTTAGTGGTGGGGGCGTTGGAGTATCTCACGCCGCCAGATTTTGTCTTTGGTTATCTCTACATCGGCACAATTTTGTTAGCAACCCTGCGGCTGCGATCGAACATCAGTGTGAGCATCACCTCCCTAGCCGTTGGCTTAACGCTTCTGAATCTAGTCATGCCAGGGACTGCTCCCGTCTATGCCTCAACGATCGCCAATCGGGTCATTGCCTCGATCGCCCTCGTCGTCACAGCCTGGCTCGGTCGGCTCAATCGCCACTATCAGGAATCGATCGCCCAGCAAAAGTCCCAGTTGCAGTCCCAAGATCAACTCAGCCAAATGCGCGCAGACTTTGTGTCTACCCTGACCCACGACCTCAAAACGCCCCTATTGGGAGGCATGGAAACCCTGAAAGCATTTCAACAGGGAAAATTTGGCGCCGTCACGTCAACCCAAGAGAAAGTGCTAGCCATGATGTCCCGCAGCCATTACATGACGTTGCAACTGGTGGAAACCTTGCTGGATGTTTATCGCAATGACACCGAGGGGCTGCAACTCCATCTAGCTTCCGTGGATTTGGTCACAGTGGCTCAGGAGATCATTGTCACGCTGACAGAGTTAGCCCTATCACGGCAGGTTTCCATTAGCCTCAGTTGTGGCACATCGGATTTTCGACGGGCGTTTTGGGTGAATGGCGATGCGCTGCAACTCCAACGGGTGTTTGCGAATTTGCTCACAAATGCCATTAATCACTCTTCCCGTGGAGGACGGGTCGAAGTCGTGCTGGAATCCCAGGCAAAGTATCAGGTGGTGCGAGTGTTGGATAGCGGACTGGGGATCACGGCAGATGAACTACCCCACTTGTTTGAACGGTTTTATCAGGGCCATGGCGATCGGCAGTCCAAAGGCTCTGGTTTAGGCTTGTACTTAACCCGACAGATCGTCGAAGCGCACAATGGTACGATTTGGGCAGAGAACCGATCGCCCCATGGTGCCATTTTCAGCCTACGTCTGCCCATCTCTACTGTCTCCAATCCCTAAATCTGCAATGAAGTCTAGCCCTTTACGAATTTTGCTTGCTGAAGACGACGAATTATTTCGTTTGGGGCTACAAATGCGCTTGCAGCAAGAAGCAGGCTTGCAAATTGTGGCGGAAGCTGAGGATGGCGAAACTGCTGTGCAACTGGTGAAGCAGCATCCCCTCGATTTAGTGTTACTTGATGTGGGGCTACCTGGAATTGGCGGGATCGAGGCTTGCCGTCGCATTAAGCAACTGCAACCCAATCTACCCATTCTGGTGTTGACTTCGCGATCGGAAAAAAATCTGTTGTCCCGCTTGATTGAGGCAGGTGCCCAGGGCTACTGCTTAAAGGGCATTCCCGCTGAGTCATTGATTCTAGCCCTGCGCTCTGTGGCTGCTGGAGCCTCCTGGTGGGATCAAACAGCCACGACGGAAATTCGGGCTGCTTTTCAGGGGCATGGCGTGATATCTGGAGGCGGGGGCGCGCTGGAACTGCTAGAAAATCCGCTAACCAAGCGAGAGCAGGAAATTCTGGCTCTAGTGGCTGCTGGGAGAACTAACCAAGAAATCGCTGAAACCCTCTACATTGCCTGTGGCACGGTTCGCGTTCACGTCCACGCCATTCTGCAAAAGTTGGAGGTGCGCGATCGAACCCAGGCGGCGATCGTGGCCATTCAAAAAGGACTGGTTGCCGCAGAACTGCTTGTCGGACACTGAAGATTCTGAATCGTCAGGAACTAGTGCAGCTTGGCAGAAGTTTCTGGCCAGTTAGGGAAATAGTTTTGAGTTTTGAGTACTACCCACTTACTCTTACCAGCCTGCACTAGGAGATTCTTTGCTCAGCCAAAACGCGATCCCTAATTCTTTCCTTCAGACTATTTCTCGTGACCCCATCAATCTTCATTGCAAATAATTCACTTAAATAATCTCGCAACTCCACTAATTTGCATAAAGTAGGAGCCTTTTCATACTCGACTAAGATATCAATATCACTCGTTTCGGTTTGTTGTTCTCTCACATAGAAACCAAAAATACCTAGCTTGGTAAACTCACCCAATCCTGATGGGCTGTGGCGAACGCCTCTACTAATTCTGGTGATAAATACCAGCTATCCATCAACACTGTTGTAAACGGTAATTCTTGTTCAATGGCTTGGGTGAGTAATCCCTTGACAATTTCCACCTTGCTACGAAACTGTTCATGTAACCGGGCAAATTCAGGGTCTTTGAGTAATTCTTTGTCCAATTGCTTCTGCAATGGCTGACGAGCTTTGGCAGTTGTCGCAATCACCTGCAAAGGGAAATGCTTCCGGACAAACGACTCCCATTGCGTCACTTCTTCATAACGTCGATACACCTCGAAATCCACCGGAAATCGCACTGCTCCACTCAGATAATGGCTGATGACCAAGTTATGGGCTAATGCATATCTTCCCTCATAATGGTCATAATAGCGCTCTACATATTCGAATAAATTCCCCACATGTTCACACAACGTATCGTCAAAAATTAGGCATGACTCTTGGGCACTCAGCCTCACGGCTGCCGTTTTCTCAAAAATATACCTAATTCTAAACTGATTCACCTCAATTGGATTCCAGGGTGATTCACTCATAAACCGCGATAGATTCGTCTTGTCTGCACTATCAAGAATGCAGCGACTAATATTTGCAAGGCTCTTGTTCTCCAATACAATCAACCCCGTCAGATAGTTCTGAAAATGGTTGAATTGTCGAACATCGTTGAACAGATGGCGAAAGGCTTGAGCATGGGTGCTCACAAGTGGAGCAGGAGTTACTATCGGGAGTCGCATATGTCCCTCTCTGGAGTTATCTGATGCCTTAACTTGATTATCTTCTTAGCCTGTTGCTAGAAATTATACCTGTTTATTTCTGCGAGAGTATAACACTCAAGTCATTACGTCAAGGAAGCAGTACACCAGATCTTCTTTTCAAAGGGTTGTGAGGAGATGTCTAACGGTGTAGTTCAACGATGGTTAGCGACTTTGGCATCCCCACCAAGATCTCTGTTCCACCCGTTGCAACACAATGTTATGCAGCGGCGCTCACAGAAACGATCGCACTACTTAGCCATAACTATACGCCCGACTCTTATGCTTTGTCATGATCGCGATTCACCGCCAGAACGATCGCACTACTGAATCTCTCTGAGTTACCAGTAACGATCACAACGATGGTCTCGCAGCAAAGCGGTATAACTTCTTTTTAACCTGCTGAATGTGGGTAGTAAAGAACTTTGAGTGGACATTGGAGAATGGCAGGGCAAAATTCAATCTCTGCTTTATTAGGCTAATGCTAAGGTGGATTGCTGCCTCTCTATAGATCTCAAATGGGTTCTATATTGGCATATATATTGACAGCGACAAAAGTTTTTTAACTAAAATCTTTTAACTATAAAGATTTATCTTGAAAACCTCACGCAAATTAAATTAACGTAGCTCAATAACGTGGTTTAGAATAGCTTTAGAAAAGTCAACACTAGTTGTATTCACCTTTATGAAAGCTTTTTGGACATTAGCAACGATCGCCAGCTTAATAGGTGCAACTGCGAGTTGCAGTTTTCAAAACAGCAAAGATGCATCTCAAGCTCAAGTACAGAGCCAAAAACCAGCGATCGCCGTAGATGTGGCGATCGCTACTTTAGAGGCTCCTGAAGGTGAGAATGAATATACAGGTACGACTGCTCCCATAAGGGAAGTATCCGTAACATCCCGTCTGGAAGGACGTTTGCTCAATCTAAATGTGGATGTAGGCGATCGCGTTGAAAATGGACAAGCAATCGCCCAATTGGATGATGCAGTTCTATCGACAACTGTGCTAGAGGCAGAAGCAGAAGTTGCAGCAAGGGAAGCAGAAGTCTCTCAAGCCAACGCTGCCGTGGGTAATGCTCGCGCTCAAGTGGAACGGGCAAGATTGCAATACAAGCAAGCCCAAGCCGATGCTAATCGCTTCACCCAATTGGCTAAAGAAGGAGCAGTTACTTCTCAATCGGCGGAAAGTGCGATTACAGAAGCGCGATCGGCGGAACAAGCATTGCGATCGGCGGCACAACAAGTTACTTTACAGCAGCAGACAGTACGCGCAAGTTCGCAACGGGTTTTAGCGCAAGAGGCGATCAAATTAAGGGAGCAGGAGCGTCAATCCTACACCACGATTACAGCGCCGATTAGTGGCGTTGTCCTAGAGCGCGTTAGTGAAACTGGCAATCTTCTATTCGCAGGTAATGAAGTTGTCAAGTTGGGAGATTTTAGTCAAGTTAAGGTGATTGTCCAGATTTCGGAATTAGAAATTGGTAAGGTGCGTTTAAATCAATCAGTAGATGTTCGGTTTGATACTTTACCAAATCAAAAGTTTACGGGAAGAGTTAGACGGATCTCGCCAGTGGCCGATCCTGTAGCACGATTGATCCCTGTGGAAGTGGTGGTTTCAAATCGGGCCAATAAACTTGGCAGTGGTCAATTAGCAAGGGTACAGTTCACAGGAAGACAAGAACGCCAAATTGCGATCGCGGAAACGGCGCTAGAAGTAGCAGGACGACCGACTCAGCCGCCTACAAATAGCAACAATTCCTCCCAATCCGCCAAGTTGGAAACAGATACAAAATCTAGTGCTAATACTGAAGACAAGGGCGAACCAAAAACTGGCACGGTGTTTGTAATCACGGGTGCTCAGAAAGAGCCAAGAGTGTCAGCCCGTGAAGTTACGCTTGGCGATCGCCGTGATGGCAAAGTTGTGATTCTCTCTGGTTTAGAAGAAGACGATCGCATTGTAATTAGAAGTGGTGGCAAGTTACAGGATGGTGATGCTGTCAAGCTGAGTGCGATCTCGGAAGTAAAATAACTCACCCTATGTAGAGCGAAGATAGCCCCCTCATCCCCCAACCCCTTCTCCCACATGGGGAGAAGGGGAGCAAGATTAGTTTTCTGGTTCCCCTCTCCCATTGGGGGAGAGGGGCTAAGGGTGAGGGTCTTAGCAACTGTCAAATAAATAGTCATAGGGCTTTACCCGTAATTTTAGGATCATTCAGAGGTAATTTATGAGCGCCCCGAATTCCCCCATCCCGAAGCCAACAGGATTTAGTATCAGTGCGATCGCAATTCGTCGCCATATTGGGACTTTGATGTTAACGCTTGCCATCTTTGTGATGGGAGCCTTCTACATCAGCCGATTGCAAGTGGATTTACTGCCGTCCATTGTCTATCCGCGTATTGGTGTCCAAGTAAATATCCCTGGGATTACCCCAGAAGTGGCGATTACTGAAGTAACCAAGCCTTTAGAAGAAGCCCTCGCATTGACAGAAGGCGTAAACCAGCTTTTTTCACGCACTCGCGAAGGTCAAGTGCGGGTCGATCTGTTTTTTCAAGCGGGGAGTGATGTTAATCAGGCTCTCAATGGTACGGTAGCTAGTTTTAACCGTGGGCGTAGTCAGTTACCTGACGACATAGAAGATGCGCGGATTTTTAAATTTGATCCATCCCAGTTTCCCATCTATGAGTTTGCGCTGACATCACCTTCGCGATCGCTATCAGATTTACGGCTATTTGCGGATGAGGAATTAACGCGGGAACTATCGATTGTGCCTGGTGTGGCGGGTGTTGATGTGGTTGGCGGTGTCAGAGAAGAAATACAGGTCAATCTCGATCTCCAACGCTTGCAGTCCGTAGGTGTAAATATTAGTGATGTTCTTAATGCCTTGCGCGATCGCAATGTCGATGTATCGGGTGGAAGATTGCGTGATGGAGCAGTGGAACCCCTGACCCGTGCGATCGGCAAGTTTCGCAATGTTAAAGAATTAGAAGGATTATCTTTTATTGTCAGAAATCCTAACACTAGTTCCAATAGCAGTTCTAACACTAATACAACAACCGCACCCAAACAGGTTTATTTGCGAGACTTTGCCGACATTATCGATGGCACTGAAGAGCAACGTATCTTTACGACATTGAATGGACAGGAAGCCGTGCGGTTATTGGTGACCAAACAGCCCGATGCCAATACCATCGAAGTCATCGATCGCGTTAAGGCAAAGATTGAAGCTCTGCAATCTAGTGGTTTAATTCCCAGTGATGCCGAATTAACTGCAACCCTTGATGAGTCAAAGCTAATTAAAGCTTCGGTGGCTAACGTTACCTTCTCAGGAATTGTTGGTTCAGGCTTAGCTGCGATCGCTGTATTTCTATTTCTCGGTTCGTTACGTCAAACTTTAATCATTACTCTCGCCATTCCTTTAGCTACCCTAGCCGCCATAATTTGCATGGGTATTTTTGGATTTTCTCTAAACCTATTTAGTCTCGGTGGACTGGCGTTAGGGGTGGGGATCGTTGTGGATAACTCAATCGTGATGTTGGAAAATATCACGATCGGTATTGAGAAAATTCGCAAACAGAAAGGTGGTGATCCTGATTTTAACGAGATTATCGATCAATCGCAGGCAAGCAGCACCGAAATTGAATCAGCATTAATCGCTTCTACTAGCACCAACCTCGTCGTTATCTTTCCATTCTTATTACTGGGCGGATTTCTATCGCTATTATTCAATCAACTCATTCTCACCATTAGCTTTGCCGTACTAGCTTCGATCGCTGTCGCGGTAACAGTAGTACCAATGATGGCTTCGCGACTATTAGCCATTCCTTGGTCGAGCCGTTTAAATGAAACTTGGTTTATGCGTGGATTTGAGCGTCGTTTTGCGGCGGCGACCCTTGGCTATGCAGGATTTTTAGCGAGGATTATTCAGTATCGCCTGTTGATCGTAATTGGTCTTTTCGTCTTGCTCGGTGGCGGCGGATTCCTCATGGGGCGACAACTTCCCCAAGAAATCATTCCCCAAGTTAAAACGGGAGATGTCAACCTCAATGCTCAATTTCCCGCAAGTACAACCCTTGCTGAAAATCGGAAGGTCATGACAATAGTTGACGAAATCCTGATTAAGCAACCTGAAACCGCCTATGCCTTTACCACGGTTGGCGGTGGTTCCTTTGGGAATAATGTTACTTCCAATCCACTCCGCAGTGGTAGCACGATTACCCTCAAGCCCAATGCTGACCTTACGGGCTTTGTCAGTCGCGTTAATCAGGAAATTGGGCGCTTAAATTTAGCAGGCGTGAGGATAAGGGTTAATCCTGGGCAAGTGCGCGGAATTATCGTCAATAATTCCCCTGTGCCACGCACCGATATCGATGTGGTTTTGCAGGGTTCTAACCCCGAATTATTAGCTCAAGCGGGTACAGAAGTTCTCAGTGCCATAGAGAAGTCGGTCAAAGGGGCCAACTTCCGTCCTGACACCGATGCTCGTCAGCCTGAAGTCCAGATCATTCCTGATTGGGAACGTTTACAAGCATTAGGATTATCGACACAAGCGATCGGTTCGACTTTGGAAACTGCAATTACAGGTTCCGTTCCCACGCAGTTACAACGTGGCGATCGCCTGATCGATGTGCGCGTCCAACTCGATCCGACCTTGCGTAAAAATGCTTCGCAATTGCAGCAAGTCCCATTATTTGTCAGCAATAATCGTCCTGTCCGCCTCGCTGATGTGTCCACAATTCGCGAAGGTCGCGCTCCTAGCGAAATTCAACGGATTAATCAGCGTCAGGTCTATTTGCTGCTCGGCAGTCTAGAGCGCGGGGCGAGTCTCAGTGATGCGCTCAAACAAACGGAACAGGCGATCGCATCTGTAGATTTACCAGATGGTGTAACAGTGTTACCCAGTAGCGCTAAGGAAGCCAATGACAATCTATCTGGCGCGTTTGGGGTCTTAGGTTTGCTTGCTTCTTTTTTAGTATTTGTAGTAATGGCAGTGCAGTACAACTCGTTGCTCGATCCCCTGGTGATCATGCTCACAATTCCCTTAGCATTGGCTGGCGGCATTATTGGACTATACGTCACCAATAGCTCAATCAATGTGATGGTGGTTATCGGTGTGATCTTGCTAATTGGTATCGTTGTGAATAATGCGATCGTGCTGGTGGAACTAGCAAACCAATTGCTAGAGGAGCAGAAATGTAGTCGCATTCAGGCGATGCTACAAGCTGCGCCCACCCGTTTACGCCCGATTCTGATGACCACGATTACGACGGTAGTTGGTGCTTTCCCATTAGCTCTAGGTGGCGGCGATGGCGGCGAGTTCTTACAACCCCTTGGGATTGTGATTTTCTCTGGTTTAGCCCTTGCGACAATTCTGACATTGTTCCTCATTCCCTGCTCCTATGTACTGATGCATGAGTTGAGCTGGGCTAAAGCTAGAAAGTTAGTACCAATCAAAATATCATCTAGAAATAAGAGATTAACCAATAGGTAATCTAAAGAGAGGAGCTAGTAGTCCGCTGCACCCGAATTGTTATGCCGAGTCACGACGACTTTGTCGAGGCGTTAACTGGGGTCAAATGGTTTTTGATTTGATATAACGGTTCCTACACAGGTGAGGTACGATCTGCTCCAACTGGTAAGGGTTTCAGGGCTGAAAGTGTATCTCACTCAACCAAGAACCGCTATACTCTCCTCACCCAATATTGGCAATCCATTCTGAAAAACCAATCATTTTGCTTATTTAATTGATAGTGTTTCTTCCTATGACCAGATCAATATCGTGGCGAAACTTTTTGCTCTCTAAAACAGGCACACCATCTTCTGAACCGGATATGACCGCACAAACGTCTATGGGAATAAAATCTCTCCTATAAGAACCATAGACTTGCCCCCACTCCATATCTAAAAACAGAGTCTTCATTTATCCTTAGCAAAACCAAAGGTCTCCTTATACTCATCAGAAAAAGATTCCCAAGAACCGCTCCAACCGATAACATAATCGGCACAACGGTGAAGTTGTGCGGCGGCAGATCGATCCGAACGGTAAACTAAAAGGCTTTAAACTGTCCGCTCTAAACGGGTTGTTAGACCGTGCCCCAACGAAGTGGCTCTCAACTACAAGCGCTAATCAAAGCACTCAAAGAGAAAATAGAGCTAAGGAATATAGACCCGACCCACTCCCATGTAATTGCCGATATCAAACAGAATCTCAACTAGACGACTGGTGCATTGTTCACGATAACTCTGCTCGTCAAGCCTCTCTTTGTTACCGATTGTCACAACGGGAAGCGATTGCAAGGTATTGTTTTCCCGGGTTACTTGCTCCAAGGAATCGTCACCCTTCATGTTTCGATTTGCGGTCAGGATGATCATCTGATTGGCTTGAGCAACCTGCCACACTAAACGATCGCTACTGTTTTCGAGTAAGCCAACCTCCTCAAATCCAACAAAACGAATTGGTACGATTTCAAGCCACCCTTCAGCCGCGATCGTGCCCCATAGTAAAGTTGCCTGCCCTCGTAAGTTGTAATCGATCAAAAAATTCATACCTTGAACTCAAGCCTGTCTTTCCAGGCTTGAAGTTTAGCACGGAGTGCTTCTTGATCTGATTTCGGAGGCATCGCAGCAAGTCGAGCAAAGTGTTCACGGTTGCGTTCTTCCCAATATTGCCGATTGTCTTCCGCAAGTTGCAAAACTTCTTGATACTCAGCTTCTACTTTAGCCTGATGAGCTTTGATATAAGAGAGCGCAGCATTAACTTGAGCATCTGTGAGACAAAGCTTTTCGCGAATGAGTTTGGCGGGGTAGGCAGCCGTAAAGTAATCCATCACGTCATAAAGCGTGATGCGGGTGCCTTCGATCGTCAGCCCTCGATCTGTCCGAATAATAACAGCTTGCCCATTGGATAGTGGAGCCATATCCATAGCCTCAGAGGATTTATCTCTATAATATCTTACTGATAATCAAGCAGAACGGACAGTGCTCAACGCTCTAGCTTGACTCAGAGTTAAAAATTAGGGAGCACCTACGTACTGCGCTCTACCTAATGAAAATGAAATGGTTTGTCCATCTCTAGCGGCAAAATCTATGCATTCAATCCATCGCCCTTGCTTGTTGCTGAAAGTGTTGTCAGCCACCATACAAGCCTTGTACGCTTGTCCAGCCTTCAATCTATCGGTGACTAAACGTGTTCTATCCCAATTCATCGTCACATTTGAGTTCAAGACATTGATATTTGCACACCCTCCAGTCCGTTCGTTAATGTTGAAATTGGGATCAGAGCAGATGTTAAGGTACCGCGCCACCTGTAGGTATAAAATCCCAAACGAACCTCATTTTTACCACCTGCTGTGCTTCAGCTTGCTCCATGTTGCTCGACAGAGACATCAATAGTACAGAACTTGATAGAACAACGAATCGTGCAAGTTTGACTAATTTCATAGGGTGGTTCACCAGAATGTAATGCTGTCCGACTACTGCTTGAACTGAATTAAACCTAATCTCCGCGCACCTGATTTGTCAGCCGGATAGAGTCAGGGAAAAGTTGGAGAAAAGTCAGATGCACTCCAAAGACAATCTGGCAACTGCACTTTACAAAAGACAGATGTGCAGCTACTCAGCGATCGCACCCCACCGATAACTTTTCGACTACACCTTAATCAATGACCTAGCGGTCTAACGTTCCCATTCAGCGGCGACAGATATGATTGAAACGAAGCGCAAAGACTCTGTATGTCCGCTGCAATGGGATTGTTAGACCGTGTCCCCAACGAACATTATTGATTTACCAGTCCGTGCAGTTCGTTAATATCGATGTGGATTCCTTGACGCTTCAGATATTGGCTCAAGTTGATCTGGATGAATAAATCTTTGAGTTCTTCCGCAATCTCTGGGGGCGGATTGCCGGATAATGCGGTTGCAATTAGGCGTTCTGCGGCTCGTAATTCACCGCATTCGATCGCTAGAGATGCCGCGCTGCGGTGGAGTACAGAACGAGTGGGTTCGGCATCAAGAGTGCTAGCGATTAAGGTGGCGGCTTGGGTTTCTTGTTCAAAGGCTTGGCGAGTCAATTGTGCAGCCTGTTCTGGAGCGCCTCTTAAACGGGCGACTGCTGAGGCTTCGGCTAAATCCATTGCTTGCTGGTGGAGCACTTGAATCTGGCTCATTGGAGTATGGTTCCTTCGGGGTTATGCTTCGCACTAATGATGGAAATTGGACGGCTGAACTCTACCACAATGATATACGCTGGCAACCCTTGTGCATCAGATGCGCGGGTTTGTTCAGTTTTCTGCTTGACTCTGGCGTTGATTTGACTTCGGTTACCTTTACGAATTCCAGAGACTTCCAGGCGTGCCATTCGCTGAAATGGCAGCGTGGCGGTTGAATCTTGAATTCCTAGCCAGTAGTCAAACCCAGTGCCTTTGCGAGAACGTTCAATTACCGTGAGACTTGTTAATTGAAGAATTAACAGAAATGCGACTCCATAAGCAGCTTGCTCGGTCGTGTATTCTTCGTCATTCCAACATCGCCGTGTTTGTTCCGTAACTGGCTGCCAATCCAACTTGAACGTGGTGGAAAATTCTCCCTCAACTTCAAGTGCCAATCCTGGTTTATGCGCTTCATCAGTTAGACAAATCGCACCTGCTTCTGCGATCGCTGCTCCAAAAGCGGGTGTAATAGCGGGAAGTCCTTGATTAAGGCTCTGTAAGTTTAAGACTTGAATCCGGCTCAAAACGGTGTTGCCCCATAAAAACTAGAGGCTCAATTTTACTTTTAATCGCTATGGTTTGAGTTGAGCGCCACAACTTTACCATGGTTACCTGCTTCGACTCCTGATTAGCTCTGTAGCTCTGCCAAAAAGCTAATCGGGAATCCAAGCAGCAACCGTGGCTACTTCACACGGACTGAGATTGCAACGTAACCGTTACTGATAGCCCCTTCCATTGAGCCAATATTAGAAACAATCAACGACTTTGCCTGCGTGTAAGATATCCCAAGATTTTTGGACATGAACTCAGCGCCCTTTGGAATAATCCACTCTCTGAGGCTTGCATTATTAATCGTAGCAAGTTGGGTATTAATGTCAGCACTGATAGCTCCTCTATCAACAAAAAGAGGTATGAGAGAATCGACGATAAGTTGATACTATTTATCGGCGGAGCGAATTGAGATAGTATTAGCCCTGATTTTGAATCTGTCGCCCACTAAAGCCACGCTAAAGGGTTGCGAGAAGGTTCCACTTACGGATGTCCAGGGTGTGTGCTTGCATTTGCCAGCGATACACCCAATACGCTCACGATGCTGCATCTGCCAGTTACCATTCACGGTCAGTCCACCATTCTGAAAGGACACACGCAGACCGCTGATGTCAACCCTGTTGAACTCGGTATCTTTTTGCCGACCAGCATAGCCTGCAAGCATTTGATTGATAGGTCCCTCAAAGTAAAAAACTGGAACTCTAAGAGTTAACCATCGACCCTTTAGTTCTAGCTCTGGTTGGAAGTTAGATATGTTAACAGCGACTAACTGAGATTCTCCGGTAGGGAAGCTCAGAGCGAGTGTATTAACATCTCCAGTTAGAGGTAAGTAGCTAGGTGCAATTTGAGCAAAAGCAGTCAGTGGAACAAGTCCTAGCAAAGTGCTGAAAGCAGTCAAAACGGTTGCATGAGCGATCTTACGCATTGAAGTAATACTCCTTAAATGTTTGATGTTTGCTTGAACTGATCAACCTTAATCTCCGCCTACCTATTTCGTCGGTCGGAAAAAGGTCTGGAAAAAGTCAGATGCACTCCACATACAATTCAGCTTCTGCGTTTTTACAGCGAATGAGCAGCTACTTGGAGATCGCATCCCACCGATAACTTTTCGACTGCACACTGACAGAAGATCTAGCAGTCTAACGTTCCTGTTGAGTGGCTGCAAGCAACCTTTGCAGCCGCTCAGCGTCTCCTAGCAGTCCGCTCCAACAGGGTTGTTCGACCGCTGGCATATTTTATTGTTCGTTCATAGCTCAATAAGCCTTTGAAGAAAACTCTTAGCCTGATCAATGTCAACAGTTTCGCTGTAACCGGATAAAAAGATAGACGAGAGATCTCCTGTCAACTGAGTTACGCCTTTAGAGTTACGTCCTGCCCAATGAAATTGAATTCTAGTTGCATTTAATATTGAGGTATCTAATATGGAAATCAAGCGGCTAGATAAAGTTTGAGCTTCAAGGTTTAAACCTATAAAGAAGGAACAAAAAACAGTATTTCCTGTGCTAAGGCTTCTGAGAACCTTGTCAATATTGTAGCCTTTAGGGCTAGAAGCAAGGGTCAGGATTTTAGTTTTTATATCAACCAGTATCCTTGAACCAAGGCTCAACGTGAAACTCAGATCCTCGACACTGTGAAAATTGCCTGCACTCGTAATAATTTGCTCGATTCGATTGCCACGTACATTAATATTGTCAATTTCACCTGCCGCTAGGATTGCAGCTTGATTCTCTGCTACAAGCTGACTTAAGGTTATACCAAGGGATAGATACTCAGAATTAGATGAAAGAGCATGGGCAATTTCAGCAGATACCAGGATATTGCTCTGCTCTTGTGAAGTAGGCACGTATCGGCTGCCAGATGGAACAATATTGTTGGTAGCCTCAACTAATCTGAGCAGATTTTCATCCCAAGTGAACTCTTTGTGAATTAGAAACAGCTTTTCAAAGTTTAGAGGAATATTTGTAATACCTTCGTATTCTCGTAAAATATCATGACCTAAAAAGCTGCCGCGTGCATTATCCAGTCGAAGTTGTTGGGAACTGTGACTGATTTTTCTCAAAAACGTGGAGTTCGCTAGAAGTAATTCGATATTATTTGATCTAACTACACAAACAATGAATGGAATTTGATCATAACGTCTTAGTGTTGCAAGTCCTAGCACAGTATTTGAAAAAGAGGAACCGCTTGCTGTAGAAAAACGAATTGCAAAGTGTTTGTTGTAATACACTGATCTGTTTTGTGATAACACAAAACGATTTTTAACTGAAACAGCGATAGCTTCTTTTGAAAAGGGAGAATTCTCTTGCTCATACTGGTCGAGAAACTCAACCAATTCAGCAATTGAGAAGATGTAACTGCTCTCGGTTGGATTTGGCATTGCTTGGTGTTCCTTTTTGCTGGATAGCAAGCGTATTACGCTCCCAAAATACGCCGTCGGAGAAACCTTGAATCTCAGGCTCAGATTCCGCAATTTCTAATCTTTTTTCAGCAAGTAAGCTGTATTCCTCATCCAACTCAATACCTAAGTACTCTCTCCCGAGCTTCTTGGAAACTACTGAGCTTGTGCCACTTCCAAGGAACGGATCTAGAACGAAATCGCCAGAGTTAGTACTTGCTAATACCAGTTTTGCAATAAGTTTTTCACTCTTTTGAGTAGGATGGTCGGTATTTTCTGGCATTGACCAAAATGGAATAGTAATGTCAGTCCAAATATTTGAAGGATGAGTATCTCGAAAGTTACCTTCTCTTGTAACTTCCCAATCTTTGGGTGTTCCATCCCCATTTCTATAAGGAGCAAGAACTTTTCTCCGAAGCTTCACATTATCAACATTGAATGTGTAATCTTCTGACATGGTACAGAACCAAATATCCTCACTGGAGTTCTTCCAATTAGATTTAGCTCCTCGACCTTTTTCACGTTCCCAAGTAATTCGATTTTGCACAACAAAATGTGACGAAGCAACTGTAAATATTGAAGCTGAGGAAAGCCAATCACCACAGATGTAGATAGAAGCAGTCTTTTTCAATAAGGGTTTCAACGTGCAAACAACTTCATCTAGCCAAGCTGCATATTCATCAACCGTGCATTTTGAGAATTTCCGACCGTTGAAACTTTTATTAAGGTTGTAGGGCGGATCAAGAACAAGAAGATCCACGAAATTCTGAGGCAACAATTTGGCTACCTTAAGACAGTCACCTCGAATTGTGCCCGTAGGTGGAACCGAGAAGGGTTCTGAAGGTAAATTGTGGAGGATTTGAGGAGCTAACCTGACTCTATCGTGATCATCCAGCGTGAGGGTACGATTCATTGGAGCACGTTGCTTCTCTTGGCTGGGTTGAATCGAGCTAGGCATTTGTACCATCCTCCTTATAAAGCTTTGCTGAGTTTTACTTTGGCTCAACAAAGATAATCTACTTATTAATAGTACAGCCGACCTATCAATATTGTTAAGTTCGACTAGAACTTTAGCTACTAGAGAGCCTGAGTGCAGATTATATACGCTTTTGCTTGCGTAGAATAGGTGGTTTGCGCTAGATGGGTGCTGCGTGCCAACCGAGAATACTCAGGTTGCTGCCCTCACCGATAACCTAAGCAGCCCAACTTCTTATTAGACAGAAAGTTTCCGCATATCCACCCAATTTAGGGTGGATCTGCGGAAACTTTCTATATATCATGCCGATCGAGGTGGATCTGCGGAAACTTTCCGCAGATCTTCATCATTTCTTCAAATATATACAGTTGATCTCCGAGTATCATCGAACACGTGTACTACTTTGGCTCAACGGTGTATGGAACCGCCTCCGAGAAAGCTTTTAGATCAAGTGCGAGATGCAATTCGGCTTAAGCATTATGCCTACCGCACCGAAGAAACCTATGTGCAGTGGGTTAGGCGCTACATCTTATTTCATGGCAAGCGGCATCCCAACCAAATGGGACGAGTCGAGATTGAGGCATTCCTGACGCATCTCGCTGTGCAAGAGCAGGTTGCCGCTTCCACGCAAAATCAAGCACTCAATGCATTGTTGTTCTTGTATCGAGAGGTGTTGAATCTAGAAGTGTGTGAGGTGAGTGCAATTCGGGCGAAACGCACCCAGTATCTTCCCACTGTCTTAACTCAAATCGAAGCCCGACGGGTCATCCAAAACATCTGTGGTATTCAGCAATTGGTCGTGAAGTTGCTCTATGGGTGTGGACTGCGGTTGTGCGAAGGGTTGCGTTTGCGGATCAAGGATGTTGATTTCGCTCAACATCAGATTCTGGTGCGAGATGGCAAGGGCAGTAAAAGTCGCGTCACGATGTTACCGTCGAGTGTGGTTGAGGAACTACACGACCATTTAGTTGGTGTGAAGCAGCAACATCAGCAGGACTTAGGGCGAGGCTTTGGAGCCGTGCTGTTGCCCTATGCATTGGATCGCAAGTATCCGAATGCTAACCGAGAGTGGATATGGCAGTTCATATTTCCCTCCAGCCAGATTGCTAAAGACCCGCGTGGTGAGTTGATGTGTCGGCATCATCTGCATGAGAGCGGGATTCAAAAAGCGGTGAAGCAGGCAGTGAGAGCTACTGAAATTCCTAAGCGGGTGGGATGTCATACATTCCGTCACAGCTTTGCCACGCATCTGTTGGAGAGTGGGTATGATATTCGCACGATTCAAGAGTTGCTGGGACATAGGGATGTCAAAACAACTATGATCTATACCCATGTGTTGAATCGAGGGGGGCGGGGAGTTTGCAGCCCCCTCGATCGCTGAGTCCAACAATTAATTCAACACATCAACCGGTATTTCGCATCCCAGCAGCGATCCCATTGATCGTCAAGAGTGCGCCCCGCAGAAGTCCGCCCTTGCTGTAGCGCGATGGCACCACCGCAGAGGTGGCAGAGGTGGTGCGGTGTTGGCGCAAACGCTTCAACAGCGAGACTTGCAGATGTTAGCGGCGCTACCCACCTCGTAATAATTGGTCATACTCTGCATGGGTTCCAATCCAAAACCATGCAATATCGTCATTTTCTTCTACCGCCAAAGCGCGATAGTGAATGCCAACCCGTACTGACCAGAACTGCCCTACTTTCTTGAAGTGCAGTGATGGATACCGAGAATCCTGCTTGAGTAGGTCGTAGCACCGATCGGCTAGGTTTTGGATTTCACTTGGTAATTGTCGATAGTGATACCAAAAATCGGGGGCTGCGCGATGTCTCACAGGTCTGTACAACGCCCTTCCCGTAGATGTTGTAGCGTTCGCTCTGCTAACCCATCCAGCCGACCTGCTGCAACATCTTCTTCAAACTGCCGATCCCATGCCTCAGCATCGAACTGGGCAAACCAAACCCGGAAAGCAGTAAGTTCATCTACGGACAATTGACTGATAGCGGTTTCAATTTCTTTTAGACTACTCATAAGAATTAGAGAAAACGGAGGAGACTAGGGTTATACTCCCAATGCTATCTTTAAGACCTAAACTTGTCCAAAAGGTTGGGTTACGTCTTTCGTTTCAACAGTGGATATAAGATTTGCACGATTCAGGATTGTTGAACCATTAAATATGTGAAGACACCATAGTTTATGTCCATGTTTTAAATTGAGGGGTCGAGGAGTGTGGAATCCCTCGATCGCCACACCTAACAAGTCAACCCGTATTTCGCATTCCAGCAGCAATACCATTGATGGTGAGGAGAGCGCCCCGCAGGAGTTCGCCTTTGCTGTAGCGCGAGGGCACCACCGCAGAGGTGGCAGACGTAGTGCGGTGTTGGCGCAAACGCTTGAGCAGCGAGACTTGCAGAAAACCCAGGGGTACGATCGTCCCATTTCGTAGTTGCACCGATCGCTGGAGTTCTGGGTCACCGTCTAGCAGGCGCTCGTGCCCCGTAATGGCTAGCACCAAGTCACGGGTCATGTAATATTCCTGGGCAATCTGGTCAAAGAGGCGCTCAAACCGTTCGCGATCGGCGGGTTGGCTGAGTTCACTGACATAGTGGTGGGCAATTTGCAAATCCACCTTTGCCAGCGTCATCTCCGCCTTGGAAATCGCCATGCGGAAGAACGGCCACTTGTAATAGAAATAGCGTAGGAGTTTGAGATGTTCCTCTGGGACTTCATTGACAAACTCTTGCAGCGCCGTCCCCACCCCATACCAGGAAGGAAGCAAAAAGCGACTTTGCGTCCAACTAAATACCCAGGGGATCGCCCGGAGACTCTCCAAATCTTTCTTACCCCCCCGACGGGCAGGGCGAGAGCTAATCTGCAACTGGCTAATTTCCTCGATCGGGGTCACTTGGTGGAAGAAATCGACCAGATCGGGCTGTTCGTAAATCAGGTTGCGGTAGTGGATGCGCGATCGGGCCGACAGTTCCTCCATGATTTCGTGCCAAGGCTGAATGTCATCAAACCCCGTCTTCAGCAAACTGGTTTGAATCACCGCCGCCGTCACTGTTTCCAGGTTATAGATCGCCAACTCTGGCAGTGAATACTTAGAAGCCAGCACCTCACCCTGTTCCGTGATTTTGATCCGGCCATTCACACTCTGCCCCGGCTGCGCCAAAATCGCCTCATAGGCTGGCCCGCCGCCCCGGCCCACAGAACCACCACGTCCGTGGAAGATGCGTAACTCTACCCCGTACTGCTCCACCAATCGCTGCAATGCTTGCTGCGCCTTGTGAATTTCCCAATTACTACTGAGGAACCCCGAATCCTTGTTGCTATCGGAGTAACCCAACATAATTTCCTGGAGGCACGGGGCTGGCTCTGGTGGCTCTTGCTGACAGGCGTAGCCCCCTTGCAAATAGGCGCGATACAGGGGCAGTTCAAATAATCCCCCCATTACAGCCGGGGCTTTTTTCAGGTCTTCCACTGTTTCAAAGAGGGGCACCACTTGAATCGTGCCCGCTCCAGTGGCGGGGTCGTAGAGTCCAGCTTCCTTCGCCAGCAACAAGACTTCCAGCAAGTCGCTGGCATCATGGCTCATGCTGATGACGTAGGTCTGGCAAATTTCAGGGCCAAATTCCTGCTGCAACTTGCGAACCATGCGGAAGGTGGCGATCGTCTCACGGGTCTTTTCTGAAAAGGGTAACTCTCCAGGGATCAAAGGACGGCGAGTTTGCAATTCTGTCGCCAACCACAGCGATCGTTCTGCCTCCGACAAGTCCTGGTAGGGACGGGACAAAATTTGCAAGTATTCCGCTACCTCGCCCAACGCCTCAGAGTGGCGGGAACTTTCCTGCCGAATGTCCAAATGAGCCAAAATAAAGCCAAAAATTTCCACCTGGGAGATCAGCTTATCCAAATCCCGACAGGTTAAATTTGTCGCGGTCAAGTTCCGCTGAATAAGCTGTAGCTCTGCCAGAAATTCCGCCCCAGAATGGTAAACCGCTGAAGATTGGGTTTCCACAATTTCCTGCAAGCCATCGGCGTGTTGCAGTTGTTGGTTTCGCAGGCGGGTATTTTCGAGCCGCTGTTCAATGTAGGTCAGTTTGAGCCGATAGGGTTCTTGGCGGTAACGAATGGCGAGGCGATCGTAAACCTCTGGCATCTTCACCTGATCCTGTTCCAGCGACTCCAGCAAATCGGGCAACACATCGCTCCAATGAATGGACAAGCTGATCAAGTTAGTGAGTTGCCGCACCGATTGAATATATTTTTCCAGAACCATATTTCGCTGATAGCACGCGGTCTGCCAGGTGACTTGGGGGGTCACCGCTGGGTTGCCATCGCGATCGGAACCCACCCAGGAGCCAAATTGACAGAAATTGTTCCGAGGGGGACGCAGCCGGGGAAACGACTGATGGAGCGCGCGTTTGAACCGCTGATAAAGCTGGGGAATCGCATCAAACAGCACTTCTTGGAAATAATGTAGGGTGTAGTCTACCTCGTCCAACACCATTGGCTTGAACTGGTGCAACTCATCAGTACGCCACCACAACTTAATCTCTTCCGTCAATTGCTCCCGAAATGAGTCCGTTTCCCAAGACGCAGAGGCATCCACCGATCCCAGCCGCTCTTCAATTTGGTCAAGCTGACGGAATAATTTCGCGATACGCCGCTGCTTGTCACGGATGGTGTGCCGCACAATCTCTGTCGGGTGAGCCGTGAACACCAGCCGGATATCCAGATTATCGATCAGCCGTTGGATATGCTGGGGGGGTACATTGAGTTGGCGCAGGCGCGGAAACAATCCATGAAACGTGCCTTGGTCTCGCCGCGCTGCCCCTGTCTCAGTGAGGCTGCGTTCCAGCAAAGAAAGAGAGGCGTGGCTATGGAGTTCTTCAGCTTGACGGGACGACTGATATTGCTGCTGTTGCTCTCGCTGCTCGTAGTGCTGCTCCACAATATTAATCAACTGAAAGTAAAGCGCAAAGGCCCGCGCTGCCCGAATCGCCTCATTCAGATCCAACTTTTCAACCACGTTCAATACATCTGATTCAGCAGAACCACTAGCAGCCTGTCCTTCAGGAGAACACATCGCTCGTAGCTGCTTCAACAGGTCTACCAGTTCTTGCCCACATTCCTGCTGCAACACCAGTTCCCATAGGTCTTCCATCACTTTCAAGCGATGGCGCAAAAACCAGTCTGGGGAAGCTTGGGCGACTAAAAAGGCGGTGGTTTCGGTTACTTCTACAATTAGGTCCCCGATCGCCGATCGCCCAGGTTCTATCACTGACTGAGCATTCAAGGTATCGGACGTATCACCTGATGTGTAGAGCGATGTCATGGAGCCAATGTCCCCCAACAATAGTTATTGCCTCATTCTAGGGGTAAACTCCCACGCTCAAAACGCTAAGTCAACTAATCATCACGAATCCGATCGAAAAAGGGGCGTTGTGCGTCAAGTAACTCAGATTTCCTACCCTACTTGCTCTGGGTTTGTGGGTGGCTGAGATTCATCTAGATCGAGCAGGGGAAGCCGATCGCCACGAAACATTTCTTCGCTAGATTGCCCCATTTCTGCGAGAAAGCGACTGATAGCTTTGCCCCCAATAATTCCCAGCAACAACGGGCCAGTCGCCAAGCTGAGTAAAATTTCCGGCGGGATCAAGAAGGCAGGCGGTTGGGAAGATTTTTTTTGGGCAGGCATAGGATCTGATTATTGACGGGTTTGATCTTAATAGTAGTGTGCGATCGGCAAAGTACCCATTGCCCAAATAACTACTGGTGTAGTGGATTCTTTGCCTGCTTTAGAGTCTGCTCGATCTTGTCAGCCAGAGACACTTGTTTATTCTGCTGGCTAGTAATGCGCTCCAATTGAGACACAGCCAATTCGGTTTGATCCAATTTTTCCGTCAGAGCGTTCGTATCGATCGCATCAGCCTGCGCTTCGTGGGAAGAACTTAACTCCAAGCCTATGCCCCTACTCTGATCCAAAACCAAGTTCTCCAATTCTTTCAAGGCTGCCTCGGCCCGCTCAATCTTTTGCACCAGCGATCGGGCAGCAACCGTCTCAGCCTGAGCAGAGTAAGTTAAGTCCTGAATCCGCAACTTAAATCGGGTCGCCACCTGATTCATCTGGCTGCCCGCATCAAAGGTTTGGCTCACCAACTTGCCAATCTCAGTCGTAATTTGCCCAAAGCCTTGGAACTGGGCCCCAGATTGGTTAGCCACTACCGCTGCTTGCACTGAGAGGTGACGCACTTGCTGGCTGACATCAGCAATTAGCTTCGATGTGTTATTTACAGACTCCAATTCACGGGTCAAAGATTTGCCAATTTCTACAATTTGATCAGTCGCATTGCAAATTGCTGTTACGCCTTCAAAGGTGGCTTGAAATGCTTTTTTGCCCTCTGTGGAAAGAAGTTGTCCCACTCGCACGAACTTATCATTTAACTGAGCAATTTCCTGGGACTGCTTCACTAATTCCAGCTTTTGGGCCTCCAGAACGCGATTACGTTCCTGATTTTCTACCTGCTTCGCTTCCATCAGTTTCGTATATTCCTTCACCCGTTCCTGCTCTTGCTTAATGCGCTTCAGGTAGCGATCGGCCTCTGCCTTTTGCTGGTTGATAATGTTGTTGACGATCGACAAAATATGCGACTGAGCCAATAGCAACTCATGGAAGTCGATTAATCGCAGTTCTCCCTCCTCAGATAGGAGGACGATCGGCTCATAAACTTCTGATTCAAATCGCGACAATGCCATCTGCGCCGCCTGGACAATTTTGCAATTGTTAGGCATCTGGGTCGGTTGCGCCTTGATCACATCTAGCAACACATGCACTGGGCGTTTTAGGTAAATTTCCAAACTAAACGGCTGACTCATGCGTTCGAGAAATCTGCGCCGAGAGATCACCCCAATCATCTGAGAGTTATCCAGAATAATTACTCCTGGTAAATTGCGCTGCTGCTCAAAGGTTTGAGCAACCTCTCGCCCCAGGGTTGTGGCATTCACCTGAAACCGATGGGAAGGAATGTCATTTAACGTTGATTCCGGGGTCAGTTGGGCTAGATTTAACATGGTCTATTGCTAATAGAAGAGTTGTCAACGAGAACTAAATCTAAGCTGCTCAAGCCTTGTTTTATAGTGTCTTAGATAAATATACTAAGGCTGGTTACTCATACAATTAATCTGCCAATTAACAGGACGACAGCATACAAAATTCATTGTTATCAATGTCTTCTCAAACTATCTTGATGCAAAATATAAAAACCTATTAAATGTAAGCTGGATCACACGATGGACTAGGATTTAGGAGCCAGCTATAGATGTCGAATTTATTTTTTCCTACCTACTAACTCCAAGGTTAAAGACTGTTTAAATCTTTTGATTTCATCCTTCCTAACCACGGAGTTCTACTCAGAATATCTCTTTGCTGACATCTATTATCTACTAATACAAGTGCGAACTAATTACTTGAGTTGATTCATATTTAATCATATTTAATGAAAGAGGAACTATAGAAGATTTAATTAGTCAATGTTGGTCATGAATGTTGAGAAATCATTGCCAATTCTGCTAGTTGACGTTGGTTCTTGATGTGTAACTCTTTTAAATTTCAAAGCCAGACATTAACTTTTCATTCGTTCGATCGGGTTGCCAGATGCGAATCGTACTGTCGTTGCTGCCACTGACTAGCGTGGCAGTGGTGGGACTGAAGCCGATCGCACTCACAGCCCCCAAATGCCCTGTCAACGTTTGGAGCAACTCCCCTGTCGCCGCATCCCAAAGTTTGATGCTATTGTCCAAACTGCCGCTGGCCAGAATAGCACCGTCGGCACTGAACGCTAGGGAGGAAACAGAGGCATGGTGACCCATCAGGGTGTGTAGCAACGTGCCAGTGTGCAGATTCCAAACCATGATGGTTTTATCACTAGCTCCACTCGCCAAGATTTGCTCCTTAGGGCTAAAGGCTAAGGAAGAAACCGTTTCCCTGTGTCCAGTCAAGGTGTGAATCAATTTAGCTGTTTGCAGTCGAATATTCCAAATCATGATTTGGTTGTCTTCGCTACCCCCCGCCAACGTTAAATTGTCTGGGCTAAACGCCACCGATCGGAAGTAATCGTCATGCTTGGTGAGGGAATGCAGACAGGTGCGGCTCTGAAGATTCCAAACCTCCAGCCAGTGTTTGAAGGAACCGTCTTCATACCCCATTTGGCTAGTGGCAAGAAATTTGCCATCGACGCTAAGGGCAGCAAGGTCAGTTCCCGGCAGAGTATAGACTGGCTGCCCAGTGCTGGCATTGAAGACTGCAATTTCGTCACTTACGATCGCCACGAATTGGCCACTGGCACTGAGCATAATTGCATCAATGCTATCGACAGGGTTGGGCAGATGGCGCAACACCTCTCCCGTTTCTAGATTACGGATACTAATCGTTTCGTTTGCCATACTATGGGCACTGGCAGTAACCAGAGTCTGTCCATTGGGGGGAAGGGCGAGGGCATCGACTGTGCCTGAAAGTCCACCGATCGTGCGAACACATTTCCACACCTGTTGCTTCAGCCGGAACTCAGCTTTTTGACGGTGTTCATGCGCCAACGGATCTGTAGCTTGGCGTTGCTGCCGAATTTCATCTGCAAAATTGCGTCCTGCTGCTTCCATCTCACTCTGCTCCTTGTGTCGTGGTTGGTAGTCAGCCACCTGGTTGAGTTTATCAATGCGATTTGCCGTTGCCTGCGTCAACCGGGGGGACTGAGATCGGCTATCAGAGCTAGCACTCGCCACCAACGATCGCAACTCAGCTTCATAGCCCACCCGCTGTTGCTGTTGTACCTCCCTCAAGATGTCTGTGTAGAACGTGACCCAAGCCTGGGAGAATCCTTCCTGATTGAATTCCTGCCCCAAATGCAGCAACTGCGGCTCATAGCATGGGTCTATAGCTAGGTAATACAAATCTGCCAAGAACGACGCGAGTAACTTGTGAATCGTGACAATCAATTGGCGAACGAGGCGCAAACTCTGTTTCTCATCTCTCCCTGCAACCTCCAGTTCCTCTTTGAACCCCTCCCAGTTCCACGGTTGAACCGTAATCATGGAAACCGTGCTACTCAGTAGTCCCCAAAATCCCACATGGAAATGCACCTCGTAATCAGTTACATCGCTATAGAGGATTACCGTGGGGATCGGGGACAGCAATACTTCTAGCTGCTTGACTTCCACATCAAAAATCGATCGATTAAAATACTTGCCATAGAATTCAACCGGGCACTGCTTATTATCCAATGAATAATATTGTGCCATGAACCCCTTTAGACCATTGCGAATATCCTTTTCTAAGTTGTTTTGAAAGGACTCTGGGCAATCTTCGCTAATATCAGGCGGAGAAACCAACATCAGCAGGCGATGTTGCTCTCGTCCATCCAGCAGAATTTTTTCAGTTTCCTCACGACTTAAGGTGGAAGGATAGTGGTTGTTGCGACTCCAACTCGTCTCTATCTCCTGTAACTTGATCTGCACATCCGAGGCTTGTAGATCTCGAATTACGTCGCGCTGAATTTTGCTCACGATCTGCCGATCGCGCCAATCCTCTTCTTGAAATTGCACCACTCGCTGTTTCCTGCCAGTCTGGGCGGCAGTGACTAATTCTCCGGGTTGTCCGGGGGCTTGCTGCAACGTTACAAGCTCTGCCTGAATCGTCTTCATTGCCTTGCTTCTGGCACTGCGCCGCTGCAAATAGGTCGTTTGAGCCTTCAGAAAGCGGGGATCTTTTCTTACCTGCTGCACTCGCAGGGGTAACGTGAAGGTCGGGCTGCTATCAGGCTTTAGACCCAAAAAAACTGCTGAAACACGCTGGGCTGTGCTTGCGAGGAATTTGTCAAGTAGTGCGGAGGTAGAAGAATTTGGAGACATACGATACCGGACTCAACCTTAAATTCCGTAATGGTCATATTGGGGAGGAAATAGGGTTCGCAGCTACCACTCCGACTGCGAATCTGCCCTGGGATCAAACTCTCGGCTAACCTACGCCGCCCTTACCTTGGGGAAAAAGCTTTCGCTGACCACTATTTTGTCGATCGCTACTCACCCAAATAGGTAGCCGTGGAGCAAATGCTATCAGAGCAAACGCTATCAATGGCTAAGTTGGACTAACTGTAAACCGGGGAACAACCTGGCTAATGAGCTACAGGCTGGGTTCATGCGTGGTGATGCTCTGACTAGGCGTGAGTTGATTTAGATGACAACAGCACTTGTTAAATCAGAATTGACGAAGCACTAGTCCACAGACTGCATAAAAAATGACGATCGCCACAACTCCTACAAACCGGACAATTTAGTAAAGTTGTAAATCCTTAAAAAAGAAGCGTAAAACTCCCCTTTAAGATTGTGACTCTCGTAGGTTATCTGAGCTTTAAGACCAGTAACATTTCACCTTAAGGTAGATGTGCCCAGTCATTTTTCTTGTCCTAACCTGAAGTTGCTTTGTAATGGTTCTTTGTGTAGCGCTCTTGATAAGCAGTGCATCCCAATCGCCTCAGTTTCTAAGGACTGCTATATAAATTAAGCAGTTAACCTCTGGAGTCATGATTTATGCGTCTTTTCCCCATTGCCTTGGTAGCCACCACCCTGATCCTGGGTCAGACCCCGCACCTGGAACCCGCCCTAGCAGGAACCTGCACTGCCCGATTTAGCTGTGGTGCCCAGCCCATCCGATTTATTCCAGGGCGGCGGGTCACGGTTGAAGTTGTGAACCAAACCTCTAGTTTGGTGTTGCTGGAGCGGGTGCAGGGAACTAGCGCAATTCCCTTGCGACCGGGGCAGGATGTGCAGTTTGAGCGGTGGGGAGGGACGGAGCCTAATGTTTCCGTTGTGTTTTGGGATCAAACAGCCCTACCGTTGAAAGCAAATGTAGCCCAGCCCAATCTTAAAACCCTGAGAATTGTGCTGCGTCCGGGCGGTCGTCCTCCGGGCGATCGGTCTGTTTATATTCTCAACGATGGACGGGTGAAGGTTTACTAATTAGCCAGATAGAGATATTTTTTAAGGTGTCTCTAAGCATCTAATGCATCCATTGAACTAAATCAGCTCAAATCTAGTCTTGAGGAGTGTTAATCATGTCTAAACGTTTGCCCCTAGTTCTAGCAACGACTCTCCTAGTTAGCTCTGCCCTCGTTAGCTCGACCCTGTTTTGCCGTCCCGCAGCGGCTGGCCCCCTGCGAATGCGGGACGTTTGGCAAGCCTTCGCCTCCAGACGATCGAAGCGGCTGGTCACGTTGGAAGTAACCAACAGTGGGGTTGAACCAGTCAAATTCGAGATTCCCTCCTATTACGGCCCCGTCACCCTGCAACCCAAGCAAACTCAACGAGTCAGCCTCAGTTTGCCTCCCATTGAGCATGGGTTGTCTCTGTTGTACTGGCGGCCGTCGAACCTGTTTTTGCGAGCGACCCTCTCCAAGCCTGCGGAAGGGGTCATGTCAGTGAATCTGAGTCCGGCTCGACCCTTTGAGGACGATCGCGCCATTTATACCCCCGATCTCCCCGATTCGCTGTACATTTTCTAGATGTAATTTTACAGCCACAGGAAATCTGCTTGACTGTTGGTAGCGGCGATCGTCCGATCGCCTCTCCACACAAGGGTGGTCAGCCTCCCAGCATTTGGTACTGGCACTCTTCAAGCATTCTTCTAGTCCATGCCTAGTAGTCTGTCAATCATTAATTGACGGGTAGCTGAAAGCTGGGAGGTTAGTTGGAGTTAAATTTTGAGGGTCTTCGACCCCTCAGAATTTTCTTGACAGAACATTAGAGAAGGGTTGCCCTTCAAAAGTTAGCTATTCAAGAGTTAGCATAGGGAAAGACCCGCCACCCCAGGCACTTCATGAATGCAAGCCCAGACTCTCACCCTACTGCTAATTCGCCCGAATCTGGACAAACGATGGTTCCAGTAACCGATCGCTCCTCGTCCACCGCACATTCATCCACCCTTACTCCCGATGCAGCGCCATCGAATGCTGCTTCCTCAACTTCTGTCACTGTCTTAGAGCCGTCTCAGACGGTGACCCATGCAGAATCCATGCCGATCGCCCTTCCTCACACGTCCCCAGCCAAACACCGCCTACCAAAGCTTTTGGCGATCACTGCGGGAGTAGCGGCTGCCGCTGGTTTGGGTGCTGGCTTGGCATTGCGTTATGCCATCAATACGGGTTCAGTACCCACTGTCTTGCAAACTGAGCAGACGTTTCCTCCCCAACCAGGCTGGCTCCAGCCAGAAACTCCTCTTGCCAGTCCAGTGCCCGTTACTCCGGTGCCGCCTATTGTTTATGAAGCGCCAGTTCCGACGGCTCCTGAGCGGCAGACGACTCCGATCGCGCCTAGCCCCGACGCATCTCCG
>Ga0163149_10001678_pt1 | contig 28135 bp, 23 predicted proteins | sample OliLakLV19MP5G1_FD_148604 | JGI IMG/M metagenome (GOLD analysis project Ga0163149, IMG submission 148604) | Freshwater microbial mat bacterial communities from Lake Vanda, McMurdo Dry Valleys, Antarctica - Oligotrophic Lake LV.19.MP5.G1 | ecosystem: Environmental > Aquatic > Freshwater > Lake >... | reverse complement strand
AGACTTATCTGAAACAATTCCCGAGTAGCCTCCTAGTGCGTCAATCTCACGCACTATTTGACCCTTGGCTACACCTCCCATTGCGGGGTTGCATGACATCTGGGCAATCGTGTTCATATTCATGGTCACGAGTAAAACTTTCGATCCCAAGTTTGCGGCAGCTGCGGCAGCTTCGCACCCGGCATGCCCTCCCCCCACTACAATTACATCATATTCTGGAAACATTGTTTTTCTGTTTGTTCCACGTGAAACGTTAAATCAAAACCTTTAAATCCTTCGGAATTGTTCCACGTGAAACTATTTGCGCAAAGATAGACAAGCTTCTTCTTTTTTACGCATGAGGGCTTTTTCAGCAGGTTTTTTATCCTTATAGCCTAAAAGATGCAATATACCGTGAATCATCACCCGGCTCAGTTCGTCATCAAAAGGAACATTATACTTGTCAGCGTTTTCTTTAACCCGATCAATACTTATATAGATCTCGCCCTCGAGTGAGCTGCGGTCTTCTGAGTTATCAAAGGTTATAATGTCTGTTAAGGTGTTATGCTTTAGGAATCCCTGGTTGAGGGTTAACAGGTATGAATCTGGGCAAAACACGTAATTGATTTCATGGATGGAAGAACCTTCCTCTTCTACTACTCTTTTGATCCAGGAAGTGAATTTGCGATGGGTTTTGAGTTTGAATCGGATATCCTGGGAAAAGAAATGAATGGAGGACATCAAGTGTTGATATAAAAGCTAAGCTCCACTACCTTCCCATCTTCAGAGAAATCCACCTCATCCGCCAGGTGCTTCATGAGAAAAATGCCCCTGCCTCCAGGTTTTTCAATATTCTCCGGGGCCGTAGGATCAGGTAAATCGTGAAAATCAAAACCATGCCCCTCATCTTCTACCCGAAACTTGATCAATCCATCTTCCAGGGAAAGTCGTAACGAAACGTTTTTGGCAGAGTCTCCTTTGTTGCCGTGACGAATCGCATTGTTTACAGCTTCCGTTACTGCAATCATGATATTCCCATAGATGTCTTCATTGAGATTGAATTTCTCCCTTGCATTGTCAATGAAGCTTTCAATCATCCTGATGTTGTCAGACAAGGAAGGTATTTCAATACGGATGTTCTTCATGCTCATGCTGTAAGTGATGGTTTATTCCTTGGTTCCTATACGCTTAAAATAATCGTTCACTTCTTTTTTATAATACGGGAAAAGTTTAGGTGGCACTGTTTTAAGCAACTCTACCTCTTTTTCCTTTAGTTTTAAGTATTCCTCAAACTCACGGGGGATTTCCTTTCCATAGTCTTTTGCTGTTTCTCCCTTTCTTTCTTCATCGAGATCCTGCTCTCTCATTGATTTCTCCGTATCCAACAGACGCGTTAAGATTTCTTTCTGCCTTTTAATGGTTTGCTCCGTAATTTGCTTATTAACTAAATCGAACTCCGTTTGTTCCATTTTTCCTGGTAAATCTCCTCCTGGTATCTGGCCACCATTCTCCTTAAGCTTCTCCTGCATTTCTTGCAAGGATCTTCTGATTCGCTCCTGTTCTGCAGCCATCTTTGCCATCTCTTCAGAAAGTTGACGGCCTGTCTTACCACCTTTCTTAATTTCTTCCATTTGCTGATTAAGCATTTGCTGCATCTTGCTCAAGCTCGGCTTCTGGCCTTTCTTCTTTTTCTTACTCATTCCAGGCTGAGCATTGGCCATCATATCCATCATCATATTATAATGATCATTCAGCATCAGCGCCAGGTTGTTCATGCTGGTCATTGAAAACTGCATCTCACTGCTTGCGGTTGCCTTTCTGCGCTCTTTGATATTTTCAACCGCCTTATCGATATGGTCATTGAGTTCACCCACTTCTTTAGTTACAATGGAACCCATGAAAGCATCCTTCTTGGCAAGAGCTAACAAGCTGTCTTCCAGTATCTTAGAATCATCTTTGAGCTTCAGTTGGTTCTGCGAAAGGAAGATATATTTTGGGTCGGTTTGCTGAACACCGCTGAAATCTTTCATCAACGACTCCTCATCGAAGGATAGTTTAATCAAGCCATGGATAATCTGTCGAAGGCTCTCCAGGTTTTGCATATCCATTTCCATCTCCATGGAGCTTTGCATGCTTTCCATTTCTTTCTGCATCGCCTTCATTTTGCTAATGGACTTCTGCTGCGGCTCTTTCGACTTTTTAGGATTGTTCTTCTGAAGTTCCTGCTTACTATTCTCTTGTGCTTCTTTTACTTCTTTCTTTTCTTCTTCATCCGGTGAGGCCTCCGGTTTATTTAATTCTTCACCCAACTCATCCAACTCTTCCAGTGATTTTTCCAACTCATCAAATTCTTTCTGTAGTTTCTCCTGCTCTTCGGCTAATTTTTGTGAATCACTTTTCTCACTTTTTTCTCCTTCTGGATTTTCTTTTTTATCACCCTCCTTATTTTTTTTATCCTCGGTGAGTTCTTCTGTTTTGGAAAGAAGTTCCTCTTGTTTTTCAATCTGGTTCTTCAACTCATCAAGCGCTTGCTCTGCTTTGTATTCGTATTGCAACTGCTTAAATAACTGGAGTGTTCTCTCCAGTTCTTTCTCCAGGTTAATTTCTTTACTGTCCATCTTATCCAACATTTTTTGGATCTGAGTGGCATCAGCATTTTCTTTAAGAAGTTTTTCCAGTTCCTGAAACATCTTTTTGGTTTCGTCATCGAGCAATTCATCCATTAACTTTTGAATCTGCTCCGACTTCTCTTTGATGCGTTCACTCTCCTCGGAGAATGTATCTTTCTTCTTTTCCAGTAACTCGTTCTCTTTTTGTAAGGCATTAATGGCCTCATCCAATTTTTCTCTTTGCTTAATGAGGTCTTCAAGCATCTTCTTATCCTGCCAGTCTAAAGATTGCTTGCCTCTTAATTTTTGTTGAGCCTCTTCAATGGATTGGCGCAGGTCTTTTGCTTTCTGAAGGCTTTGATCGATTTTGTTTTCGGCCGATTGCTCAGACTTACTGATTTGATCCTGTAACTCTTCTTTGCCAGGAAGGCTGAACGTATAATTTGCTGAGCGTGTTGACTTCCTTCCATTTACCCCATCGTTATCCCACACTTGAAAGTGATAACTTAACTTATCACCCGGCTCAAGCTTTAGAGAATCAAGGGACCATTGATAATAAAAATTTTGTTGTGGTTGATTTTGCGCAATGGGAATGACCATGCCAGATAACGGCAACTCTTTGTTTCCCTTTATTATCTGATAATTCAACTTGAGTCCCGTGAGGCCATAATCATCAGTGATTGATCCGCCCAGATAGATTGTGCTGAAAAGGATTGAATCCCTAAGATTCTCTACGACTATCTGCGGAAATTGATCTTTAATAACATCAATGGAATAGCTGATCTGATCTTTATTCTTACTGCGATCATTTTCCAGTACAATTGAATATTGCTCTGGTTCACGAAAATCCTTACTGAACTTAAAAGACTCATTATCAATCAATTGCATTTCTTTTTGACTCTCATCCGAAGAAAAGGAAATGGTAGCCTTTGTCGTGCTGGATGCGCCAATCTGCCAGGTCACCTTTGTGCCTTCAGCGACTTCCAGATTTCCGGCATTGGTTAATTCTTCCGGCTTGCGATTTAAATAGGGTGGAAAGTTTAGCGTGGCTTTCAGTTGCGTAAGTTCCGGCCGATTGATTAGCTGCACAGTATACATCTCGGACAAAAAGCCAGACGCCTCAATTTGCAGGGCAACCTCGTTCTGCATTTTCTCGAAGGTGTAAGTAAATATTCCCATTTCGCTGCTTTCCATTTTCCAGCGCTGCTCGCCCGAAACGATATAGGCGGCCACGGGAATGGCATCACCCTCCAGTCGAAGGGAGAGCGTAAAGTCTTCGTTAAAAAAGGCCTGAAGGTTTTGATTTTGTAAAACAAAACGGAACGGTGCCTGTGGCGAAAATTCCTGGTTGAACTTTACGATGCGTGTAGTGCTTTGCGTAAAGATTCCCTGGTTGAAAATCCATAGAATGAGGATGAGAAAAAATGGAAAGACAAAATATTTGAGGTACCGCTTATTTTCCTTGAGATCGATGGCCGTTTCGAAAGAAACATCTTTAAAAGAAACGGATTTTTGTGAGATGCCCGCATCCAGCAAAGCACTCCTTTGCTGAGAAGATGCCAGTTGAATTACGTTCAATAATTTGTCGCCCACCGAGGGAAAAAACCTTCCGATCATCCGGGCACTTTCTTCCTCACCCAAACCCTTACGATAAATCCACCAGGCTAAAGGCTTCTTTAAAAAATGAAACACACACCAGCCAACCAACCCAAAGAACGAGGCGAAAATTAAAAACCGCGCACCGCGACCGAGCCAGAGATTGTATTCAACCAGCGAGGCAATTATAAAATAAACTAAGACTGCTGATAGGGTGAAAATGCTTCCGCGAATAAGCAGATTGAGGTAATATCTCTTCTTAAAAGAATTTATTTTTTCACTGATGCGATTTATCCCCTCACCCATGTATGTTAAAACGAACTTATCTTAAAGATAGTTTTTTAATCCTACGAAGATAGAAATATACGTCTCTTATATCAAAGCTCGGGACCAGACGAGGCGAAGCTCCAACGGTACTCCTTTTCGAAATATTCCAGCACATGCATTTTCAACAACTTCTCTTGCTCCAGCAGGTCAAAATGCGGAAGCTTTTTAATTAGCTTCCAATGCGGCCACCCCTCTGCATCCAGGCCTTCGAGTTCATAATATCCGGCAAGGCTTAGCACTTTACAGATAGCAATGTGCATGAGATCCTGTTTTTCCTCCTTTGAAAAGCGCCTTGCACCCTTGCCCAACTCTTGCATGCCAATGATAAAAAGGACACCATTGAGGTCTTTAGGCTTTTTCTCCAACACCCGCTCTAATTCTACCAGCAGGCGATACCATTGGCGCTCATGATCTAAGTCACGTTTAATCATTGCGTATATTATTTAGTTTTTGACAATTCGTCCCAGTATTCGAAGGCCCTGCGCAAGTGCGGAACTACGATGGTGCCACCTACTAATGTGGCCACCCCCATTGCTTCATGGACTTCGGCCGTTGTAAAGCCAACCTCCTTGCATTTTCCCAGGTGATATTTAACACAATCATCGCACCGCAGCACCAGCGAACACGTTAACCCGATGAGTTCTTTTGATTTTACATCTAATGCTCCACCCTGATAGGCATTAGTATCCAAATTGAAGATTCGTTTAATAATCAGATTATCGGCAGCCAGAATTTTTTCATTCATTTTGCTGCGGTATTCATTAAATTGCTCAACCAGATCCATGATTTATCTTTTTATTCTTCAAAGATGAGCTCAATTCAGGTTAAAACAAATTTGACCAAGTCGGCATTTCATCTTTGGGGTGATTTTGTAACTCTCTTTTTTCCGAATTACTGTCTGGGCTGTACGAATTCCCTTTTCAGGGGAGAAGAAATATTATGTACGCGCTGCATCCTTGAGTTGCCCAAAACGAGATACCATGATCAGATCGATAATACAATCAAGTCGAGGCTCAGCGGCCGTATTCCCCTCACCTACGCGATGGCATTTTTAAAATTCAGAAAGACAGGCGTGGTTCAGCATCTTCTCCATCAATTGAAATACAATAATCATCCTGAAGTGGGGGTAAGGCTTGGAAAAATTTATGGTAAAGAAATGGTCGATGCGGGTTTGGGTAAAGAGTTTGACCTAATCATACCCATTCCTTTGCATGAATCGCGTAAGCGCAGAAGAGGGTACAATCAAAGCGCGAAGTTTGCCGAAGGATTAAGCAGTTCGATGGAAATCCCGTGGGATGAAAGTGTTGCTGAACGAAAAGTAAAAACGGCCACACAAACAAGGAAAACGAAAATTCAGCGGTGGGATAACGTGAAAGATGTTTTCCTAGTAAAGCATCCCGAGAAAATAGTCAACAAAAGGATCTTGCTCATCGATGATGTGATCACCACAGGCGCAACACTTGAGGCCTGTGGACAACAATTATTAAATCACGGATGTTCCGAATTAAGCATAGCTTGTCTTGCGGAAGCGCAATAAAAAAGCCCTCCGGTTGGGAGGGCTTTCTGTTTATTCTTAAATATTCTTAGTAGTTAGATCCTGCGCGGATCATCGCACAACGGAAACCAATGGTAGCAGTTGCTGAATCCTGATCGAGGAATCTACGGGTACCAGGTGACATCCAGTAGGCAACATCTTTCCATGAGCCACCTTTATAAACGCGAACTTTATCAGAGATCAAAGAGATGAAACCGGTAGGGTTCTTCTCATACTCTGGGATTTTTATGTTTTTTGTTGTGCCGTCAGGCAGGGTCACAGTAGAGTCCTTTTCAGTCTTTGTGTAGCGGTTTCTATATTCGCTATGACTATCAATAAAGTCATCTCTGCGGATAGGGTTAAGATCATCAAAATCCTGATGTGATAGAGGGCGATATACGTCCATTACCCACTCACTAACGTTACCGGCCATGTTGTATAAGCCATAGTCATTGGGAGGATATTCGTAAATGTAAGAGGTGATCAACGCACCATCATTTAACCTTCCGGCAATACCGGCATAGTCGCCACGACCTCTTTTAAAGTTCGCCAGGAAAGATCCCATTTGTTTTCCGTAAGGATTACGCAATGCATGACCATCCCAGGGATAAAGGCGCTGATGGGTTTGCAATTCGTCAAGCCACTGGGTTCCAATCAATGCCTGTGCTGCATATTCCCACTCTGCTTCTGTTGGTAAGCGATAAGCAGGAATTACAACACCGGACTCCAAAGGAATACGTCCGGCACCTGCCTGAGGGGCAGCTATTCCTGCCTTTTCGGCAAGGTCAGCATTCACTTTAGAAGTTCTCCAAACAGCGTATGAATTTGCCTGAGCCCACTTTACACCCACTATAGGGAAATAGCGGAAGCCAGGGTAGCGCAGATAATGATCAACATAAGGATCGTTGAATGCAAGATTAGATCTCCATACTAATGTATCGGGCAAAGCGGCCCTATAAGCGCGTCCACCATCATTGGGTGTGGAGTCTGCAGTTAAATAATATAAGTACTCAAGCCAGTGTATGTTGGCGATTTCGGTTTCATCCATGTAAAAGGAAGCCACGGAAACAGTACGTTCAACGTTGTCGCGATACGACATCACATCTTCCTCAAAGGAGCCTAGTACCGTGCGGCCACCTTCGACAAACACCATATTAGGTGCAGGAGGCTGAGACTCGTAAGGATTAACCTCGAATCCTTCGGCTTTATCCTGAGTATAAGTTAGACCAGTGGCCGTACTCATTTGCCCAGGATTTTGAGCGGTTGGCTTTCCACCTCTTCCTCCAAACAAGGAGCAAGAACTGATAGCAGCGGATAATCCAACTAAAAACAGGAGTGACTTAAAGTACTTCATTTGCATTTGGTTATAAATCAAAGTAAACGCTAATATAAATAGATAAATCAATGTTTTCCAAAGAGTACCGTTTTTTTGATGAATCCTTTATTAAAGTAACTAACCGCCTATATCTCACTAGCGATCTTGATTTGGAAAAAGTATAGTATTAAAGTAACTAACCGCCTATATCGCACTAACGATCTTGATTTGGAAAAAGTATAGTTTCATTTTGGGATAAAATCGTACAACCAAAGGCCTTACACAAATTGTAAATTCGTCAAAAACAAGGGTTTCTGAAGTTTGGCATATTTTTCTCCTTTTAGGATAACAACAAAAATTGTTATGATATCTATTGATGATTTTAAAGTTGCCTCTTTTGAAAAGAAGTGTGATCTCATTACATCACAAACCACCTACATTACCTCACGGTGTGATGAAGAGAAAAAGATTTACCTGTATCATTCTGGTAAATTTTTTGTAGAAGTGTTTTACTCCACCGTGTTTAAAAGGGTACTTCTTATTCATGCTTTTAATGATTTGAACAACCTGCTGTCTTATACAGAGAGCGTTTCGCTTGACGACTTAAATTTATAAGACGCTAACGGACCTAAGATTTCAATAGCATTTTCAACACTCAGGATCGTCTCAACGGTTAATAGAAGTTTGCTTCCAGTCTCTTTGAGGCGGCATCGCTTTGAATGACTCTGTACAAACGATATGATCCTTCCAAATATTTCGGATTTGAAGTACTCTTGATTACCAGCAACAAAATATCCGCGGAGTTTTTCATTCTTCAAGCTAATCTTCTCAAAGCCGAGCGCCTCACCAATCCATCGCAACCGGACGGAGTTTATCAACTGTTCCGCTGGATCAGGCAATGTTCCAAACCGATCTTTCAGTGTGTCGCGGAATCGGTTTAAAGAAAGCTCATCTTTAATACTATCCAGTGTAGCATAAAGCTGAAGTCGCTCGCTGGTATTATTGATATAAGTGTCTGGGATCAATATTTCCAGGTCTGTTTCAATCACGCAGTCGGGTACAACCAATTTTGCTTTTTTGGAAAGTTCTTCGGCAAACAATTCTTTGAATTCAGTCTCCTTCAGTTCCTGAATGGCGTCATCGAGAATTTTATGATAGGTGTCAAAACCTAAATCGGTAATGAAGCCGGTTTGTTCTGAACCCAAAAGGTTACCTGCTCCCCGAATGTCAAGATCGCGCATAGCTACTTTAAAGCCATCACCTAAATCAGAAAACTCTTCGAGGGCAGCCAATCGTTTGCGGGAATCGGAAGAAAGCATGGCGCTGGGAGGAGTTAACAAATAGCAATAAGCTTTCTTGTTGGAACGCCCGACACGTCCGCGCATCTGATGCAAATCGCTAAGGCCAAACATGTGCGCCTGGTTGATCATGATGGTGTTGGCGTTTGGAATATCGAGACCCGACTCAATGATGTTGGTAGAAACCAACACGTCATATTCACCCTCAATAAATTTCACCATTACCTTTTCAAGCTTATCGCCATCCATCTGTCCATGGGCAATGCCAATGCGCGCATCAGGTACCAGTTTGAATATAATATTGGCAATCTGTTCAATGTCGCTCACACGATTATGTACAAAAAAGACCTGCCCTGCTCTTCGCAACTCCGCACTTACGGCATCACGAATAACCGACTGATCGAAAGTATGTAGTTCGGTGGTAACAGGCTGGCGATTAGGTGGTGGGGTAGATATGATACTCAAGTCCCGGGCGCCCATCAAAGAAAAATGCAGTGTTCTTGGTATTGGTGTGGCTGTAAGCGTGAGCACATCTACGTTAAGCTTCAACTCTTTCAGTCGATCTTTTACTTTCACGCCAAACTTTTGCTCTTCATCAATAATTAAAAGTCCGAGGTCTTTAAACTGTACATCCTTGCTCACTACGCGATGTGTGCCAATTAAAATATTGATCTTTCCATCCTTAACGTCATTGATAATTTCTTTGATTTCCTTATCCGTCTTGAAACGCGAGACATAGTTAATCGTCACCGGCAAATCACCGAGACGTTCAGAGAATGTTCGGTAATGCTGCATGGCCAGAATTGTGGTGGGCACCAACACAGCCACCTGCTTACCTTCGGTGGCGGCCTTGAATGCGGCACGGATGGCTACTTCTGTTTTTCCAAATCCCACATCACCGCACACAAGGCGATCCATGGGGTGAGGTTGTTGCATATCGCGTTTTACATCTTCGGTGGCCTTGGCTTGATCGGGGGTGTCCTCATAAATAAACGAAGACTCTAACTCGGCTTGTAAAAATCCGTCTGGTTGATAGGCATAACCTGGGGCACCTTTGCGCTTGGCGTATAATTCAATCAGCTCCTTGGCAATGTCTTTAACTTTTTTCTTGGCTTTGGCTTTTTTACTATCCCACTCACCACTGCCTAACTTGCTGATCGAGGGTGCCGCGCCTTCCTTGCCCGAGTATTTAGAAATTTTATGAAGCGAATGAATGCTGACGTAAAGCAAATCGTCATCACGGAATACTAAACGGATCGCCTCCTGATCCTTACCGTTGACCGTTTTTTTTTCAAGACCGGCAAATTTGCTAATGCCATAATCGATATGGGTAACAAAATCACCCGGCTGAAGGGTCTGCAACTCGCGAAAAGTGAGCGCCTTTGATTTTGAAAACTTCTCCTTATTGCGATACCGAAAAAATCGTTCAAAGATCTGATGATCTGTATAGCAAACCACCTTGGTAGTGTGATCCACAAAGCCCTGCCTTAAGGAGAACTCGAGCGCCTGAAATCTTATTTCGGGATGGATCTCCTCAAAAATTCCGTGAAGTCTTTCCACCTGGCGAGGCTGTTCGGCCGCTATAAAATTGCTGTATCCCTGCATTTGCTGTTGCAGCAGGTTAGCAGCGAGTAGTTCAAAATTTTTATTAAACGAAGGCTGGGCAGAAGAGCTGAAATCAAAGATGTGCTTCGTCTCAAACGAAAACTTAGATCCAAACTCAACCCGCGACAAGGCGTTCAGGTTATGAATGAAATCGTCTCCGGTGTTAAAAAGTTGATTGGGTTCCAGCACCACTTTGGTTTGTCCGCTTTCGCGAAGCACTTTGTCAAAGCTGGCGCTCGCCTTATCAAAACACCGAGCAATCATATCTTTGGCCATCTCTGTATCTTTTAGCCAGATACGCGAGTTAGGCGAAATAAAATCGAGAAGTGATTGACGTTCTTCCTGCATCAGCCGCGTTTGCACGTTGGGCATCAGGTTTATTTTTTCAAGCACATCAACGGAAAGCTGAGAGCCGGGATCGAAGGAGCGTATACTGTCTACTTCATCGCCAAACAATTCAATTCGGTACGGAAACTCATTGGCAAAAGAAAACACATCGATGATTCCACCACGGATAGCGAATTGGCCCGCCTCGTAAACGAAGTCCGTTTTTTCAAAATCGTAGGAATGAAGAAAATCCTCCAGGAAAGTTCTGTCCAGCACTTCGCCTTTGGCAATGAGAAACGTATTGGACGAAAGCGCCTTCTTGTTGATCACCTTTTCCGAAATGGCTTCAGGGTACGTGACAATCACATTTCCTTCCGGGTGATTGCTTAGTTGATTGAGCACTTCTGCCCGCATCAGAATATTGGCATTCTCAATCTCTTCGTATTCATAAGCCCGCTTATACGACATAGGAAAGAAGAAAACTTCTTTATTGCCTAACAGTTGCTGAAGGTCATTCAGAAAGTAAGAGGCTTCTTCTTTGTCGGAAAGGACAACGACATGATTGGCGCGCACACTTTTAAAAACCGCGGAGAAAATCACAGCATCGAGGCTGCCATGAAGACCTTTTATGCGCACTGATTTTGACGTGAACGCACGAATCCCTTCGGCCAGCGTCTGTACCAGGCTGTCCGCACGATAGAGTGAAATAAATTCCTGCGCCTTCAAACCAACATGTTAAAAAGAGGGCAAATATAATTCATGGCCCACTCTAATAGTTTGCAGAGCCAGATTTTATTTGTGATAGCCAAAACGAGTGGCGTGGCTGAGATTAAAATGTAACTTTGCAAGTATGTATTATGTGCGGTTATTGATTCTGCTGCTCAGCCTTACCTCTTTTTTATTTATGGTGTTGGGATTGATCAAACCATGGATTATGTTGTGGTGGGAAGATGTGCAAAACCGGAGAAAGGTAATTAAGCTATATGGCACTTCCGGTTTGTTCTTCCTGGTTATTTATTGGATTCTTCATTATTTTTAAATTTATATGACACGTAGAATTTTAATTTTCTTTTTTACAGCGATCTCTATATTTGGTTTGTGGAATTGTGATCAGTCAGCTAAGAAGCCGACCGAAATCCCCAAACAGGAAATTAATGAGCTTCCCTATCTAGACTATAAAACGCTGAAGGGAGAGCCATCCTCGACACGTTCACTGCCGGGTGGTAGCATTTTGATTTTGTTTAACACCGATTGCGACCATTGCCAGCGCGAAGCAAAAGAGATTGGTGAGAAGAGTGAAGCGTTCAAGAATTATGAATTACTCTTTATCGCATCGGATTCAATACATCAAATTGAAAACTTTGCTAAAACCTACCACATTGATGATAAGCCCAACGTAAAATTTGGTCGTGCAGATGGTCAGGATGTGTATATGAATTTTGGTGCCATATCAACACCGGCTATTTACATCTACAACCGCGAACGCAAATTTGTGAAATCGTTTCTCGGTGAAACACCCGTAGAAGAATTGATCAAATACCTGTAACTCTCGAGCACAGTGCCAGGTGCTTCTTTTTGGAAGAAGAAAAACCGATTAAGAACTTTTGCCCACCATCGCGTAAACGAAGTTTCTTTTTTATCTCTTCGGGAGTTAGGGGATAGTTTCGTGCGACTACATTGACTTGGCCTTCGGGCAAAAGTGCTTTCAATTGTTTCGCATCAGGTTGAAGACATTCGATCAGGAAGATCTTGCCCGGGAAATCAGACACTACAGTGGAAGAAGTATAGAGATGGGTGTTTACATCCAGCTTCGTTAATCCAAATTTTTCAGCCACTCCTTTAAAGGCTCCGGATTTCAGAATGGAAGTATTCGGTTCATATAGATACACATCCGGTTCTCCCAGGGCAGCATGAGCCATTCTTTCATCGGGAAAGGTGAATGAAAAAGAGAATCGTACCCGCCCATCTTCCCACAGATCAATGGCATCTATTAGCGGCTCACCTTCGTAATTTCTTTCGGCAAGAAAAAGAACCTCTTTACACTCGTTGCCAACCGAAACAACAAAGACATTCTTCACGTGTTGTAATTCCCGCAGCCCCTGCTGAATGTCAAGCAAAGGCGAAGCTTTTATTAATACGTACTTACTCTTCTTGAAAATGATTGGTTGAAGGGTTGTGATATCGGGAAAGCAATCGGCCAGCTTATATACCTTTCGCGAGCGTTCATCCCTGCGTGAAGGATCAATGTACACCTGGTCAAATGCCAGAATACTTTGGTCAAGAAATTTTTCAGCCGACAGGTTATGATGTGTAATGTTAGACGCTCCAAGCTGTTGATGGTTATGTTTCGTCATTCCCAACAGCTCCGCATTGGGTTCAACATAGTGAATGGAATCGAAGAGGGTTGATAGAAAGAAGGAATCAACACCAAAACCACCGGTTAGATCAACGGCAATACGCTTCGTGGAAACACACGACTCAAGAATAGCAGTTTTGTAAATGGCGGTTGCCTCTGATGAGCTCTGTTCAAGATTGGTTGTGGGTGGATAAATGATTCCTTTGGTTTTGTACCATGTTGGCAATTTTGACTTTGCTTTTCTTCTTGCACTTAACTGAGAGGCAATTATTGAGGAGGGCACTCCACGGACTTCTTTTTGTTTTAGCACCAAAACTTTTTCATCATCGTGTTCATGCGCAATCAGAAAGTTCTGAATGTCGGCAAGGGCGATTTGAGAAAAATATTCTGTGAGCATGAGGTAAAGTTGCAAATTCGCGTGGTATTTTAGTTACATGAGAAAATCCTGCTGTTTGTGGATTTCTGGCTGGGGAACCTCTTTCCTAAAACAGCGCCACCTACTCATTCGTGATTGGAGGAGCGGGGAAGTCTTACCAGTGACCAATAAATATTTCTCAGATAAGCGATCAGCCCCAGGCCTTGTGCCACCAGCAGAACAGGATCGTGCCGGTAAATACCATAGACAACGACCATCACTGAAGCAAAAGCGCTGATCACCCAAAAACCCAGCGGCAATATGGATTCATTTACTTTCTCGGAATGATACCATTGATACAGGTATCTAAAATTGAGAAGCAGCTGACCGATGCTGCCGATAATAATAAAGCGATCCGTGAAATCAGCTCTGCTGAACGTCTGCTCAAATGATTCGGGGGAGAATATGCCGACCCATAAAAAGAGCAGAAGTGGAAGCGGTAAAATCAGCGCGCGCAGCGAGAAAGGAATCCTTTTCCAAAATCCTTTTAGCTGAAGATTGCGGACGTAGATGTAAAAGGAAATGGTTTGTCCGAAGAGGATGACAATGTCATTTCTTAGCACGCCATAGATGAGAAACAGGAAGCAACCATTGAGACTAAAAACCCAAAATAATGTAGGAGAAACTACTCGCCCTTCACGCTCGGATTTGATCCACTGAATGATCGTGCGTGCCCCAAACAACGATTGGGCAAAAAACCCAAGCCCATAGATGAGCGCGTCTTGCCAGGTAAGGTGGTTTAATAATTCCAATCGGTTTATTACTAAGGGATGTAATGATAGTTACTGAATTTTTTGAATACGACCCCTCCACATTTTTTAATTACGATATAGGCACGGACTGGTTTTTGTTGCCCATTATTCTTCCACCTTATTTTTCATCGTCATCAGAAGATTGTAGGCACCCTTCACCACAATTTTTTTATCGACCAAACCCTCACCCGAAACAATTTCGATAAAGCCCTTTTCGGAATCACCCGTTTTAACCTCTTGAATGGTAAACATCGTTTCTGCTTCGGCCACGAAAACGTACTGATTGTTTTGAAAACGTACGATGGCTTCCTCAGGCAAGGCATATACGTTATTGTTTTTTATTTCAATCTCAGCATTCATGTACATGCCCGGCACCAGGCTCTTGTCGTAATTTTCGAAATGAGAATGAACCTCGGTGCTTCTTTCCGTGGATAGATTTTTACCGATGAGAATTATCTCACATTCATGTTTTTTATCGGGTTGGCTATTCGTGTAGGCAAATAATTTTTGGCCGATCGAGAGTTTGCTTAAATCTTTTTCAAAAATGGTTAGGGCAAGGTGGATGTCAGCAGGATTAATCAATTCAAAGAGTACTTCGCTGGGTTGCGTAAACTTGCCAATATTCACGTTCACTTTCGAAACATATCCATTGATAGGTGAGTAAATATTGATACTCTTTGAAATGGTATTTTCATCCAGCTTGTCAGGATTAATCCCAATGAGTTCAAGTCGTTCGCCCAATGATTTGACATTGATTTTTTCAGTTGTGTAATCAACTTCCGTTTGTTGAAAAACCTTGTCGCTGCTGGCTTTGCTTTGATTTAGTTCTTTTTGTCGATTGTATTCGTTAGCCGTAAAAATCAACCGTGCTTTGGCGGTTAAATAGTCTTGCTGTAACTGAATATATTGCTGGTCTTCCATGACAGCAATCACCTCACCTTTACTTAGGTGCATGCCCGGCAGCAGTTTGGTGTATTTCAGATAGCCGCCCATGGGTGCGCTTACCGAAATCATATTTTGAGGAGGCACATCAATGCGACCGTTTACTTTTAGCACACTCGAGATCGACTTCTGCTCAATTTTGCCGAGCACAATCCCGGCATTTTTAAGTTGAGCGGCAGAAAGCGTAACAGAGTTTTCAACATGAGTAGAATCCGCACTGGCGGGCGTCTCATTTTTAGAGCCGCATGAGATGACTGTCACCAGAATACAAATCGCAAGAATGGACGTTTTCATGTAGCGGGATATGATAATGGTATATGTGTGAAGGAGATTTTTCATGAAGGGTCTCTTATTTATAGATGAAGTAATTGAGTTGAATAATGCTTTCGTTTAGATTGTTCACCGCAATCAAATATTCGTTTCGAAGGGATATAGCCTGATTAGTAAGCATCACCCATTCAAGGTAGTTGATTCCACCATTGGCAAATTGTTTATTGGCGGTGTCGCTGATAAGCCTGGCGTTTGTTAAGCCGGTTTGTTCGTAATAGTCAACCGACTTTGAGAAGTTCAGGTATTGTGTATTGGCTCTTTGGTATTCGGTATTGAACTGTTGCAACCCGGCCAGGTAGTTTGTTTCCGTTATTTTCTGAATGGATTTTGAGGCATTGATTCTTGCTTTCTGTGATCCATAGAATAACGGAATACCCAGACCAATCTGACCTGACTGAAACCGGGTTGAACCATCATAGGATATATTGTCTGCACCGGTACCCCGCATCGACATATTGTTATAGGCAAAAGTGAGATCGGGCAGTAGTCTTGATTTTTCCAACCGTGTGTTCCTGATCGAGATCTGTTTCTGTTGTTGCAATAATTGAATGGCAGGATGTTGCGACACAGTAGCTGTATCAATCATTTCAAGTCTACTCATTTTAAAGTCGCCCTCTTGCGGCACGAGGAGAGTCGTTGTATTTAATAAGAGTTGAAACTGAGCCTGCAATAAATCCAGATCGGCATTGAGTAGATTGAGTTGCAAGGCAATTTGTCCTCGTTGCGTTTCAGCGGTAGTCTTTTCAAGAATGTTGCTCTCTCCTGCCTTAAACCTCAAATTAGCCTTATTCAAAAACTCACTATATAAACTATCATTTTGTTGCAGGAGGGTTTTCTTTTGTTGCAGATAGGTAAGCATATAATAAACCTGCGACACTTGCCTCTTCATATCCACCTCTTTCAATGCTACGTTCAACATACTGCTTCTCCACTCTTCTCTCAACACAGACTTTTGATTAGAATACACAGAGGGGAAGTTGATATTCTGGTTGATCACAAATCGATTATCTGAGAAGCTACTATTAATCTGACCATACTCACCGGTTACTGTAGTTTGTGGAAGGTTAGCACCAGATTTGATCAACTGTTGTTGATACTCGGCTTTTAAACGTTCATTCTTTACCAATAAGTTATTGACTAAGGCAGTATCGATGGCGGCTTGAACGGTAATAGGCGTTTGTGCATTTGCTGTATGAGTTGAGGCGGTCAGCAGAGCAAATACTAATAAAACAGCGATCGGCATCATTCTTTTTTTCTTTCCGAGTTTAGTTTCAAATAGGATGTATAACACAGGTAGAACAAATAGCGTAAGCAGCGTGGCAATAAGCAAACCTCCGATTACAACAGTGGCCAATGGTCGCTGAACTTCGGCACCAGCACCATTGCTCAACGCCATGGGCATGAAACCCAGGGAGGCAACCAATGCCGTCATGAGCACGGGGCGTAGTCTAAGTTTTGTTCCTGATACCACAATGTGATAGAGGTTGAATTGACCATCCGCTTTCAGACGATTGAATTCGGCAACCAAAACAATTCCATTCAGCACGGCCACACCAAATAAGGCGATAAAGCCAACCCCGGCACTTATACTAAATGGCATGCCGCGTGATGCGAGCGCAAATATTCCTCCGATGGCGGAAAGTGGGATAGCAGAATAAATCAGTAGGCCATGTTTGACAGAGTTAAAAGCAAAGTAGAGCATAACGAAAATCAATAACAGCGATACCGGAACCGCAATACTCAATCTTTTCTTGGCAGCGTTTAGATTCTCAAACGCTCCACCATAGGTTAGATAATAACCGACCGGAAATTTTATTTGAGCATCTACCTTTTGCTGAAGCTCTGTCACAATGGACTCTACATCCCGGCCACGCACATTAAAGCCAATGATGATTCTGCGCTGGGCATTCTCACGCTGGATTTGATTAGGACCTTCTTTAATTTCAACTTCAGCTAATTGATTTAGGGGTATTTGATTTCCCTGTGGAGATGGAATTAATAAATTCTGAACATCACTGATGTTTTTTCGTTGTTCACCCACCATGCGTACGACCAGATCGAATCTTTTTTCCTCTTCATACACTTGCCCAGTGCTTTGACCGGCAAATGCTATGTTGACAATTCTATTGATCTCAGAAATATTCAAACCGTATTGGGCAATCGCTGCCCGATTATATTTTATAACGATTTGTGGCATGCCACCCACTGCTTCCACATATAAGTTGGCACTTCCGTCAACCGTATTTATCACGTTGCCTAATTTGTTCGCATAGTGTGCGAGTGTGTCCAGATTTTCACCAAAAATTTTACAAACTACATCTTGCCTCGCCCCGGTCATCAGCTCATTAAAACGCATCTGTACGGGATATTGAAAGCCAAAGGTGACCCCGGGGATAGCTTCTAATGCTTTACCCATTTTTTCAGCAAGTTCATTAAAGGTGGTTGCCGAAGTCCACTCACTTTTATCTTTCAGGATAATCATCATGTCACTGGCTTCAATCGGCATGGGGTCGGTGGGCACTTCACCACTTCCTGTTTTACCTACCACCTTTATTACTTCAGGAAAATTTTCGAGGAGTATTTTTTCTCCTTTCAGCGTAGCATCAATAGAAACATTGAGATTACTTCCTGTGAGAACCCGGGTGTCAACGGCAAAGTCTCCCTCTTCGAGCGCGGGGATAAATTCGCCTCCAAGGAAAGAAAGGGTTATCAAGGCAGCGAAAAATAATGCAAGAACAGACACTACTACAGTTTTAGGAAAACCCAAAACTTTTTGCAGTGCGATCTCGTAAAGGCGTTCAATCTTTTCCATCATTTTATCGGAAATGTTTTTCGAGTGTTTCACTTTCTTACTTAGAAAAACAGAGCTCATCATGGGAATGTAGGTGAGCGAAAGAATGAAGGCACCCAGCAAAGCAAAGGCAACGGTTTGAGCCATGGGCTTAAACATTTTTCCTTCAATGCCCTGTAAGCTGAAGATAGGGAGGTACACGATCAGGATTATGATTTGACCAAACACAGCACTGTTCATCATCCTGCCTGCCGAATGGATTACTTCTCCATCCATTTCGTTTTGATTTATTTTATTGAGCGACTTGAACTTTTGGCCATGGGCCAGCTGATGCATCACGGCCTCCACAATAATCACGGCCCCGTCCACAATCAATCCAAAATCTAAAGCACCCAAACTCATCAGATTTCCGCTTACGCCAAACAGGTTCATCATGATCACAGCAAAAAGCATAGCGAGCGGAATAACGGACGCCACTAAAAAACCAGCACGGAAATTTCCAAGAAACAAGACAAGCACAAAAACCACAATCAAGGCCCCCTCCATTAAATTTTTCTCAACGGTGCCAATTGCCTGGCTTACCATTTTGGTTCTATCCAGAAAGGGCTCTATCTCTACGCCCTCGGGTAAAATCTTTTTGATTTGTTCAATTTTATCTTTGACATCTTTAATGACAAGGCTGCTATTGGCACCCTTCAACATCATCACTATAGCACCAGCCACTTCACCTTCTCCATTATATGTCATCGCTCCATAGCGAATGGCACTGCCTATTCGTACTTCGGCTACATCTTTTATAAATAATGGAGTTCCGTTCTCCGTGTTTTTGACTGCAATACTGTTGATATCACCGAGATTGCCAATCAATCCTTCGCTTCGGATGTATAACACCGTAGCTTGTCGCTCAATATAAGCACCCCCCGTATTTTGGTTATTGTTCTCCAGAGCACTGAACACATCACTAACGGTAAGTCCGTATGACTTCAATTTGTATGGGTCAATTGCGATCTCATATTGTTTTAGCTTACCCCCAAAACTGCTTACGTCTGCCACGCCAGAAACCCTCAGGAGTTGTCTTCGTACAATCCAATCCTGAATGGTGCGCAATTCAGTAATATCATAACGGCTCTCATATCCTTTTTTGGGCCTCACTAAATATTGATAGATTTCGCCTAGTCCGGTTGTAACGGGGGCCAATACAGGCACACCTAAACCCTTTGGAAGTTGATCTTTGACAATCTGTAAACGTTCGGTCACCTGCTGGCGGGCCCAGTATACATCCGTATCATCATCGAATACGATCGTTACCAATGACAATCCGAATCGCGAAAAACTCCGGATTTCAAGAAGACCATGAATGTTGCTGTTTACCTGTTCGATCGGGAAAGTGATAAGGCGTTCAATATCTGCGGCACCTAAGGATGGAACGCTGGTGATTACCTGAACCTGATTGTCAGTGATATCGGGCACTGCATCAATGGGGAGTCGTGTGAATTCATAGCTGCCGTAGCCGATGAGCCCAATCACAAACAGCCCAATGATTAATTTTTGCCTTACTGAAAATTCTATGATTTTATTTAGCATCGTTGCTGGATATTATAGGATGAGTAATCAAAAGGGATTTCACCTTACCAAAAAGGGAAACGAAAGAAAAAGATAAGCGCAGCACGTAGAGGTGAGACAGCTACCTTTTAAATGAGACTAAATTTTAGGGGGCTGGAAGATATCTACAGCAATCAACTTAGGTTCGTGCTGAAGATAAAAGAATTGATAGGTAGTGGCTTTTACTTCCGTTTGTTCCGCTAGCGAAAATTTTTGAATGGGAAGCACAATGATTTGACCAATGAACGAATGGCTGCAATCTTTGAAGGGAAGCCGGTTGTCCCGATCATCATGAGCTTCATCCGTTTCATAATGCATCGCCAGAAACTCAAAGAAAGACATTTCGGCTACCTGATCCTTGTGTTCGCCATAATGTTGGAGCAACAATGGCAGACGTAGCACTTCCTTGAATTCGGTAAACGAAACAAGATAAATGAAAAAAAGTCCTATGGCAGCGAATCGAAGCATTATAAGGTCAAAGGTAACTACTCTTCAGACAATGAAAAAACTGATTTAATTCCCTCCTAATATAATTTGAATTGATTCCAGATTAAAACAAGCTAAGGTTGCCGCCTTTTCTGAATTTAGTTAAGTCATAGGCCGGAAGATGCTTTCCTGAAAAATACTTCTTCTTTGAGGCCCGCGTGAGCTGATGAATTGCATCGGCAATATTTCCTTCACCCGACATGCGCCTGCCGAATTGTGAGTCGTTTACATTGCCTCCATGAAAGGAACATATCTGGTTCCATACCTTATCAAAGCGATCAGGAAAATTCTTGCGGAGCCAGTCTTCAAAGATTTTGCCGATAGAACCGTTCAGTCGAACGACAGTCATGCCCGCAGCCATGGCCCCATGATCGGATGCCACTTTTAATACTTGAGGAATTTCGTGATGATTCAAGCCCGGAATAATGGGGGCATTCATTACACCAACGGGCACACCTGCTTTTGCAAGTTCTTCAATGGTCTTTAGTCTTTTTATGGAACTGGCTGTGCGTGGTTCGAGAATTCTTCTTAGGTCTTCATCAAGTGTGGTGATAGAAATGTAAACATGCACGAGATTATCACTGGCCAGATCTTTCAATAGATCAATATCGCGAAGGATGAGGCTATTCTTGGTGATTATTCCAACAGGATGGCGATAGTTGGCAAATACTTTCAGAATCTTGCGCGTGATTTCAAATTTCTTCTCTTGTGGCTGATAGCAATCGGTGTTGCCGCTGAGCATGATAGGCACGGCATTCCAGTTTTTATTAAGGAGATGTTGCTCGAGAAGAGTAGCCGCATTTTTCTTTACAATAATCTTGCTTTCAAAATCCAGTCCGGCACTGAAGCCATAGTATTCATGAGTATTGCGAGCATAACAATAAATGCATCCGTGCTCGCATCCTTGATATGGATTCATGGAATACATCATACTTAAATCAGGACTGTCTACTTTATTCACAATCTTTTTCGGAGTTTCGAAGAAGATTTGCGTGGTGGGCGCTTCCAGCAAGGGTTCGTCAAGTCCCTCGATGTGGTCGGTCACATATTGAGCTTTTAGAAATCGGTTTTCAGTTTTGATCTGAGCTCCGCGGCCTTTGAAATACGATTCTTCCATAAGACACAATACTAAATAAATTAGTATTAACATTTATAATAAGTTGATTAAATATCATAAAAACAACATTCAGGAATTAAAAAGTCAAATTTTTGAGCAATCAGGCGTGAGGCTGCTGATCAAAAGAGAATACCAGAATCATCCTTTTGTGTCGGGCAATAAGTGGTGGAAGCTCAAATACAATCTGGAGGAAGCATTGAAAGCAGGACATGCTAAGTTGCTCACGTTTGGAGGAGCATACTCAAATCACATTTATGCCACCGCTGCTGCCGCACATGAGTTGGGTTTGAAGTCAATAGGTATAATCCGTGGAGAAGAAACGCTTCCATTAAACCCTACCCTTTCCTTCGCAAAAGCGAGCGGCATGCAACTACATTACGTTTCGCGTGAAGCGTATCGGGATAAGATAGATACATCATTCATTGAACAACTCCATAAACAGTTTGGAGATTTTTATCTGATCCCGGAAGGAGGCACCAATGAACTTGCCGTGAAGGGTTGTGTAGAGTTTGGGAAGCAACTCAGCAGCGAGGTTCATTTTGATTATCTCTGTTTGCCAGTGGGAACAGGCGGAACCATGGCTGGAATAATTGAAGGCCTGGATGAATCAAAGAAGATCATCGGGTTTCCATCATTAAAAGGAGCGACCTTTTTGGAAGATGAAATCACAAAATACTCTTCGAAGAAAAACGGGCAACTTGTTTACGATTATCATTTTGGTGGCTATGCAAAAGTGTCTAAAGAGCTGATGGAATTTATGGATCATTTTGAAAAGCAATTCAACGTGCCGTTAGATCCGATCTATACTGCGAAGATGATGTTTGGAATAATGGATTTGATAAAGAAGAAGTTCTTTGAATCGGGATCAACGATTTTAGTCGTTCATACAGGGGGCCTTCAGGGAAGAGCAGGTTTTAATTCCTGATCACACCACGCAGCCATGTAAAAATTCGTAATCCTCCACGCTCTTCGGGCAGGGCTCCGCTTTCAGCAGCAGCCTTGACTTTTTCTATTGTGTAGAATGCAGTTGGAATGAGTTCTTTCAATTTGTTTAGCAGATCGTCCAAACGCTCACGCTCAAGAACAGTAAACACCAGTGTTTCATTTCCATCGGGTCCTTCGGCATTTACTTTAGTGAATCTGAAATGTTGTGTGTTAAGGTACTGAATGAGTTGAGTAACATCCTTGCGTGTAATGATCCGCACAATCACTTTGCCATAAGCAATTTTCTCTTCGATGATCATGCCTACAAAAATTCCACAGGCAAATCCGGCAGGATAGGCTACATAGCAAAGCCAGTTATCGAGGTGTTTGAAAATCTCGCGAATTACCAACAACCAGATAAAGGCTTCGAAGAATCCAAGCAATGTGGCTGTTAATCTTCTTCCGCCCAGCATATAGATGATGCGTATGGTGTTGATGGAAACATCGCAGATGCGCGCAAGAAAAATGAGCAAGGGTAAAATCAGGAAACTGAAAATATCAGAGGAGAAACCCAAGGTATCGGTAAAAAATGATTCCATCAGGGAAATTTCAGAAGCATTTTTTCAACTGTATCTTTTAGTGGAGGCTTTCATAAATTAAAATCTTGTCCTTATTGATATAAGGTGCAATGAATTTTGAAATTCCTCCTTCTGCTAACAGATCTACTTTACGGTGGAATAAATCCTCCAGGTCGAACTTTATTCTTGCAAACTTAACTAGCCCGATTCTTACCTGTTGGTCTATTTCAACTAATAGATCAAGATCACTTTCGTCAGTCTCCTCGTTGCGTGCCACAGAACCAAAAACAAATGCTCTCTTTACCGGTTGTGTGGAAAGGTATTGTCTTAATTTTTCTATTTCTGATTTAGAAAGCATGTTGCAAAGATCAGTAATTAGATTAACCAAACAAATCGCTGAACACTTCTTCGAGTTTGCCAAAAGACTTGACCGTGATTTTGGTCTTCTTAAGATCTAAAGACTTCTGACTGTATTTCGATATGTAGATTTCCTGGAAGCCTAATTTCTCTGCTTCCGATATACGCTGATCAATTCTGTTAACGGCACGAAGTTCGCCACCTAAACCAATCTCAGCAGCAAAACACACTTTATCATTCACAGGAATTTCTTCCATGGATGAAATAATGGAGATGCAAAGCGCAAGATCAATCGCGGGATCTTCCACATAAATTCCTCCGGCCATATTCACAAACACATCTTGCGTGCCCATGCGAAAACCACATCGCTTTTCGAGCACGGCTAATAACATGTTCAATCGCTTCTGATCAAATCCTGTTGGCGTGCGTTGTGGTGTTCCATACGATGCCGGACTTACTAATGATTGAATCTCGATTAACAAAGGACGATTGCCTTCGATGGTCGCTCCAATCGTAGCGCCACTAAGCAATCCGTCTTTTTGAGAAATTAAAATCTCGGACGGATTGGACACTTCGCGCAAGCCGGTGCCCAGCATTTCATAAATACCAATTTCAGAAGTGGAACCGAATCTGTTTTTTGTAGTGCGAAGAATGCGGTAGGCCAAGTGACGGTCACCTTCAAATTGAAGCACAGTATCAACCATGTGTTCCAGCACTTTTGGTCCGGCCAACATACCATCTTTTGTGATGTGCCCAACCAGAAATACAGGTGTATTCGTTTCCTTAGCAAACTTCATCAACTCACCGGCACACTGTCTTACCTGGCCAATGCTGCCAGCAGCTGAATCCAGCAAATGGGAATGAAGCGTTTGTATCGAATCAATGATGATTAAGTTCGGCTGTAATGATTCAACAGCCTGAAAAATATTTTTAGTTGATGTCTCTGCCAGCATATAAAAATTCTCAAAGCTGCCTGCGGGTTTGGTTGACAAGCGCTCGGCTCTCATCTTGATCTGCTGCTCGCTTTCTTCGCCCGATACATAAAGAATTTTTGCTTTCTGAAGTGAGAGTCCGAGTTGAAGCATCAAGGTTGATTTACCAATGCCCGGTTCACCTCCAATTAGTATTAATGAGCCCGGCACGATGCCACCTCCCAATACGCGATTTAACTCATTATCTGGCGTAGCGATTCGGATTTCTCCGGATGATTCAATTTCATTTAGCGTCTTCGGCTTGCTTACTCTGTTTTTCGTTGACTCCTGTCGCCAATCATTGCGATCGGTTTCACTTTTTGAAACAACTTCTTCCACAAAGCTATTCCACGATGAGCAGGATGGACACTTACCAATCCACTTGGGGGATTCATAGCCACAACTCTGGCAGAAAAAAACGGTTTTGGATTTGGCCAAAGGCAATTAAGGTTAAACCATCTCAAAAATAATCGAAACTTAGCTGCCCTTTGTTTTTTTTATATGAAATTAGAATTTATTTTCAAATACCTAAACTAAGCTCAATGAAGTATACAACCGCCATAGCTATTCTTTTTTTTACCACATTTACCGCCTTTGCTCAAAAGCCACCGGTTAAGTTTGGTGATATACCTATCGATCAGTTATCAATGACCAAGTATCAGGCCGATACATCTGCTTCAGCGGTGATCTTTGTGGATTATGGAGAATCGATTATTGAATATGATCAGTCCAACGGATTTACGTTATCGTTTGAGCGATTGACCAGAATAAAAATACTCACGAAAGATGGTTTGGATTGGGCAAACTTTAGTATCCCGTTATATCATGAAGGGTCTAGTGATGAAAAGCTATCCGGATTAAAGGGCATTACGTATAATTTAGAAAATGGTAAAGTAGTAGAAACTAAGCTCAAGAATGATGCTGTCTTTAAAGAAAAGCAAGATGCTAACATAGATATTACAAAAGCGACTATGCCCAATGTGAAAGTTGGCTCTGTAATCGAATTTACGTATAAGGTCAGATCAGATTTTATTTTCAATTTTCAGGATTGGGAATTTCAAAGTACGATTCCAACCGTGTGGAGTGAATATCGCGCACGAATACCGGAATATTTTCACTATGATAAGTACATGCAGGGATACATTGCACTAGTTGTGAATGAAGAAACGAAGTCGCCTGGCACAATTACTCTTGTTTCCAAAGAGAGATCAGAGGGCAACACAACACAAACAACATTTAGCACGGATAAAATTGATTTTCAGGAATACCGTTTTCGTTGGGTGGCCAAAGATGTGCCAGCATTTAAAGCAGAGCCGTTCATCACAACGTCAAAAGATTACATGTCCAAAATTAATTTTGAGTTAGCCTTTACCCAATATCCTAATCAACCCATCAAGCGATACATGGGTAGTTGGGAAGATATTAATAAACAATATGCGGAAAGCCCTGAATTTGTTGGGGAAGTTACCGGCAATGGATTTTTAAAGCGTACCGTAGAGGAAATCACAGCGGGAATCACAGCACCAGAGGATAAGATAAATGCGATCACCAATTATATTAAGCAGAACGTTGCCTGGGATGGCACCAGTCGCAAATTTATTTCAAAGCCGCTTAAAAAAGTATTGGATGATAAAAAGGGAAGTTCCGCTGAGATTAATCTACTGCTGGCATCGATGTTGGAAAAAGCAGATATAAAAGTTTCGCCAGTACTATTAAGCACACGCGATCATGGATTTGTGAGAGAGACTACCCCAATTTCATCACAGTTTAATTATGTGATCTGTTTGGCAGTAGTGGGTGAAAAATCGTTTCTACTAGACGCAACCGAAAAACTTTTGTCAGCAGGAATGCTTCCTGAAAGATGTTTAAATGGTAGCGGTTTTGTAATCTCTAAAGAAGGTTATCAATGGGCAAAACTCCAGACTACAACTAAATCGAGGACCGTTGTAAATGCTGACTTAACGTTGAACGGTTCGGGTGAGTTGAAAGGTAAACTTCAAATTGATCGCGGAGGATATGATGCGTTAGCCAGTCGTAAAAGATATCATTCAAAAGAAGAATCTGAATATGTAAAGGATTTTATAGGCTCCCGAGCATGGGAGATATCAAAGACAGAAATAGGTAACGCAAAGGATATTAATCAACCATTAAAAGAGACCCATGAATTGGTTGTGAATGAACATGTTGTCTCCACGCCCGAGGCCCTTTATTTTAATCCTGTTCTTCTGAATAGAATTGAAGATAACCCATTTAAGCTCGAAGCCCGCGAATATCCAGTGGACTATAGCAGTCCGTTTGAAAGGATTTATATGAGCAGAATTTCAATACCTGAAGGTTACGTTGTGGATGAACTTCCTCAAGCCAAAATACTTGCGCTGCCAGCCAACGCAGGACGATTCACCTTTAGCGTTACTCAGGCGGGAAATCTTTTGAATGTGGTAAGCAACTTTCAAATCAACAAAAGCATTTTTAGTCAGACAGAATATCCAAATCTGCGTGAGTTTTATAACCAGGTAGTAGCGAAGCAAACTGAGCAAATTGTGTTAAAGAAAAAGAAATGAGAAGACTCTTTTTATTCCTATTCTTATCTTCACTTCAAGCCATTGGCGCGGATGAGCCAAAGTTTCCGGTAAGTAAAATACCGGAGGAAATGAAAAAAGGAATGTATGCCGTCATCAGGCATAAAGAAGTGCGCCTGGATATTCAATCCAAAAGCAGTTCATCGTATTACGTGAAGCAAGCAATTACCCTATTAAGCGCAAAAGCAAAGAGCTACGCCACGGTGGGTGTGGGCTACGATAAACTTCGCACGATTAAAGTGTTGAAGGCTGTTGTGTATGACGCGTTTGGCAAGGAGATAAAAAAATTAAAACAAAGTGATATCAAAGATGAAAGTGAGTATGACGGGTTTTCTTTACTCAGTGATAATCGTTCAAAATCTGCAGACCTCAGCCAGGCAACATACCCGTATACCGTAGAGTTTGAGTATGAGGTACAATTTAAATACTTGTACTCCGCCCCCGATTTTTTTCTTTATCGTGATGATGAGGTTTCAATTCAACACCAGACGTACACAATCACCTACCCTAATGAGTTAAGACCACGCTACAAACTTTTAAAAATAGAGAAGCCGAGTACAGAGAAGTTGGCTGATGGAAGAGAACAATTGAAATGGAAGTTTGACAGCATTGTCCCACAGAAGTTTGAAAGATATTCAGACGACTTTGAAAAGTTGGTGCCAAACATTTGCGTATCGCCAGTTGAGTTTGAATTTGGCGGCTACGCTGGAAGAATGGATACATGGAAAGATTTTGGCGTGTGGCAGGCAAAATTAAATGAAGGCCGTGGCATTTTACCAGAAGAAACAAAACAGAAAGTGAAAGAGCTTACCAAAGGTGCTAAATCAGATGAAGACAAAGTTCGCTTGCTCTATGAGTATTTACAAAATAAAACCCGTTATGTAAGCATTCAATTGGGAATAGGAGGCCTTCAACCCTTTGAAGCAAAAACAGTCGATGAAACGGGTTATGGAGACTGCAAGGCGCTATCCAATTATATGGTAGCGCTTCTTCACGAAGTGAACATTAAGGGTTACTATACCACCATTAAGGCAGGCGAAAATGAATCGGCTGTTGATCCCGCTTTTCCGAGTGATCAAGCTAACCACGTAATTGTAGCGGTGCCTAATAAAAAGGACACGCTCTGGTTAGAATGCACCAGTCAAACCAATCCGTTCGGTTGGATGGGCAAGTTTACAGATGATCGCTATGCAATGATGGTGACCGAACAAGGTGGTTTTTTAGTTAAAACTCCATCGCATCCTGCAGAAATAAATATTCAATCGCGGGAAGCGGAAGTACACCTTGACGCTACTGGAAACGCCAAGGCAAAAGTGAAAACCAAATACCAAGGCCTTCAATACGA
>Ga0163149_10001677_pt1 | contig 28158 bp, 30 predicted proteins | sample OliLakLV19MP5G1_FD_148604 | JGI IMG/M metagenome (GOLD analysis project Ga0163149, IMG submission 148604) | Freshwater microbial mat bacterial communities from Lake Vanda, McMurdo Dry Valleys, Antarctica - Oligotrophic Lake LV.19.MP5.G1 | ecosystem: Environmental > Aquatic > Freshwater > Lake >... | reverse complement strand
TCCCTACTCCCTACTCCCTACTCCCTACTCCCTACTCCCTACTCCCTACTCCCCACTCCCCACTCCCCGCCAATTCGACGGTCTGTCTTTTGACAGTCAGTGCAGCGTTAGCCAAGAATGGACAAGTTGTTGAGATGTGATTTTATGGTTCGTGTGAGTGATTTTCGTCGATCGATCGGCTGGATACTTCTCCCAGCTCTCATCGCAACGCCAGTGCTGGCGCACACCGTCAAGGTTTCGGGTGATGTGGCAGCAATCTTTCATATTGAGCCAAACCACAATCCGAAGGCGGGTGTGCCGTCGCAAGCCTGGTTTGGGCTAACGCGCAAAGGCGGCAGCACGATTCCGTTGTCGCAGTGCAACTGTCGGTTGGCAGTTTACGCGAAGCCCCATGCCAGCAATGCGTCACCCGTGCTGCAACCTACGCTTAAAGCAGTCAACGCTGCCGCATTCAAGGGCGTTCCGGGTGCCGACCTTGTGTTCCCCAAGGCTGGGGAGTATGAGTTGCGGCTTAGCGGGACTGCTAAAGCGCCTGCAACGTTTCGACCATTCCAGCTTAGATATAGTGTGATCGTTGGGCGATAGCGCAGAGCCTCTTTCCCCTCCTCTGCCTCCCCATCTTCCTCATCCCTCACTCTTTCGCGCGGATCGGTGGGGTGTAAAACGGCTTCAAGAACGGGAGCGACCAAAGCCAGGGCAGGCGCATCACCAGCACGACCAGCGTGGCAGCGATGACACAACCTGAAAGCACCTTGTTTGGGGTTGTCCATTCGGTTGCGCCGAGATAGTGAGAGCCAACCAGCACCGTATGAGCCACACCCAGGATAAGTGCGGGTACGCCGAGCAGGTGAATGTAGCGCCAGCGATCGCCCAGTGCTTTAACCATCCAATCAAAACTGGTAAGCGCTGCGGGAGTCATTAGCCCGATCGCGGCGAAGCCTGCCGAGATGCCAACCTGCTGTTCGATCGGCAGAAACGGGAGACTTTGCAAATCCCATTCAAAGGTGTGACCCAGCATGTGACCCGTATGTGCGAGTGAGAGGATATAGGCTCCCACACCCAAAACACGACGATAGCGTAACGGGAACGACCAGACACCACTCACAGGACGAGCCAGCAGCGCCAGCATGAGGCACAAAATGGCAGCGTGTCCAGTGTAATCCACCATCTCGTCGGTGCGGAGGAGGGTGAGAATGCCGATCGTCAGCGTCACCCAACCGCCCATGCGAAAAAGTTGGCTCCGGCGATCGCGACTGAGCAGCGAGGTCGAAAGTCCAACGCCTAGCATAGAGGGGGCTGTGCCTAACCCAAACGCCAGCATTGTGGCAGTGCCATGCCATAGATTGCCTGTTTCAGCCGCTTTTACCTGTGCCGTGTACAAAAAGCCGCATGGAATCAAGCCCCACGTCATGCCCAGCAGTGCGGGAGTCCACCAGTGCGCGTGGCTAGAGAGCTTCATCATCCCCGCACTCAGCCGCTCATGAAAGCGTCCTTGCAGAATGGGATGGAGTAGCGGGATACTCGGCAAAAGTTTGGGGTTAATTTGTGTGAGACCCAGCCAAATCAGTAAGAGTCCGGTGGCGATCGACAAGCCCTGACGCAATCCACTACCAATCCCGGCTAGCTGCCCGCCTGCTACGAGTACTGAACCCAGTGCTCCAATGCCCGCACCGACTAGCGCATAGCTGGTAATGCGTCCCAGGTTCAGCAGCCCATGAAACGCAAGCCGTTGTTTCCAGGTCGGCGACTGCTGAGACGATTGCTGCGAAAGGGCAAACGCAGCGGTAAGCGGACCACACATGCCCACACAATGCCCAAAGCTGCCCAGCAGACCCAGCAGCATGACCAGCAACAGATCAGTCATCGCCTCAATTCTTCCAGTCTTTTGCTGACTGGTCTAACACATAAGCGGCAACGGCTTTCATGTCCTCTTCTTTGAGGCGACCTTTGAAGGACGGCATTGCGCCTTTCCCGTTAGTGACCTGAGTGACGATCGCGTCGGTAGAATCCATCCCGTATTGCTTTAGGGCAGAGGCTTTCAGGGTTTTATTTGGAACGACGAGATTATTGCCCCCTTGATGGCAGGCAGCACAGTTGGCGCTGAAGACCTTCGCACCTGTAGCCGTGATATCCGTCGAGGCATCTGCCAGAGCTGGACGGACAAAGAGCACGGCACAAACGGCGATCGCTAGCGCCGCATACAGCAATTTTTTCACAGTTGTTCCCCTCGTCACAATGAAGATCGGCAAGCCCTATTGTTCACTGGACTGCCTAAGCCGTCAAAAGACAAGCTGTCGAAGTTCTCAGGGGCGATCGCCGCCTCTCGCTGAGTTAAGTTGAAGTGATGCCGTCGCTTTAGCCAAGCTTTTCTAAAGGCTGGATGCGTCTTGTGTAAGGACATAGGGCACTCCCTAAAGTTCAAGACTAGCTTGGGAAGAATGCCAAAACCGAGCAATACTGATGCGCTTTTTGTCCGCTTCAACTCGATAAACAATGCGATATGGCTTCAGAATGAGTTGTCGAATGCTGGGACTACCGAACTCAGGCACCGTCTGCCCTTTCAAGGGAAACTGGCTTAACTCTTTGGTTTTTTCAAGGAGACGCTGACCAACCTTCCTCGCAGCACCTGGGTTGGTCAGAGCAATATACCGAACAATTGCCTCTAGATCTCCAACTGCCTTGGGTGAGAGGACTACGGTGTAATCCATGCTTCCATCATTTGTTCGACAGCGTCGATCGACACTCCTTGCCCCTGGTCGATTTCATCCAAACCTTCTTTGACCGCAGCGATGAACTCAATCTCTCGAAGGATCTCGCGGAGTGACACTTCAGATGGCAGACGCTTTAAAAGTTCGATGACTGCTTCTTTGTCGCTCATGGCGGTTCACGGGTTCAGTGGTTGAACAATCCAGATTTTAACGCATCTCTTCCAGAGCTTGAATCTATGCGGATGATGCAAGAACACGATCGCCTTTCCACCCTTAGTGGCGTTGATAGATGCCGTCATCGCTTTTGCAAGCAGGGTTTGTAGGCATGATGCTTCTTAACTAAGGGGCGATCGCGCGATCGAAGAAATCTATTTGCGAACTGCCTATGGTGGCGGGAATCTAGACTCTAGACGTTCTCGGAGGCTGAACAACGCTGCTCTGGCGAGTTCTTGAGTTAACCGAATAGTTGGGCTTGAGGTGTGCATCATCAAGGTAAAGCCCGCGATCTTCATTCACCAGCTTTTGAACCTCTTTAAAGACTCTTGGATAGTCAAAAATGAGCTGAGTGATGCTCATTAATGGTCTTCATAATGTTCATTAATGGGTCTCCGAGGCTCATTAATGAGTATCAGATGTTGGTAAATGAGTCTTGGATGCTGATGAATGAGTCTTTGATCCTCGTCAATAAGGTATGTGATTTTCATTCAAGCGTCTTCAAGCCTCATTAGCGAGTATTGAACACCTCATTGATGAGTCTCCGATACTCTTGAATGAGTGTTTTAGCTTACTCTACTGCCCGTGTAGCCCATATCCTAACGTTACTAAAACCTAACGTTACTAAAACCTAACGTTACTAAAACAACCTCCTCTAACTGAGCGATCGTTTCAGCACTAAGTTGACCCAACCTCTGCATTAACCGAGCCTTATCCAGCACTCGTATCTGAAAGCACAGTGCAACTGAATCCTGATCTAACCCACCATCTCCTTGCTTGATAGCCATACAAATCGGCAACGAGGCGCGACGTTGGTTTGTCGTTAGAGGAATTGCAATGGTTGTCGAGGAAAACTGGGAAACAAGATCATTTTGGAAGATGATTACAGGACGAATACCCGCTTACTCAGAACCTTGAGTGGGATTGAGATTGGCTAACCAGATTTCCCCTCGCTTAAGCTGGTTCGTCATTGTAGATCTTCCTGAGCAAGCATCACTGCATATTCACCCATTCCGGTCTCAGCCAAAGCACGGTCTTCTTCTGCAAACTCAGTTGAAAGGAGTGCCAACCGAGCAGGATCAAGGACAACATGACGATGTTTGTTGCGAAATTTGAGGAAAGCGATAAAGTCAGCGACTTGCTGAAGTTGCTCGGTAGTGAGTTGATCCAGGTCTTGCTTAAGAGTTTCGCTAGTGATTGGCATAAAGGCGAGGTCAAAGGACTTTAAGCGATTGCTCTATTGTAAATAATGCTTTTAGGACTTACACCATCGAGACTCGGCGAACTCTATTGGTTACCTGTCACCTATACGGTCAGAAGGCACACAGTCAAAGTGAATCGCGCAAGTGACTTGTGCTAGACAATGAAAGCCATCAAGCCTTCGCGGATGTTAGCCTAGAGAAGCAATCTCTTGCAAGCATCTTTGTCGCGTCCATGAAAAACGTTGTGGTGGGACTCTCTGGCGGAGTCGATAGTTCAACAGCCGCTGCCATTTTGCACGATCAGGGCTACTCGGTCGTGGGGCTGACCCTGTGGCTGATGAAGGGCAAGGGGCAGTGCTGCTCCGAAGGTATGGTGGATGCGGCTCAGCTCTGTGAGCAGTTGGGCATTCCTCATCACATCGTTGATACCCGTGAATCCTTCCAGGAAAACATTGTGGATTACCTGGTGGCTGGCTATAGCAGAGGCATTACGCCGCTGCCCTGCTCGCAGTGCAACAAAGCGGTGAAGTTTAGCCCAATGCTGCACTACGCGCAAGAAACCCTGGGTATCGATCGCATTGCCACAGGTCACTATGCCCGCACACATTATGATGCGGCGACAGGACGCTATCAACTTCTACGCGCGATCGATCGCACCAAAGATCAGTCCTACTTTTTATACGATCTGTCGCAAGATGTTCTAGCGCACGTTCTGTTTCCACTGGGCGAACAGCCTAAAACCGAAACTCGCCGTGTCGCTGCTGCGTTTGGGTTGCACACCGCCGATAAGCCCGAAAGTCAGGATCTTTGCCTGGTAGAAGCCAATGGCTCCATGCGAGCGTTTCTAGACAAGTACATCACGCCGCAGCAAGGTGACATTGTGGATCAGTCGGGTCATGTGCTGGGGCACCATGAAGGCGTGCATCACTACACCATTGGTCAGCGCAAAGGATTGGGTGTGGCGCATAGTGAACCGTTGTATGTCGTAGCGCTGGATGCTGCGAAGAATCGCGTCATTGTAGGCGATCGCGCTGCCACTCTTGCATCGGAATGTACCGTCCAGCGCCTCAACTGGGTATCCATAACGGCACCCACAGCACCCATTCGGGCAGAGGCGCAAATCCGCTATCGATCGCCTGCAATGCCTGCAACGATCATTCCACTGGAGGACGATCGCGTCCGCATCGTTTTTGATGAACCGCAATCGAGCATCACGCCTGGTCAGGCAGCCGTTTGGTACGATGGCGAAGTCCTTTTGGGCGGTGGCATTATCGATCGTTAAAAACTTGTTGCCAGACTGAACTTTTTTAGGACTAAACCTCCGAGGTTTAAGCACCAAGGTTGGTCTTGAGGTTCAGTTTTTGGTTAAAACCTCCGAGGTTTGCGTAAGTCCAGTTTTTAAGTAGCGGCCTCTACAAGGCTGGTAGCTAACGACCTGTCAGCCACCATTCGATCGAGCTATCCTTCTGAACTACTCAGTCGGGACGTTTTAGAGCTTAGCAAGGCTTGAGCTGCCTGCAAAATTTCATCCAACCCACAATCTTTTGGCATGATGATATCTGCATGAGCACTCAGTGTGTGATCGAGGGCTAGATCGCTACGACTAATAAACGCTGAAGTCAGAATGGTGAGGGGTGCCTGCTTCAGTTGAGTTTTTAACTGATGAATGATTTCGATGCCATTGGTAGAAGTTTCGTGCCGATGGTTGGGTGCGATCGTAAAGTCGATAATGACCAGATCATACGAATCGATGGCAGAATCTAGAAAGCTTTGGGCATCTGTGAACGTTGTAACATCAAAATCAGCCCTGAAAAACCGTTGGATGGCAAGGCACCAGTACTCGTCATCGTCAGCACAGCTATTCTCGGCGTTAATTTAGTCACCGTTACGATACGTTACCTTCGCGATCGAAACCTCTTTAAAGCAACATGCCTGAGGCTAAGGAACAAGAATTTAATAACCTCGGCGTTTTCCGTAGGGGCGCACAGCCGTGCGCCCCTACCTACGAACAATTTGTCGGTTTTATTTAATCCACGATCCTAAGCGGTTGTCCTTCAATGCTGCCAACCGCGTAGAAGCAGTAACGGAGTGCAATTAACCGTAAGCTATAGCGCACATATCCTGGTCGTAGTGAAAAAGGTGCCTTTTACACTGCGGATCTTCTCAGTCGTTTGATCACCGACTGATCTATGGAAGCACTAGAACTCACGCTTAGCGTACTCTCACATCTAACTGATGGTTCTCAGCGTTACATCTCCACACCAGATTGCCCACATCTTTACTGTGGTGCGATCGAGGACGATGAAAACTTCAGCTTTTATGAACCAGCACCTTCCTGAACTTTTGCTAACATTTTGACGAAAAAGAAATTAGAACACTTTTGATCTGGCACCTGCAACCGTACTGCGATTTACAACCGTACTGCGATTCATGCAAAAGACTGCCGAAGACGAAGCGCTACGTCAACAGTTGGAAACATTGCTGGGTGTTGGTGATGGCAACATTAGCAGCGAGGTAGAGCTAGATGCTGCTGAAACTGAAGCGTTGAAGGGAGAACGTGCTCCTATGGTTGCTGCCTTTGCCACTCAAAATGGGTTCGCCTTTTCTGCTGAAGATCTGGTGACCGTGGTCGATGCCTTTCAGAAACATCAGTCTGGTGAACTGTCTGACGCTGCATTTGCGATGTTAGTGGGTGTACCAAGAAGTGAGGATGCAGCCGCTTTTAGTCTCACAGCAAATCCACTCAAGCGGCTCACACTCTATCTTGGCGAAACGTACTTAGGGATTCGCTAGGCAAGTCGGCGACCAGCCAAGGTTCAAACGCTTAGGAACAAGAATTTAATAACCTCGGCGTTTTCCGTAGGGGCGCACAGCCGTGCGCCCCTACCTACGAACAATTTGTCGGTTTTATTTAATCCACGATCCTTAGCGTGACTGATCAGCTTGTGGCTGCTTTCTTTTCGCATCGACTGCTAGAGTCTGTCGGCTGAAACTTGGTGTCGCTCGTCTCTGCACCCGTTAGTTTCGTTCCTACAAGTACAGCATCGGTGAGATTGGCACCACTAAGAATCGCATCGGTCAGGTCAGCATTGGTCAAGTTTGCACGCTGCAACTTTGCATAGCGTAGATTGGCGCTACGCAAGACAGCGTTGGTTAAATTTGCATCGCTTAAGTCAACGCCAATGAGATTGGCACCAATCAAGTTTGCATCGCTCAAGTCGGCACCACTGAGGTTCGCGCCGATCAGATTGGTACCCCGAAGTTCAGCAGCGGTGAGGTCATCGCCTATTAGTTGTGCTCCAGTGAGATTGGCACCGCTGAGATTTGCGCTGTGAAGGTTGGCACCGCTGAAGTTATCGCCACTGAAATTAGAGCCGCTGAGATCGGCAGCTTGCAAATCAGCATGGCTCAGATCAACGTGGCTTAAGTTGACTCCAACAAAATTTGGTGCCACGTTGCTATGAGCCTGTCGCCAGTGATTCCAAACGTTCACCCCTTGCTTCAAGAGAGCGATATGTGTTTCATCTGCCACTGCGTCTCTTCTCCTGCTGCTTGAGCGATCGCGGTTCGACTCAGACGCTACTTAGAGCGATTAAAGATTATTGCCATTGCCATTGTTGCCCAATTCTGTCTGATCGGCTGAGATCAGCTCACCGATCGTCTCAGTCAGTGCCTTGGGGTCCATAAAGATAATTTTGGAATTATCACTTTCGCTCAGCTTCAGATTGGCATCGACGTATTTCTGCGCGATGAGGTATTGCAGCACTACCTGAGAGTTTGGTTGTCCCTGTAGTGCTCTGGAGATGCGTTGGATGGACTCTACCATCGACTCGGTTTCTGACATTGCCGCTTTACGCTTACTTTCAGCGCCTCGCTCCAACTCAAGCGATTCCAGCATTGTTTTTGAGGGAGCAAGCTCCTGAACCTCCACTCGCATAATTTTTACGCCCCAGCTTTCGGTTGCTTCATCAAGTTGATGGAGGAGCGCTTGATTAATTTTATTGCGACCTGAGACGGTTTCGCGCAGATCCATTTGACCAACCTCACCCCGGAGGGCTGTGACCACCAGATTGGTCAAGGCTGATTCCAGATCTTCAACGCCATAGTAGGCTTTGGGGACATCAAGGATCTTCCAAAACATGACCGCATCGACTGTTAGCGGCACGTTATCACGGGTAATGGTCTGCTGAGGATCGATGTCAAGAATCTGTTCACGGGTTGTTTCAACCAGAACGGTATCGAAGACGGGGATGACAAAGTTAAGTCCGGGCTTCAAACTGCGGCGGTACTGCCCCAGACGCTCCACGATACCCTCGTTGCCCTCGTTAATGATTTTGACCGAACCAGCGACGTAGCCAACCACTACTAGCGTGAGGGCGGCAATCAAAGCTTCCATAGATATTGCTCCTGCGGGTTTGCAGCGGTAACGCGTGTGGTGAAACTAATTCAATTGTATTCCCAGTCTCGCAAGTCGGGAGGAATTGAGGGCGGGAGTTGATCAGTCATCCGCTAGATCCAGCAGTTGTTGGTCGATCGCCTGCACGCGCGATCGCACGACATCTTCTGACAAGACTCGCTTGCGGAGGGCATCGTTGAGGGCATCTTTTTCTGCCAGCAACAGCCGGCGACGGATGGCATCAAGGCGGGCAATTCTACCGCTAGCGACGGTCAGGCTGTCGGGGCGACGGTTGTAAAAATCGCGCAGGGAGCGTTCGGCGGCGGCAATGCGTACCTGATAACTGGCGCGCATTTCCTCATAAACCGATTTGGATAGCACCCCTGTTTTGAGCAGTGTATCCAGTTCGTCCTGGGCGGCTTTGGCGGTGATCAGTTGAGATTGGAGCGATTCAATCCACTGTTGCGCTTCGGATGTGGGGGCGAGGTCAAGACGGCGCACCAGCCAGGGTAAGCTGACCCCCTGCCCCACCAGCGACACCAGCACTGTGCCAAAGACAAGGGCAATCAAGGCTTCCCGATTCGGCAAGGTGGACGGCAAGCTAAGTGCCAGCGCCATCGACAGCGAGCCTTTAATGTTGCCTAAAAAGAGGACATGCTGCCAACGTAGCGGTAAGTTGCGATCGACCCGTTTGACGATCGCCAGCAGCGGATACACCGATAGAAACCGCCCCACCTGATAAGCAAGCACTGCCAAAAGCACAGCAGGCAGGGTTCTCAGCAAGGTTTCTAAATTAATTTCAATGCCAATCAGCAGAAAAATAAACGTGTTGACCCCAAAGCCTGCGTATTCCCAGAAGCTCAGCACCGTAATGCGACTGGAGGCAGAAACGGTTTGGGAACGCTCCAAATTGCCGACAACCAAGCCTGCGACGACGACTGCAACGACACCGGACATACCAAAAAACTGGCTCAGTTGAAAGGTGCCGAGGGCGATCGCCACCGTCAACAGAATATTGCTCAGCGAGTCATCCGATCGGGCATATAGCCCCACGCCGAGATAGCCCAGCGCCAGCCCCACAAGCCCGCCACCCAAAATCACCACCAGCAATTCCCGAATGCCATCAGCAACGGTCAGCGATGCTGTAGTGTTGACCTTCAAAATGAGGCTGAACAGCACCAGCGCGATGCCATCGTTAAACAGGCTTTCACCCTCCACAATGGTGATCAGTCGTGCTGGTACGGTTACTTCCTTAAAGACGGCAATCACAGAAACGGTGTCGGTAATCGCCAAAATAATGCCGACCAGCAGCGCCGAAACCCAGGGCAACCCCAAGCCAAACTTTAAAAGCGTGGCAGTCACCCCCGATGCAATCACCACTCCGGGACCTGCTAGCACGGCGACAGGTTTAATCGTGCTGCGGAGGCGACTAATATCGGTATTGATTGCGGCTTCAAACAGCAGAATCGGCAGGAAAAGATTAAGAATCAGCGCTGAATCGAGTCCAATTTTACGCGGCAGCAGCTCTGTAATTGCCAGTCCAGCCACCACCAGCCCGGTCACGTAGGGAATGCGCAATCGCCGCGATACTAGCGCCACGCCGGTCGCCACCAGCAGCAGAATAATCAGCACTGTGACTAATTGCGTAGCGTTCGACTGTTCGCTGTTGACGATCGCAAAAAATGTCATAAGAACGTAACCTGTTAACCAACGAAGCTGGCTGCAAATGGATAAGCTATAGTCAGGTGCAAGAAGCTGGACGTTGTCTGGACTACCTAACGCTAAATTGATAGTGCTGCTGGCATCCTAATCAGTGCTTGCCAACCAGTCTAGAGTGTAGAGCTTACAGTCCAATCTCTAAAGCGCACTCCTTCCCATCTGTCGTCTCGATTTGAGGATCTATTGCAGTGAGTCCAGAAGCGCTAGTCCAATTCCCACCCACGATCGTCCCATCGTCGCTTGCGATCGCAAGTCCGTTTGATGCAGAGGACTTTAATGAGCATGTGATGGCGACCTACGCCCGCTACCCGATCGCCCTGGAGCGAGGAGCAGGCTGCCGCGTGTGGGACACCGACGGGCGCGAATATCTGGATTTTGTCGCTGGGATTGCTACCTGCACTCTGGGTCACGCGCATCCCGTGATGGTGCAGGCAGTGACAGAGCAAATTCAAACCCTCCACCATGTCTCTAACCTGTACTACGTGCCGCAGCAGGGCGCTTTGGCAAAATGGCTAGTCGAGCATTCCTGCGCCGATCGCGTCTTTTTCTGCAACTCTGGAGCCGAAGCGAACGAAGGTGCCATCAAACTGGCGCGGAAGTACGCCCATGAAGTGCGGCAGATCGCTGATCCGGTCATTATTACGGCACACGCCAGCTTTCACGGACGGACATTAGCCACGGTCACTGCTACCGGACAGCCGAAATACCAGAAAAGCTTTAGCCCACTGGTGCCTGGTTTCTCCTACGTCCCTTATAACGATATTGCTGCTCTGGAAACTGCGCTGGATGAAATAGACAGTGGTGAGCCGCGAGTCGCTGCCATCATGCTCGAAGCGCTACAAGGCGAAGGTGGCGTGCGTCCGGGCGATCGCGACTACTTCCAACGAGTTCGAGAGCTTTGCGATGAGCGCGGCATCCTGCTGATTCTCGACGAAGTGCAGGTGGGCATGGGTCGCTCTGGAAAGCTTTGGGGTTACGAGAATCTGGGCATTGAACCAGATATTTTCACCTCTGCGAAAGGTCTGGGCGGCGGCATCCCGATCGGTGCCCTGTTGTGCAAGTCCTTCTGCGATGTCTTTCAACCCGGTGATCACGCCAGCACCTTTGGCGGCAATCCCTTCGCCTGTGGTGTCGCGCTGGCGGTGTGCCAAACGATCGAGCGCGAAAACCTGCTGGCAAACGTGCGCGATCGGGGTGAGCAGTTGAGAGAGGGACTGAGGGCGATCGCTCAAAAATATCCCAATCACATCGCTGAAGTGCGCGGCTGGGGCTTGATCACGGGTCTGGAAATTAAAGCCGACATCCCATTGACCTCACCAGAGATTGTCAAAGTGACAATGGCAAATGGTTTACTGCTGGTGCCTGCCGGACCGAAAGTCGTTCGCTTTGTGCCGCCGCTGATTGTGAGTGCAGCAGAGGTCAATCAGGCGTTAAAGGCTGTGGAGCAAGCCTTTGCTTCTCTCTAGCTCTGACAGGTTATAGCAAGCACTGGACAAAGTATTTCAGCACGAAAGGGCTTTTGTGCGGCGCACCTACTCCACGTCAGCCGTTGAAAGTAGAGTCAGGGACGGATCCGTATCTCTGCATAACCCCGAAACCTAACAAAGAAGGAAGTAGATACTCCTTCTGCTCGTGATCGCCGTACTCAACATAAAAAGATGCGGAAAGGTTCTGCCTATTCACTCCTTTGGAGGGGCTATACGGAAAGTTTCTGTTTAATAGTAGTTGTGCCTACAAATTGTTTAGTAGTCCAAATATGCAAAGCTATAATTTGACCGATACTCAGAAAGAGCTTTTGAAGTGGATCGTTGCAGAAGTATGTACTGGGAAGCTCAATGAAGAAGAGGTTTGGGTTCTCTGGGATAATATGCGAGGAACAAGTCTTCAAGGATACCAAGGTCATGTTCCTGAAATAAAAAAAACAACTCTTGATGCACTAGAGAAAAATGGCTATTTAACTTGTTCTAGGAGACATGAAGATCAGTATAAGTGTGCCCTCACCGGTCGAGCTTTTGAAGCAATTGATTCTAATTTCGGTGCGCCTGACTTATCTGCAATTCCTCATTTGATTCCTTTAGCTGAAGTAGATCATCTAGATACTGAGTTGTGGGAAAGATGCCGTCTCTCACTAAGTGCGGGCGGTACTGATCCTAAAGCATGGGATAAAGCGGTTCGGGTGGCAACGGTTGTTTTAGAAGAACGTTTGCGAAAACTTGGTAAAACGGAAACTAGTAATCCAGACGCAACAGGTGAAGGCATTGTTAATATTATTTTTGGTAGCAAGAATTCAGTTCTGGGCGGTAAACTTGAAGATAAAAAGCTTAAAGCTTATCGAGATCTATATGCAGGTATGATGTCTGTTTTCCGCAATTCGTATGCACATCGCATTGTAGATCCAAGCCCAGATGAAGGTGGCGCAGTCATTGTATTTATCGATCTCCTCTTGAAAATGCTAGAGGACATAGAATGGGATGCAGATGAAGGCAAAGCATAATAACCCCATTGCTAAGAAGCATGCAGGTCGATTCTTGCGATCGCAATACCAGTACATCTCCTAGCATCAGTGCGATCGCCGAGCTTGTAGGATTCGACGCACCTTACGATTCTCTAGTGAAAGCAATCAATCTGAGCATGAAGAGCGCGATCGTTCATGCTAAGCGGTAGAGACCTTCGAGCATAGGAGCCGTCTATGTTGCTACAAGAAGTCAAGGAGCAGGTTTTGAAGCTGCCACCCCACGATCGCCTTGCGTTAGTTAGCGCCATCATTGAGTCCTTACAGGAAACGGTAATTTCTCAGCCTGACCGATCGGGTGCAATTCGACGGATGCGAGGCTTGCTCAAAACAGATCAACCTGCACCGACAGATGAAGCAGTCGCTGCCATGTTGGATGAGCGACGAGTGGAAAAGTATCTTCAGTGAGAGTTTTAATTGATACCAACATTGTTCTAGATTTTCTGTTGCAGCGGGAGCCATTTTTTCAAGAGGCGGAACTGCTGTTCCAAGCGATCGATGCGGGGCAAGGCGTAAGCTACGTTACGGCAACAACCCTTACAGATCTTTTCTACATTGCTCGCAAACATACTCGCAGCATTGAGCAAGCAAGGCAAGCAGTCTCGGAAATACTGACCGCTATGGCTATTTGCCCGATTGACCGAGCCGTTTTGGAATCAGCCTTTAACTCTGGCTTGGCTGATTTTGAAGATGCTGTTCAAATTTTTAGTGCAGCGGCTCAAGGATTAGATGTAATCTTGACACGCGATGCTCAAGGATTTTTGAGTTCATCTATACCTATGTTGTCCGTTCAAGAGTTGTTACGGCAATTAGGAAAGCAAAATAGTGGTTAGGTTGGTTTGATGTGTACAGATGGCGATCGTGCTCTCAGGGGATGTCGGGTCTTCTGGGTTTGCCATGAAAATCGTATAATGAGATACTTTACAAAAAGGTGCATCATTGTGGACTTCCATCTTGACGGACTCTTAAATCTACCGTACATAACAGTTGAAGGTTGTCATCGGGGCGAACAGAATACGGTCTTAAAAGTCGGTATTTTGAGAGAAGAAAGTGCTTGTCCTCACTGTTTAACTGCCAGTTATGATATTAATCAAAATAATTCTATTCTGATTCGAGATCTATCGATTTCCGGGCAACACATTTACTTAGAAATACCGCATCGGCAATTTTATTGTAAAAGTTGTCAAAAATATTTTACTGAACGATTAAGTTTTGTTGATTGGGAACGTCGATATACTCAGCGCTATGAAGACTATATTTATCGTCGTGTGCAAGTGAGTACGATTGAACAAGTCAAGCGAGAAGAAGCTTTAAGTTGGGATCAGGTTCAGGGAATTTTCACCCACAAACGAGAACAGCTAAAAAAGCCGCTTTCGGCGAAGTTAAACGTCTGAGTATTGATGAAATTAGTATGCGCAAAGGCCATCAAGATTTCGTGACAGTTATTTCCGATATCGACCGGGGTGAACTGATCGAATTAATCGATAGTCATCTTCAGGAAGATATCATTTAAACCCTGATGCAGCAACCTATTGAGGTGCGCCAAAAGGTTCAAGAAGTCAGTGTAGACATGTGGGGAGGATTTCCCAAAGTGATTCAAAAAGTCTTCCCAAATGCACGAATTGTATTTGACCGTTTTCACGTCATGAAAGGGGGTGAATGAAGAATTAAATAAGATCCGCAGGGAAAGTGGCGTCGATGTCAACAAAAATCGGTTTATTATTTTGCGCAATGGTGTGAGTTTGACCGAGAATGAAAAAGTAAAATTAGAGTATGTTTTGGGACAGTCTGAGCGGTTAAGACAAGCTTATGAACTGAAAGAAGAGTTTAGAGATATTTATGAACGCAACAACAATGTTGAGCGTGGTAGGGAAGAGATGATGGCATGGCTAAAGAAAGCTGAACCGATCGATGCCTCTGCCGTTACAACGATTCATAATCATTTAGATGGAATCTGTAATTATTTTCTGAATCGAACAACAAGCGGTGTCATGGAGGGAATTAACAATAAACTTAAAGTTATTAAGCGTCAAGCTTATGGGTTTGTCAATTTTGACAACTTCCGAGATCGGCTATTAGCTTGCTTTTCTAATTAGTTTTTCTCATCACAGCAAACCCAGAAGACCCGGGATGTCTGAGAACTCATGGGGCAATCTCTCAGCGTTGTAGTTTAGTTGCTAAAAAGTACGCAGATCTACTTTTGCGATCGCAACACCTGTGTAACTTCTAGAGTCAGTACTTTAAATTGAGATTAGACGATTGCTTTGTGAGGGCATTCTGAGTAGTTAGTTGTAGGATAAGATCTGAGAAATTCCAGCTACTGGGCACCTGACATGACAACCGTAGCGCGTGTAATTCATAGTGACCCTGACATACTGGGAGGAACACCCGTTTTTGTTGGAACCCGTGTGCCAATGAAAACATTGCTTGACTATCTCGAAGCAGGCGATCCACTCGATGAATTCTTAGACCATTTTCCAAGCGTTAGGCGTGAACAAGCGATCGCGGCACTTGAATTGGCAAAAGAAATGCTGACTGCCTATGCGAATCCTGCTTGATGAGTGCGTCCCACGACCCTTAAAACGCGAACTTTCTGATTACGAAATACGCACAGTTGTCGAGATGGGATGGGCAGGAAAAAAGAACGGTGAGCTACTGCGGCTCATGAATCAGGAGTGCTTCACAGTTCTAATCACTACAGATCAAAATTTGCGTTATCAGCAAAACTTGCAACAAGCTGGAGTAGCAGTCGTTGTTTTAATGGCATCTAGTCATAGGCTCCCTGATTTAGTGCCCCTGATGCCAGATGTTCAGAGCGTACTGAATACAATTACTCCAGGAGAAGTTATCGAAGTTGAAGGTTTTTGGAAAGATGGATAGGTAGCGTAGCACAACGACGCTGAGACGAAACAATTCCTAACGATTTGTCGAGGGTGCTCCGTTTGCTTGTAGAAAATTCTCATCGTTGTAGTGTGTTTGCTAAAAAGTAAGCAGGTCTATGTTCGCGATTGCAACACCTGATCAGCCGTCAATGCCAGCGCTTCAAATTGGGATTTAATCATCATTTCGCCGATGTATTCTTCTGCTTCGTAGAGTCCAGCAACCAGTGTGAGGATGCTTACTTTGCTTTGCTGCGGGTCAACGATCCAGTATTCAGAGATTCCCCTGGCGGCATATTCAGAGCGCTTGTAGCGGTAATCTCGCTCCTCGTTGGCTTTGCCAGGAGACACTACCTCAACCACCAGTACAGGCGGTGGCATGTCGCGTGTAATCGTGCCCCGTCGATCGCCCAACATTGCCGCTAATGCTTCTGAGAGTATCATCAGGTCAGGTAAGCGGACTTGTGCCTGCGCCCCAGTGACTTCGATTTCGGTATCTTTGTGGCAAAGGCGATCGCTGGGTATAAGTTTCGCTAACTCAAACGCTAGAAACAACGAGATTTGTGAGTTCAAACGGCTTTCTGGAGGCAGCTCAACCAGTTCTCCTGCAACCAGTTCATACTGAGTGTCTGTGCCATCGTCGTGGTTCAGGTATTCTTCAAAGGTGAGCCGTTGCCCGATCGCTGCCTCAGTCATCATGACCTCTCTTGCATTGCCTTATCGTCATTGTATGGAGGTTTTCGTCAGGACGTTATGGGTAACATCCCTACGAGCGGAAGAAAATGAAGAGAATTTGACGCTTTCCGAAAGACATCGGTTATTCTGTGTGTCCTGAAGTATCGTCTGTGCTGGTACAACTATGACTGCTGCTACACAACCGCCTCGTTCTTACGATGTCATTGGCTTTGGTGATGAAGTGCCTGGTGTTTTGGCGCTGGTTAGTGCTGCCAGGGAGTATCGTCGCCGCACGAGTAAAGCGCTGCGAACGCTGCTGATGTTCAAGGGCAATTCTCAGGAAGGGATTGGTGGACATCTGGTGCGGGGAGGGCTGGCGTATCTCGATCGCTGCACCTTGCCAACCGACATCCGTCAGGCGTACGGCTTACCCATCTTTGGCGAACCGTCTGCGATCTATCAGGAGTTTTTGCACCGGGCAGGCGTTGCTCAAATCGCGCTTGATCCGCGCAAGGCTGATGCGGCTCTGAGAGCTATGCTGAGCGAGGTGGGTGCGGATATTATTAGCCGCGTACAGATTCAATCTGTGTTGCGAGACGGTGGGAAGCTGAGGGGCGTTCAGTTAACCACTGGCAGCATCTTTTTGGGCAAGCAGTTCATCGACTCCAGCGTCAATGCTGAATTTGCTCAGGCTGCGGGTGTGCAGAAGCTACAGGGCTTTGGCACGTTTGGGCTACCAGACTCAGAATTGCCTGTGACGCTAGTGTTTGAAAGCCAGGGACTCAGCATTCAACGCTTGAAAACCATTGAGCTGAACTATCTCAAGCGCTTCACCAATCCCAACGATGCCGAAGCGCAACACTATATTGCGATCGCCGCTGGTTCTGATCCGGCGCTGATGGATCAGATTCGCAAAAGCTTTGTGGATGAGAAGGGCAATCTCAGAACGATGTATGTCGGGCAAGACCATATCGACGTGCGTAGTCGAGCCTTGTCTGTGACGTATCACGCCTTTCGGGGCAAGAAGATGTTTTTGGCTGACAGTGGCGTGCTGCTCGATCAGGCAAACATCGCGATATTGGGGGGCGATCGGCTGTCGTGGAATGCGCTGATGTTCTACGTCACGGGCGCTCAGGCAGAGGCGCTGGCACGGGGAGCCGCTAAGCCAACGCCTGCGATGGTAGAAGAAATCGGCTTTGTGACGAAATGGTTGAAAAGCTTTGGCGCGACGACTGTCAAACCAGCGTCGGAGCTTTACATTCGGCACGCGGGCAATATTCAAGGTGTGGTAGAACCTTTGAGTGGTGCCCAGATGCTTTTGGGTGGGGTGCCTCCGGCTGAGGCGATCGGCACCTTTGGTTATTATCTGGATGTGCGCGGTGGCATTACGGGACTGGGTAAAAAGGCGGCAGAGAAAGGCATGAGCAGTATTTCGTTCCCCCATCCGCCTCTGTTTAACGTAGGCATTCGTCATGCGCTGGTGCGATCGGTGCCGAACCTGGCGGTGGTGAGTCCGGTGTCTGGCTTTGATGGATATGCCTGTGCAGCGGGCAGGATTGTGGAGTTTAACACAATGGTTGGTCATGGTGTGGGCATTGCGGCTGGTATCGCGCTGAGTAGCGATCGTACGCTGGCAAGTATTACCAATGCCGAAGTGAGGCAGGTATTAGCCACAACGGGAAAACTCCCTCGCATTTACGGTCAAAGCTATACGCTGGAAGCGAATCGCCTACAGGATTTTGAGTCGATCATGATTGCTTGAGGAAGGGGCGTTGGGAGTCTTCACGGAAACATGCTGTTGATCTACTTGCTTTGGAGTGACCTGCCGAAACTGTCTGCCGATCCGCCTATTTCGGGCTGGATCGGCGGAAAGACTCCGTCTAATAACAAGTTAGCCGTCTCAGGCTACCATTTTAGGCTTCAACCCTTATCTTGCTGCATCCAACTTGAAAAAATGCTGAGTTAAGCGGTAGCTTTATCGCTCGTGGTAAACTGCTTCCAGATCATTTGTTCTTGTGTAGCGATGGCTAATCTACCCCATTTCATTCAGTATCAAGGTAGCAAGAGAAATCTGGCAAAGCACATCCTCCAGTTTCTTCCCAAAGAGATCAGCAGGTTGGTAGAGCCTTTTGCTGGAACGGCTGCGATTAGTGTGGCTATGTCTGCAAATCAGATTGCTCGTAGATTTTGGCTAAATGATCTGAATAAACCTCTAATTGAGCTATTAGAACTAGCTATAGAGAGACCGAACGAGATTGCAGGTTTCTACCTAGAACTATGGAATGAGCAACATGCTGATTCCGTAGCTCATTATTTTGAGGTCAGGTCAAGATTTAATGAGACTAATGATCCACAATTGTTCCTTTATTTACTAGCAAGATGCGTTAAAGGTTCAGTCCGTTATAATTCTGAGGGAATGTTCAATCAAAGCCCAGACAAAAGACGCAAAGGAACACGACCTGAGACGATGAGAAAAAACATAGCAGGTGTGTCTAGTCTGCTTAAAGGCAAATGCAAGCTTACGAGCTTGGATTATCGAGAAGTATTAGAGCACATCCAGGATGGTGATTTCATCTACATGGATCCTCCATATCAAGGTGTATGCGGAAATAGAGATTCAAGATACCTGTCTGGGATAGATTTCGATGATTTTGTACTAGCCCTTGAACAGTTAAATCGAAAAGGAGCCGCATTTGCTATCAGTTACGATGGTAAGTTGGGCGATAAAGCTTTTGGCAAGGTTCTTCCTAAAAGTTTAAACCTTGAACGGATCGAAATTGAAGTTGGCAGATCTTCACAGTCTACATTACTTGGCAAGGAAGAAACTACGATTGAGTCATTGTACTTATCGCCAAGTTTATCCAGAAACTTAATAACTACTCAACCCAGGAATTTCAGCTATATTGGCAAGAATCCAAAGCAGCTAACCCTCTTGGAACAGCATGGAGAATTCGCAACAGCTACCAGATGATTTTTTGGAACTTTGCCGCTCTGTAACGGCAAAGAGACCGAAGGCGGTCATTGATCACATCTTGCAACACGGATTTATTACGACTGAGGAATTGAAAGAAACCTACGGTTATAACCATCCTCCAAGAGCAGCTAGAGATGTCAGAGAAAATGGTATCCCATTAGAGACTTTTCGTGTCACTGGAAGCGATGGTAGAAAAATAGCTGCATATCGGTTTGGAGATATTAGTAAGGCAAGATTCACTCGTCGTTCTGGGAGAACAGGTTTATCCAAGCAAATTAAAGAGGCACTGATTAGCAGATACGGATGTAAGTGTTTTATTTATCTTGAGGAGGTTGATGAACGCGAGTTGCAAATTGATCATCGTGTTCCTTTTGAAGTTGATGGTGAACCAGATCTAGCTCCAGACAACTTCATGTTGCTTTGCGGCTCTGCTAATCGGGCTAAATCGTGGTCATGCGAACATTGCGAAAACTGGAACAGCACTAAGGATAAGTCGATTTGCCTATCCTGCTACTGGGCGTATCCAGAAAGCTATGAGCATATCGCAATGCGACAGGTCAGAAGAATAGATCTGCTTTGGGAAGGTGAAGACGTTGAGACTTATGAAAGGCTCAAGGAAAGGGCTGTCAGCGTAGAGAAAGAACTGCCTGAGTTTGTCAAAGAGATTATTGAGCGCGAGATCGAACGTAATGGTGACGGCTAACACTGCGTTGGTGCGGACGGAACAGAGCTTATCGGCAAGAGTTCAGGGCTATCTGCTGCCGCACAACTTCACCGTTCGACCGCTAGACTACTGGTAAGCGGGCATTGTTCATCCTACAATTTCAATCTTTAGCCTTCAACCTTTAAGCAGGCGTAGACCGCTGAGTGTGACAAGAACGGTGGAGCCTTCGTGCCCAATCACGCCGATCGGCAATGTAATGTCGCCCGCAAAGTTGGCAAGCAGCAAGAGTACGATGAACCCGATCGCAAACACGATGTTTTGCTTCACCACGCGCTGCGATCGCCGACTTAAAATGATTGCTTGCTCTAATTTCTCCAGGCGATCGCTCATCAGCACAATATCAGCCGTTTCTAGCGCCACATCACTGCCCGCAATTCCCATTGCGATGCCAACCGATGCCTGAGCCAGGGCAGGCGCATCGTTAATGCCATCGCCAATCATGGCAACGTATTGATACTGCTGCTGTAGGCGTTTGATCACCTGTAGCTTGTCTTCGGGCAGCAAGTCGGCATAGACCTGATCGAGTCCAATCGTCTTAGCGATGCTTTGCGCGGTGCGATCGTTATCACCCGTCAGCATCACAACGTGTTCAATGCCCAGCGTTCTTAGACGAGCAATGGTTTCAGCCACATGAGGACGCAGGCGATCGGCAATGGCGATCAATCCCATGACCTGTGTTCCTTGCGTGACCCAAACAACGGTTTTGCCATCTTGCTCTAGATCTTGCATGGCTGTGAGCAGGGATGCAGGCAGGTCAATGGCTGACTGGCTGATAAAGTTTGCGTTGCCCACGATCGCCGTCTCACCACGATAGCTGCCTACAATGCCTTGTCCGGGATGCGCTTGCACCTCGATCGCTGCCGACGTGGGTAGAGCGTGTGCTGCCTGTACGATCGCGGCTCCCAGGGGATGCTCAGACGCAGATTCCAGCGCCGCTGCAACTTGCAACACGTCTGCCTCAGCAAAGCCAGCGGCGGCAATGACTTTATAGACCGCTGGTTGACCAATCGTGAGGGTGCCCGTTTTGTCGAAGGCGATCGCCCGTACTCGACCGATCATCTCCAACTGCGCTCCGTCTTTAAATAAAATGCCTTGTCTGGCTCCGTTGGCAATGCCCGACAGCAACGTGGGCATGATTGCTGCCATCAGCGCACAGGGAGACGCGACCACCAGGAAAATTAGCGCCCGGTAGATCGTTGTTTCCCAGCTCCAGCCCAGCAGAAAGGGGGGCAAGAGTGCCAACAGCAGCCCGACTAAAACAATGACCTTGGCATAGCCGCGCTCAAACCGTTCGATGAACTGTTGCGATGGCGGCTTTTCCGTTTGCGCCTGCTCCACTAGCCGAATCACGCGCTGAAGCAAACTGCTCTCTGGTGGTTGATGGACGGTCAGATAAAGCGCTCCGTTGCCGTTCAGAGTGCCTGCAAACACGCGATCGCCCACTGTCTTCTCAACGGGCATCGATTCGCCCGTAATCGCTGCCTGATTGAGAGTGCTGTACCCTTCCTGAATGATGCCGTCGGTCGGGATCAGCTCTCCTGGTTTGACGATAACGCGATCGCCCACCTGCAACTCGCTCACAGGCACCAACTGGTCCTGACCGTGACGCAGCACTCTGGCAGTATCGGCTGTCAGGCTCATCAAGCTGCGAATGCTGCGTTCCGTGCGACGCATCGCGTATCCTTCCAGCGCTCCACTCACCGCAAAGATGAGAATCAGCGTTGCCCCATCCACAATAAAAAAGTATTCGCGTTGCCACAACCCTAATCCTGCTGCCCCTAGCGCTGCCACAATCATCAACAAATCCACATCCAGTTCCTTTTCCTGGAACAGTGTGGTCAGTCCTTCGCGGGCGCTTTCATAGCCACCAATCACATACGCAGCAGGCAGCAGCAGCAGCGCTAACCCGACCCAGCCAAGATGCAACGTGAGCCAGCCCAACAGTAACAAAATGCCACAGAGAACAGCCGCAACCACATCGGCATGGTCTTTCGTGAGTTGAGTCAAACGTGATCGATAGAGCATGGCAAGCAAACGGGAAGACTCCTACACGCTAAACGTTGACATCAGTGTTAATGTCAAGAAATTAATGGGTGAATGCATTCTGTAGGGACGTGACATGTAACGTCTCTACATAAAGGAAAGGGCATCTATGCTAAGTCAGAATTTAACGATCAAAGCACTGACGGATGCAGTAGGGGGTGGCATTTCGCCTCGGATGGTGCGGCATTATCATCAGTTGGGTTTGCTGCCGCAGCCTGCCCGATCGCGCGGTAACTATCGTCTCTACAGCCAGCGCGATGTGCAGCGACTCCAGCGCATTGTGGCACTCAAGCAGCAAGGCTTTCAGCTTTCTCACATCCACAAGCTTCTGGAAAGTGAACCGGATGCCGATCGTGCGGAAACCTTGGTGACGCAGTTTCAGCAGCAGTATCGATCCGTCATTCAGCAAATTGCTCATCTGCGACAGACTGCGTCTGCGCTGGAGGGTTTGCTGGGACGCGATGGCGATTGTCAGCTTGTGCAGGCAGGGGCGATCGCGCAGCTCAAGCTGTTAGACGTGGAAACGCAAACCCAGTTGGGTGGTTTAGAAAAACTTTGGAGCGGCTTAGATGCAGCGGTTCATGCCCATCCCGAAGCGTTTCAAGAATCGTTGCAGCGCTTGTTGCCCGATCTTTCCGATCGCTCCGAGATTGAGGTAGATCTGCTCTCAAAGCTAGTGTTGGCGTGTGGTGATGTGAGCCTGGTGCCGTTTGTACGAGTGGGCAAGGGGGCGATCGCTGCCAGTCGTGATGTACTTAAAGCGGGATGTCGCATTGTGGCGGATGTGCCGCTGATTCATGCCGCGCTGGATCACACACGGTTGGCGCATTTGGGCTGTGTCACTGAAACGTTGATGAACGACTGCCATATCACCAGCGCCGTGGAAGCTGAACAGGCATTCTGGCAGCATTCGGAGTGGAAAGCGAGGCTATATGACTTGCCGGAGGGCTGCATCCTGGTGATTGGCTATGCACCATCGGCGCTGCTAGCGGTCTGTGACGCGATCGCGCACCATCACCTTCGCCCAGCCTTGATTATTGGGATGCCGATCGGCTTTAGCCATGCGCCTGCTGCTAAGCGCCAGTTGATGCAATTGGGACTCCCCTTCATCACGCTCGACGGCACGATCGGGGGTGGCTTGCTGGCAGCGGTCGCCTTGAACGCGATCGCGGATTCGCTCATTGAAAAGCCTGACTGCCACTGCTACCTGAGCAAGACTTGATTGATGGTGCGCTTCCTGGCGTTTCCGTAACCACAAAGCCGTCTACTGTATCCAACTTTCGGACTAATGCGATCGAAAGACTAGACATTCACATACTACACGTGTAGTATATAAAAAGCGAGTTTTTGTCAGAGCCATTCCATGATCAGCACACCCTTACTTACCTCACATAGCGCAAGGCAGCGGCGACCCCACAACGGGTTTGCGGCAGCGGTGGCGTTGTTTGAGGCTAAAGGCGTGTCTGCACTCCTCAGAAGCAACGTTTTTATAACGGGAATTTTCGGCATCATTTCGGGGCAACTAGAGATCGATCGACTAACACAAAGCGGGTGGTGCAGGCGTAGCGTTGCACCAACATAAAGCACCAGTTAAGACTGAAGCTGTTAACCCCCGCTCCTGAAGATCAGAAGCGGGGGTTGTTTTTTTAAGGAGGCAAGCAGGATGTTAAAGCTGACCTACATTGAGGATGGGTTACACCTGGAGCGGATCACTGCTCCCTTGGAGGTGCTGATTGCACAGCGCGTGCTTTTGGCAGTGCGCGCCGGACAAAAACTCTACGTTGAACCGAGCAAAGCTGCCTTTTTGCTCCCTGCTGCCGCGCCCAGTCTCGGTCATTTAGAACTGGCGCTGAAGCTCGATCGCAGCCAATGCATCACGGTGACACCCGTGGATGATGCGTTTGTGGAAGTGAGCCTGCAAGGTAGCTGGCTGGCGGAAGATGCAGATGCACACGAAGGCATGTTCCTCACTGCCTTTTCCGATCGCTCTGAGTTTTTTGTCTACAAACTCTGGCAAATGACGCAAGTGCAAGTGTCATCGCTGGCATAAGGGGCTTCTTTTTAGCTCTTGAGAGGGAGGTCGATCGAAGCCCCTTACCATGACAATACAGTTACTTAAGGTTGTTTAAAGAGCAGGTTATAGAGACCTATGAAATTACTACGCATTCTCACCGCAATTTTTCTACCACCGCTTGGCGTTTTCTTGACCCTGGGTGTCAGTCAAGCTTTGATCATCAATGTGGGTCTGACATTGCTAGGCATCGTTCCTGGGAGTATCCACGCGCTTTGGATCGTGCTTAAATCCTACGAGCATGAAGCTGCTGAGCGTAAAACATACGAAAACGCCGTTGAGTAAAGTGCTGACATGGCGAGCCTGTAGTCACTAGAGGTTTCGCCTGCGATGCGTCTGCTTTGCGTTCGTCGAAGAGCGATCGTGGCGAAAGTGATACCAATTTAAAGCATGACGGCTACAGATCCAATCGCTAAGTAGGGGCAAGGCATTGCCTTGCCCCTACGAGATGTGTCGTCTTTTCAATTCAAATTGGTATAAATGTTCTAGGAACGGGTTAGTCCGTTGTGTAGAACAATATCTAGATGCATTAAGCAACAGCGCTAGAGAGTGAAATAATCTCCCTAGCGCTTTTGTCGGTTGATGTCAGAATCAGTTACCGCAGCCAATTCCTCAAGTAAAGCTCAAGATGAGGTTTTCATCTGACGTGCCATATCCAAAAAGGACGACATATTGGCACCGGGACGACGACGACCGTTTGAGCTACCGTTTGGCGCTAGATACTTAGGCGCAAACGTTGTCACGTTAGGCTGAGGCAAATTGAGAGCGGCATTAGCGGCAGCAGCTTTTGGTTCAACCTTCTCAGCAGCGGTAGGCTTAGCCGTTCGCTTTGGTTTTACAGACTCGGACTTTAGCGCTGGAGCAGTAGCCTCTGTCTTGACAGACTCTAACTTCGCAGGTGCGTTTACGATAGTAACTTGTGGCTCTGCGATCGCAACCGACGCTTTAGCAGGAGTGACAGCACCATTGCCAACGCCTTTCGCCTCATCTAGCTCCAGAAAATACCCGGAATTACGAGCTTTGCGGGTTTTAGGTGCAGTACCCACGATCGCATCTTGAGTTTTTTTGGAGCTAAATAACCCGCCAAAAAAGGAAAAAACACCAGACAATAAATTTTTGAGGAAATTAACAAAACTGCTCATTGCAACTGCTCCTGAAAGGCGTACCGATGAAAAGGCATATCGATAGAAATGCGCAACGGTTGTAAACGGGTAACGCTAAAGCCGCACTACCCAACTCAAATTATCGCGGTTTTATGAGTACAGAAAGGCTAATATTGCGATTTATTAATTATTTGCTTATTAGAATTAGAGTGACGAATTGACGTTGTTTGACCATTTGGTTGGCTGTCCTAGTGCGATCGGTGCCAGACAGGATCGCAGTTTAGACTCGAAGTATGATGTATGGCACTCAATGAACACTCCAACCCCGCGTAATCCAGTCCTGCTGCTGCACGGCATCTGGGATACTGGCGCAATCTTTCAGCCCATGACGCGCTATCTCAACAGTTTGGGCTGGGAAACGCACGACCTTAACCTTACGCCCAACAATGGCGATCGGTGCCTTTCAGAATTGGCACAGCAAGTAGCGGCGTATGCCGATCGCACCTTTACCCCCGAAACACCGTTTGATTTGCTTGGCTTCAGCATGGGCGGCATTGTCGGGCGTTATTATCTTCAGCGTTTAGGTGGGATCGATCGCGTCCAGCGCTTTGTTACCTTGTCGTCTCCTCACAGTGGCACCTGGGTCGCCTACGGCTCTTTGCGTTTGGGCTGTGTGCAAATGCGTCCTGGTCATCCCTTTCTGCAAGATCTGAATCAAGACCTTGACATGCTCGATCGGCTCAACTTTACTTCAATCTGGACACCGCTTGATGCCATGATTCTGCCCGCCAGCAGTTCTCGCGTGTCGATTGGTCGGGATGTCAGAGTTTGGGTACCTTTACATCGAGACATGGTAACTCATCCCCAGAGCTTGAAAGCTGTTGCTGATGCCCTGGTAGAACCCGTGCGAAGGAAACCCGACTTACAGGTTTCACACAGCAACTCCATTTGAACGCACACGAGTTGACGAACTTATCGTTAGAATAAAGGACTTGAGCGATGAATGGTTCTGTGCTGAGCTGCATTCATCCTTTAGCGCTTAGCCTTTATCCTTTCTTCCCATGCCCTTGCCTATTGTTGCTATTATCGGTCGTCCTAACGTGGGCAAGTCTACGGTTGTCAATCGCTTGTCGGCATTGCAAGATGCCATCGTATTTGATGAGCCGGGCGTGACGCGCGATCGCACCTACAAACCTGCCTTCTGGCGCGATCATGAATTTCAGGTTGTGGATACGGGTGGCTTGGTGTTTGACGATGACACCGAGTTTTTGCCCTTCATTCGCGAACAGGCAATGGCAGCACTGGCAGAATCAAGCGCGGCGATTTTCGTAGTGGATGGGCAGATGGGGCTGATGCCATCGGACGAAGAAATTGCCACCTGGCTACGACAACAGTCCGTTCCCGTCCTGCTGGCGGTGAATAAGTGCGAATCGGTGGATCAAGGTGCAGCGCAGGCATCAGAATTTTGGTCGTTGGGCTTGGGTGAACCGTTTCCGATTTCGGGCATTCATGGCAACGGCACAGGCGAATTGCTGGATCAGTTGATTCTGCACTTGCCGCCTGCGGATGAAATTGAAGCGTCAGACGAGATTAAGGTGGCGATCGCTGGACGACCGAACGTGGGCAAATCTAGCCTACTCAATGCGTTCGTCGGCGAAACGCGATCGATTGTCAGTCCCATTTCGGGTACCACACGAGACGCGATCGACATGGTAGTGCAGCACGGCGAACAGACCTATCGCCTGATCGACACGGCTGGCATTCGTAAGAAAAAACAGGTTGAATACGGTCCCGAATTCTTTGGCATCAACCGCGCCTTCAAAGCGATCAATCGGGCGGATGTAGTACTGCTAGTGGTGGATGCGCTGGATGGTGTGACCGAGCAAGACCAGAAGCTAGCAGGACGGGTTGCCGATGAGGGCAAAGGCTGCGTCATTGTCGTCAACAAGTGGGATGCTGTCGAAAAAGATTCCTACACTATCTACGATCACGAGAAGCTGGTGCGCGATCGCCTCCACTTCACCGAATGGGCAGATGTCATCTTTATCAGCGCCAAAACCGGACAGCGCGTGGAAAAGATTCTGGATATGGTCAACATTGCCGCTGAGCAGCAAAAGCGCCGCGTCTCCACCTCCGTTATCAACGAAGTGCTGGAAGAAGCGGTAGGCTGGCACTCGCCGCCGACCACGCGCCAAGGTCGTCAGGGCAAAATCTACTACGGCACTCAGGTAAGCAGTCGTCCACCTGCGATCGCCCTCTTCGTTAACGATCCCGCCCTTTTTAACGACAACTATCGCCGCTACATTGAAGGACAGTTTCGTAAGTCTCTGGGCTTCACGGGCACACCCATTCGCCTCTTCTGGCGCGGCAAGAAAACGAGAGAAGTTGAACGGGTCACTGCAAACCGAGCCACACGAGTCAAGGAGTTTTAGATTGCAGATGGCAGCTTCAATCTAAAAACGCTAACTAACAATGGATTTACTGCGCTCCCTCCCCCTGGGACTTTACCTAGAACAACCCATCACCTGGCTGCACCGTCTCGATCCACGGCTTAAGTTAGCCTGGTTAATGACCTTTTTAGCGGCTCCTTTGCTGGCAAACTCACTCTGGCGTGTGTTGCTGGTGGTGCTGCTGATTGCTGTCACCGTCTCCGCCATGATTCCTTTGCGCGTCTGGCGGCAACAGATGGGTTGGTTGTTGGTGCTAAGTCTGATGGTGTTTGCCTTAACAACCGTGATCCCCGATGGGCTGAAAACACGACAGCAGGCTCGGTTACCCGTCGATGAGCTTGCCTTTGCACAGCAGCCAGCAACGCTGCCGCCCGCCCCTGCGCCACGTCCCTGGTATAACCCATTTGGCATCGGCAAGCCCGCTACCTCACCACCCGCAGGGACGGTGCTCAATGATTCTTTGCCGCAGCCTACGGGCTATCGGTATAT